>ENA-OOZY01002359-OOZY01002359.1-human-gut-metagenome-genome-assembly--contig:-NODE-2359-length-9858-cov-4.518107_pt1 | contig 9858 bp, 9 predicted proteins | sample MGYA00241047_ERZ501410 | MGnify/ENA primary metagenome ERZ501410 (study PRJEB25962, sample SAMEA2042621) | human gut metagenome | biome: human gut; feature: human-associated habitat; material: faeces... | reverse complement strand
GCGGCAGGGGCATGAGGTGACGGTGCTGGAACATATGGAAAAGCCGGCTCAGAAAATTCTCGTTACCGGCAAGGGCCGCTGCAATGTGACCAACGACTGCACCGCAGAGGAATTTCTGCACCATGTGCGGACGAACCCCCGCTTTCTGTTCTCGTCGCTGGGGGCTTTCCCGCCGGCCAAGACGATGGAACTGTTTGAGTCTCTCGGTGTGGAGCTGAAAGTGGAGCGCGGACGCCGGGTGTTCCCGGTGTCAGATAAGGCCGAAGAGATTCGGCAGGCTCTTCTGCGGTACGCAGACGGAGCGGACATCGTTCACGACGGGGCAAAAAAGCTGCTGCTGGAGCCGCTGGCCCAGCCGGAAGAAGCGCCTGCCGCGCCGGAAGATCCACGCCACCCGAAAAAGAAAAAGCCCGGCCCGGCCTATCGCTGCGTGGGTGTGCGGGGAACTTCGGGCCGGGAGTACAAAGCGGACGCCGTGCTGGTGGCAACGGGCGGCCTGAGCTACCCCACCACCGGCTCTACCGGCGACGGCTACAAACTGGCCCAGCAGGCCGGGCACACCCTCATCGAGCCGGTGCCCAGTCTGGTCAGTCTTGTGAGCCATGACGCGGACTGCAAAAAGATGATGGGCTTGGCGCTGAAAAACGTCACCCTGACCCTGTTCGAGGACGGCAAGGCCATTTTTGACGAGCAGGGCGAAATGCTGTTCACTCATTTTGGCATCAGCGGCCCGCTGACTTTGAGCGCATCCAGCCATCTGGGCGACATGAAAAAACACAAGTATCATGCGGAGATCGACCTCAAGCCCGCTCTCAGCGAGGAGCAGCTTTACGACCGCATCACGCGGGATTTTGCCCTGCTGGCAAACCATGCAGCGCAGGGCGCGCTGGTAAAGCTTTTGCCGTCCAGTATGCAGCCGGTGATGGTGGCGCGCTGGGGCATCGACCCGGCTACCAAGGCAAACCAGATCACCCGGGAGCAGAAGAGGGAGCTGGTGCAGCTGATGAAGCACTGGCGGGTGTCCATTGATGCCCGGGGCGATCTAGCCCACGCGGTGATCACCAGCGGCGGCGTGTCCGTGCGCGAGGTAGACCCCAGGACGATGCAGAGCAAAAAGGCGCTGGGCCTGTATTTTGCGGGCGAGGTGCTGGATGTGGATGCCTATACCGGAGGCTACAACCTGCAGATCGCCTTCTGCACTGCACAGGCATTTGCAAATAATCTGTAATTACAGATAAAACAATTTTAAATGCCCTCCGCGCTGCTCTGGGCATATTTATAGGAATAGGTTTTTTTGATTTGTATATTGAAAACGACTGCGGTCGTTTTCAATATACGTTTTCACAAAAAGAGTTGTTGCCGGGATGGTCTCACAGACCGCTGCGCAACTGTTCCTGAAGGGAACGAGCAGCAATGCAGTTCTCCGTTACGACCCCATCCGGTGAAAATGTGTTTGGAGCGCTCCGCAGAGCGCAAAAATATTAAAATGATTTTCCGCTGAAGATGGCCACAGCGAATGCGGAGGCCATTTTAAATCGTTCAGTTTAAAAAGGAGAGATACAACATGGTATCTGTTGCAATCGACGGGCCTGCAGGTGCAGGCAAATCTACGCTGGCACGCCGTTTGGCGGCTGAAATGGGCTATATTTATGTGGATACCGGTGCCATGTACCGCGCCATCGGCCTGTATGCCCTGCGTGCGGGCAAGGACCCCAAGGACAACGCAGCGGTCAACGCGCTGCTTCCCCAGATCGAGCTGCGGCTGGCCTCTATTGAGGGCGAGCAGCACATTTATTTAAAGGAAGAGGATGTGAGCACCGCCATCCGCACCGAGGCCGCAGGTATGGCTGCCTCTGCCGTGGGCGCAAACCCGGCTGTGCGCGCCTTTCTGCTGGAACTGCAGCGGGATATGGCCAAAAAGCAGGATGTGCTGATGGACGGCCGCGACATCGGCACGGTGGTGCTGCCGGATGCCACGGTGAAGATCTTCCTCACCGCCACGCCGGAAGCCCGCGCCACACGCAGGTGGAAAGAGTATCAGGCCAAGGGCATCGATACTCCCTATGAAGAGGTTCTGGCCGACGTGAAGCAGCGGGACTATCAGGACACCCACCGTGCCGCTGCACCCCTGAAGCGGGCGGACGATGCCGTGCTGCTGGATACTTCGGAGCTGGATTTTGAACAGAGCCTTGCTGCAATGAAGAAGATCATTGCGGAGAAAGTGAATCAAACGATAAAATGATATTATATTACATCTTAGTGCCCTTTGCGTGGCTTTTGTGGCATATCGGCTTCCGCATCCATGTAGAGGGCCGCGAAAACCTGAAAAAGGTGCAGACAAAGGGCTGCATCCTTGCGCCCACCCATGTCTCCGCCATCGACCCGGTGTTCATCGTGGTCACCCGGTGGGGCAGGCGGATGATCGTGTTCGCCAAGAAGGAACTGTTCGAGATCAACGCCCTGCTCACATGGTTCTTCCGCTGCTGCGGCGCGGTGTGCGTGCGCGGCACAAAGGATGAAATGGCTGCCATTGAGCAGACCGTAGAAAAGTGCAGAAACGGCGAAACACTGCTCATCTTCCCGGAGGGCACCCGCGAAAAGGACGGGAAGCTTCTGCCGCCCAAGAGCGGACTGTTCGTCATTGCGGCGGGGGCCGGGGTGGACGTAGTGCCCTGCCGCATCCTGTACGATACGCCGGATGGAAAGATGCACCTGTTCTGCAAAGTACGGGTGATCTACGGCGAGCCGATGCCTGCAGAGCAGTTTGCTATGGAGAGCCGCCGCGACACCAAAAAGCTGCGTGCCAACAAGCAGGCCCTGCTGGATGCGTGGGAAAAGATGGGGGCGTAAAAGATGGAGATCCGAGTTGCCAAAACGGCGGGGTTCTGCTTTGGTGTCAAGCGGGCGGTGGACCTGACCTATGGCCTGCTGAACGAAGGCTGCAAGGTGGCCACCCTCGGCCCGCTGATCCATAACCCGCAGGCTGTGGAGGATATGCAGAAAAAGGGTGCCCTTGTGGCGGATGCCATCGCCGATGTGCCCGCCGGGTACGAGGCGGTCATCCGCAGCCACGGTGTGCCGCGCACTGTGTACGACGAGCTGGATGCGCGCGGCATCACTTACCATGATGCCACCTGCCCCTTCGTGCAGAAGATCCAGCGCATTGCCGCCGAGGCCGAAAAGGCGGGGGCGGTGCTGCTGGTGGCAGGCGACAAGACCCATCCGGAGGTGCAGGGGATCGTGGGCCACACCCGCGGAGAGGTGTTCGTTTTTGCCGATCTGGCCGAGTTGAAGGCATGGAAAGGCCCCTCTGACCCGCAAAAACCCCTGTTTGCAGTTGCACAGACCACATTTCAGGTTACAAAATGGCAAGAAAGTTCGGAGTTTCTCAAAAAAGCCTATACAAACGCCCGAATTTTTGATACAATATGTAATGCGACGTGGGCGAGGCAACAGGAAGCGGAAGACCTCAGCCAAAAATGCGACATCGTTGTTGTCATTGGCGGTCATCATTCTTCCAATACCCAAAAGCTGGTACAGGTCGCCGCAAAACACACGCGTGCCGTAACGGTCGAGACAGCGAGCGAACTTCGGCCGGAATGGTTTGCAGATGTTAAAGTGGCGGGCGTGACAGCCGGGGCTTCAACGCCATCGTCTATTATTGAGGAGGTACTTAACAGTATGAGCGCAGAAATCAATGACAGCATGAGCTTTGAGGAGATGCTGAATGCATCCGAGGAAAAGCGTGTTCATGCAGGCAGTATTGTGAAAGGAATCGTGACCAGCATCTCTGCCAACGAGATCCAGGTGGATATCGGAGCGAAGCAGACCGGCTTTGTCAAGCTGAGCGAGCTGACCGATGATTCCTCCGCCAAGGTCGAAGACCTGGTGAAGGTTGGCGATGAGCTGGACCTCATCGTCGAGAAGGTTATGGATCAGGATGGCGTCATCCAGCTCTCCCGCAAGAAGCTCGCATCTCGCAAGGGCATGGAAGAGATCGCTAAGGCCGCTGAGTCCGGCGAGGTCGTCGAGGGCGATGTCACCGAGTTCAACAAGGGCGGCGTTGTGGTCAACGTCAAGGGTGTCAAGGTGTTCGTTCCTCGTTCTCAGGCTACTATGCGCCGTGATGAGGACTACACCGCTCTGGTTGGCCAGCACGTTCAGCTGGTTGTCACCGAGTGCTCCGGCCGCAAGATCGTCGGCAGCATCAACAAGGTGACCGCTGAGCAGAACAAGGCAAAGCGTGAAGAGTTCTGGGCAAACGTTGAGGTGGGCAAGACCTACACCGGCGTTGTCAAGAGCCTGACTTCTTACGGTGCATTCGTCGATATCGGCGGTGTGGACGGTCTGTGCCACATCAGCGAGCTGAGCTGGAACCGCATCAAGCATCCTTCCGAGGTCGTCTCCGTTGGCGACACCATCGAGGTGTATGTGAAGGATATCGACACCGAGAACCACAAGGTCTCTCTGGGCTACAAGAAGGCCGAGGACAACCCCTGGGAGCAGCTGAAGAACAACTACCCCATCGGCAGCACCTTCCATGCTCCGGTCGTCTCCCTGACCAAGTTCGGTGCATTTGTCCGCATCCTGCCGGGTGTGGATGGTCTGGTCCACATCAGCGAGATCAGCAATGACCGCGTTGAGAAGGTCTCTGACGCACTGAAGGTCGGCGATATGGTCGATGTGAAGCTGCTGGATGTGGACTTCGACAAGAAGCGCATCAGCCTGTCTATGAAGGCCCTGCTGAACGACGACGCTGAGTAATCAGCCTTTCGTTCGGAAGAAAAGCTTCTGACACAATGCGATCAACAGCCCCGTTGCCGGGAAAACGGCGGCGGGGCTGTTTTTGTTAAGGGAGAAACCCTTCTCAGTCACGGCTTGCGCCGCGACAGCTCTCCCGAAGGGCGAGCTTTTAACAGTGAGCGAAAAAGTTTGAGGAAAACTGACAAAACCTCTCCCTTTCGGGAGAGGTGGACGCGAACAACGTGAGCGGACGGAGAGGGTTATTTTTTATGATAAAATTTTTCAAGAAACACTGGGAAGTGCTGAGCTATCTGGTTTTCGGTGTGCTGTGCACCCTGCTGAACATTGTGCTGTATGCGCTGTTCAACAAACTGTTCGGCTATACAGCCGCCAACAGCTGGGGCAATGTGCTGGATAACATCATCTGCATCTTGTTTGCCTACTGCACCAACCGCGCCTTTGTGTTCCACAGCAAAACGCAGGGCAAGGCCATGGCGAGAGAATTTGGTGCATTTGTCACCTGTCGTCTGGGTACAATGCTGCTGGACACCGCAATTATGCTGGTGCTGGGCAATCTGCTGGCTGCGCAGGGTGCAGCGCTGATGGACGAGCTGATGCAGGGGGTGCTGAGCGTGGTGGCCCACTGGCTTGGCCCGGATACGGCCATCCAGATGGCAGCCTCCTATGCAGGCACACCGGCGGGGGTCACGGATGGCTCTGCCGCCATTGCCGTCATCGGCGGTGCAGACGGCCCCACGGCGATCTTCGTTCCCAGCCGCTACAATGCGCAGGCACTGTGGGGCCTTGCCGTGAAGGTCTTTTCCAATGTACTGGTGATCGTGCTGAACTATGTGTTCAGCAAGCTGATCATCTTTAAAAATCGCAAGTGAGATATTTTCTCTGCCGCAGGTGGAGAAAATATCCAATATAATTTAGGAGGTACGGTTTTATGAAGCGTGGTCTGAAAGGTTTTGCATTTCTGGTCTCCGGTCTGGTGCTGGGCATCATTGGTGCAACGGTCTCTGCAACTGCAATTGCCCTGAGTGCTGTCGGCATGGCAAAGGTGCGCCGTGCCAGCAAGTAAAAAGGAGAAACAAACATGACTCGTGAAGAAATTCTCTCCCATGTCGATCACACCCTGCTGAAGCCGGAGGCCACCTGGCCCCAGATCCAGACCCTGTGTGACGAAGCCATTGCCAACCACACCGCATCCGTCTGCATCAACACCTGCTACGTCAGGCAGGCTGTGGAGTACATGGCGGGCCGCATCCCGGTATGCTGCGTGGTAGGCTTCCCTCTGGGTGCCATGGATACCGCCAGCAAGGCGTTTGAAGCCAAGACTGCCATTGAGAATGGTGCCGCCGAGGTGGATATGGTCATCAACATCGGCCGCCTGAAGAACAAGGAGTACGATGCCGTGCGCGAGGACATCCGCGCCGTGAAGCAGGCGGTGGGCGACAAGGTCCTGAAGGTCATCATCGAGACCTGCCTGCTGACCGACGAGGAAAAGGAAAAGATGTGCGATATCGTCTGCGAGGCAGGCGCGGACTACATCAAGACCAGCACCGGCTTCTCCACCGCAGGCGCAAACTTCCACGATGTGGAGCTGATGGTCAAGGGCGTGCATGGCCGCTGCAAGGTCAAGGCTGCCGGCGGCATTTCTACCGTGGAGGACATGGAGACCTTCCTTGCGCTGGGTGCTGACCGTCTGGGCACCTCCCGTGCCGTCAAGATCCTGAACGGCGAGCAGGCAAAGGGCTACTGAGCAAATTTTATGGAAAAGGCACGGCTGAGGCTGTGCTTTTTCTTTTTTGGGACCGCAAAAGCTCCATCAATTTCAGAATAATGTCTAAAAAGAGTGATACTCTTCTTGACAATCTGACGAAGCAATGATAGAATACTGAACGTACCAACTGAATACCGACTTATCAAGAGCGGCTGAGGGGACAGGCCCTGTGAAGCCCGACAACCTGCGCGTGAGCGCAAGGTGCCAAATCCTGCGGGAAACCGAGAGATAAGAGTGCAACGCTCAGAGCTTTCGGGCTCTGGGCGCTTTTATTTTTCGCGCAAAAAGCTTGAACGGAATGTTGGAGCAAGAAATACACACCCTGCTGTAAAAACTTTAGGAGGCAAAACAAATGGCAAGACACCTGTTTACTTCTGAGTCCGTCACCGAAGGACATCCCGACAAGATCTGCGACCAGATCTCGGATGCCATTCTGGACGAGATCCTGACCCACGACCCCAATGCCCGCGTGGCCTGCGAGACCTGCGCATCCACCGGCCTTGTGCACATCATGGGCGAGATCACCACCAATTGCTATGTGGATTTCCAGAAGGTCGTCCGCGAGGTGGTGGCAGATATCGGCTACACCCGCGCAAAGTTCGGCTTTGATGCCGACACCTGTGCCGTCATCTCCAACATCGACGGCCAGAGCCCCGACATCGCACTGGGCACCAACGATCAGGTGGGCGGTGCAGGCGATCAGGGCATGATGTTCGGCTATGCCTGCGATGAGACCCCGGAGCTGATGCCGATGCCCATCAGTCTGGCTCACAAGCTGGCAAAGCGCCTGACCGAGGTGCGCAAGAACGGCGAGATGGACTACCTGCGTCCGGATGGCAAGAGCCAGGTCACTGTGGAGTACGATGAGAACAACAAGCCCGTGCGTGTGGATGCTGTGGTCATCTCCAGCCAGCACAGCGAGAGCGTCAGCATGGAACAGCTGCGCGCCGATGTGATGGAGAAGGTCATCAAGGCCACCATCCCTGCCGAGCTGCTGGACGAGAACACCAAATACTACATTAACCCCACCGGCCGATTCGTTGTGGGCGGCCCGCAGGGTGACACCGGCCTGACCGGCCGCAAGATCATCGTGGACACCTACGGCGGCTATGCACGCCACGGCGGCGGCGCATTCTCCGGCAAGGACCCCAGCAAGGTGGACCGCAGCGCTGCCTATGCGACCCGCTGGGTGGCAAAGAACATCGTGGCTGCAGGTCTTGCCAAGCAGTGCGAAGTGCAGGTGGCATATGCTATCGGCGTGGCAAAGCCTGTGTCCATCATGGTAGATACCTTCGGCACCGGCACCGTCTCGGATGAGAAGATCGAGCAGGCTGTGGAGAAGGTGTTCGATCTGACCCCCGCCGCCATCATCCGCGAACTCGACCTGCGCAAGCCCATCTACCGCAAGCTGGCTGCATACGGCCACATGGGCCGCGAGGATCTGGGCGTGAAGTGGGAGAACACCGACCGCGTGGATGCGCTGAAGGCTGCTGTTGCTGCTTTGTAAGCGGAACACAAAAGCACCGATCACTGTCATATAAAATAAGAAGGCATCTGCAACGATCGCTTCTGAGTTTCAGAAGAGCAGCGAATTTGTTGCAGGTGCCTTTGTTTTTAGCGGTTTTGTCAGAGGGTACAAATGGGCGAAAACAGCAGAATCTCCGCTGCCTGACACACTGCATTTTTGTCTCCCGGAGGAGCGATCCCGGGAGGCTGCTCAGACAAAGAAAAGTCCTACTTTTCCGCGAAAATCAGCCGAAATTTGCGAAATTGAAAAGAATTGGCTGTCTTTTTGTCGAAAACACACAGTCTCTTTTTAAAAAAGGTAAAACAGATGTGCAAGGCGCAGAAAATGTGAAGGTGAAACAAATTGATATGGCGCAAATGTCAAATTGTGATAAAATAAAAGTAGATATGCACTTTCGTGTGACGATCATTCGGATTGTACAGCAGCAATAAGGAGTTGTGATTATGTCCATTGAAATTTCCCCGAAGTCGTTCTTTGAGCAGCCCAGCGTGGCGGATATGCGCCTCATCGCCTGCCCCGGTGCGGAGGAACTTACCGGCCTGATCGATAAGCACCTGACCCGCTGGGCCAGAGAAGCCGGCATCGATAAGGAGACCTTTATCATCCCCTGCGACTGCCCCCGCTTCCAGAGCGGTGATGCCAAGGGTCTGGTGAAGGAGTCGGTGCGCGGCGACGATATCTTCATCGTGGTCGATCCCGGCAACTACAGTGTGACCTACAAGCTGTTCAACTACGAGAACCACATGTCTCCGGACGATCACTTCGCCAACCTGAAGCGCCTGATCCAGGCAGTGGCCGGCAAGGCACACCGTGTGTCGGTCATTATGCCCAGCCTGTACGGCGGCCGTCAGCATCGCCGTGTGGTGCGCGAAAGTCTGGACTGCGCTGTGGCCCTGCAGGAGCTGCAGACCATGGGTGTGCGCAACATCATCACCTTTGATGCTCATGACCCCCGCGTGCAGAACGCTGTGCCCCTGATGAGCTTTGATAACGCAATGCCCACCTATCAGGTGCTCAAGAGCCTGCTGAAGAAGGACCCGGACATCTCCTTTGATAAGAGCAAGTTTACCGTGGTCAGCCCGGACGAGGGCGCTATGAACCGCAACATGTACTTCTCCAGCGTGCTGGGCTGCAACCTGGGTATGTTCTACAAGCGCCGCGATTACACCCGCGTGGTCAATGGCCGCAACCCCATCGTCGCTCACGAGTATCTGGGCGATTCCGTCGAGGGCAAGACTGTCTTCGTCGCTGACGACATTATCGCTTCCGGCGAGAGTATGCTGGAAGTTGCCACCAACCTGAAAGAGCGCGGCGCAAAGCGCATCATCGCCAACGCCACCTTCCCGCTCTTCACCAGCGGCCTCGAGAAGTTCGATAAGGCTGTGACCGACGGCATTCTGGACTACGTCACCGGCACCAACCTGACCTACCGTATGCCTGAGCTGCTGACTCGTGACTGGTACGTCGATGTTGACGTCTCCAAGTACGCCGCATACTTCGTCGTGGCTCTGAACCATGACATGTCCGTTTCCAGCATCATCGACCCCATCAAGAAGATCGAGGCTCTGCTGGCAAGCCGGAAATAATGACAGATATTTCCTGATATTCATCCAATAGAAAAACACCCACAATGCTGTGATATGTACCCCCAATACTGGACACCTAGTATGGGGGTATTTTTATGCCCTCGATCTTCTATCGCAAGTCAAGAAATTAGCGCAACATTCAAACAGCATATTTGCGATATGCAATTCGCAGTTGTTGCCAACAAATCAAAAATGCGGATTGCTATCGTACCCGA
>ENA-OOZY01002356-OOZY01002356.1-human-gut-metagenome-genome-assembly--contig:-NODE-2356-length-9862-cov-2.439992_pt1 | contig 9862 bp, 10 predicted proteins | sample MGYA00241047_ERZ501410 | MGnify/ENA primary metagenome ERZ501410 (study PRJEB25962, sample SAMEA2042621) | human gut metagenome | biome: human gut; feature: human-associated habitat; material: faeces... | reverse complement strand
AGGAATATCCCAGTATCGTATGCCGTAACAGCTTATCAACAAGGCTTTGTTGAGTGCCTTCACCGCCTGCGGATTAAAGAAATCGATACTTGTCGTCCCGTATGCGTTCGGTGCAACGAACTTCTTCAACGGGGGATACTCTTCCATCAGTCTTGAAAAATCGTACTGTCCGTTATGCTTGTTCCTTTTATGTAATTCGTTTCTCTCTGCCATGCGGGCAAAGATACAGAGAATCTTTCGGCCGACAAATCGGGCTTGATTAAAAATGCGTATCTTTGCCGGCGAATTAAAAAAGAGCCAACCGTTGAAGTTACTTATCTTATATCTGGTAATCGTGAACACCGTTTCTTTTGTTATGTACGGTATCGATAAACGGAACGCATCCCGAAAACGATGGCGTACTCCCGAAGTCCACCTGCTGGGAATAGCCGTAGCGGGAGGGTCGTTAGGTGCATGGGCAGGGATGTATACGTTTCGGCATAAGACACGGCATCTTAAATTTAAGTATGGTATACCGGTAATTGGGGTATTGCAGGTGGGGATGGCGGTATATTATTGGTATTTGCCTATATCTATTCAGTTATAAGATTTATCACTTCCGTTATTGAATTATATTCTTTAAAAAAACATTTATAATCAACCTTTGAATAATGTATAGGAACTAATCGTTTTGCACCCGTTAAATAAGAGGGAGAAGTGAGTTTCATATAAATTCTAAAATCAGAAAGATTCACAGTGTCTTTTATCTCTATTCTAGGAATGTCGTTCCGATGTCTAACTGATGCATATTCAATACGATAGACATCCCTGATTTTTCCTTCAATTACTGGAATAAAATAGTCGTATTTTTGGAAATTCAAACGTTCATATACACCTCCCATTTTGATTTTGCCAAAGTAATAATGGATCTCTTTATTACGTTCATTGAAATCTTTGAAATAGGGTCGGCTTTTTGCAATAGGAACTAATAAAACACTTCCAGGTTGATTAAAGGTAAGCATTGTTTCTTTGTGAGTAAAAGTTTGTTCTAAGATCTGATAGGTTGGATACTCCCAAATCAATCTTTTAAGAAAACCTCTAAGCAATTCTTTACTTTCATTATCCTGTGGACGTAAAGGAAAAGCACCAATGTTTACTTTTTCAATAGATTTATAGAAATTCATTTCTTCAACAGCACTGTCTTCACCATTTCCGGGAAATAAGATATAGCCACCAATAACTTCTTTCTTTAGCTGTTTTGTATGTTCATCTATGTAGTATATCGCATCTCGATAACGGTGCATCTGATTGATTGCATCATCTGGTGGAGTGTCTACATTATCTTCAGTATCCCCTATTCTATATTTTGCATCGAATAAATAGGTGAGTTTAATACCCTGTTTGATATCTCGTCTTGTCAGTTGTAAGATAATATCTGGTTGTTGTGGGACTGTATATGAGGTTGTACACGGAATAATTGTTGACTGTTGTTCTTTCCCAACATTACTTTTAGGATTATAACAAATTTCTGCTAACTCAATGTTGTGCTTAGAGAAAATGACTCTAGATAATTTCCCTTTTCCCAATTGGGTAATGAACTTCTTTTCAGGTCGTTTAGAATAATTCGTCTCGACTTCGTTTCCTAATAATTCTTTAACAATATTCTTGAGTTCAATGAAACACCATATTTCATATAATTTAGCTATGTCCTTTAACTCTAGCTTATTAGCTCCTTCTTTCAGATCATATCCACAACTTAATATGATCCAATCATGATAAACTTCCGAATATCCAGTAGCTTGTTTTAGTATCAAAGATTCTTGTGCGAATCCGCGAAATTCACCTACTGTTCTGAAAAATGGGTGGTGAACTAATCGTTGTAATTCTTCCTGCTGTTGATTCAGATCAGCAATGTATTTATCTGTCAATTGCTTGTAGCTATTAAAGATTCTGTATTTTAAGTCTGAGAACTTTTCGGTAATAAAGATAATACAGTACTTCAGAAAACGATTTTCCATTGTATCTATGCTGGCAATAGGGCGTTCGGTACGGTATAAGTGCGCAGGATTTTTACAATGTTCAGTCAGTTGTATTTCCAGCTGCGGAGTTAATCGTTTCAGTTTGTCAGCTCGAAGATAGATTTCTTCTTGTATCAGTCGATTACGAGGTCGGTCTACAATGCTTTTTACGGCTTGTATGAAGTCCGTTTGAATATCTTTAAATAGATTCCACCAGATAATATCTGGTGTTTCACCCGTTGCATCTATATCAAAAGTGTAGTATGTCTTTCGCAGAAAGTCAATAGACAGCATTCGATATTCTTTCTCAATATCGTCTATAATCTTTTTTAGGTCTTTATGATAGTCTAATTTGATTGAGAGTACATCATAACAAAGATTTGAATGTTTTACTTCCCCATTCTTCAGTTTATAATCGAGATTAAATTCAGCTCTACCAATATCGTTACCATAGTTGAGATGCCCAAATAGTATCTGATTATTTTGGTTAAACATAAAATTATCTTGAATATTTTTTAAAGGTGTGTTGATCCAAGCATCTTCTATATCTATTCTTTTAAAACTGATCCAGAATTGATAATCCGTATTCTCAAAAAAGATAGAACGGTGCTTCTTTTCTTGTATTAATTGCTCTCCATTGATTTGGGCTGATGCATCTTTATCCCACGTGTAAATAGAGTAAAGAGCTTCATCATTCTGCCTCACTCGCATGCAAGTTTGTGCCTTCTTAAATACTTTATCATAAGAAGGACAATAGACCATTAATTCATAGTCCGGATGATTCAGTTTGAGTAGTTCCTCCATAACTTTTTGTTAGTGATTAGCTCCAAAAGTCGCAGTAATAGGCTGTTTCCAACTTATTTTTCATTCTTCGGATTTTATCAAGGGCGATAGATTTCTCAGAACTAATCCCACCAGCTTCGATTCTCTTTTGAATTATGGCATGTAAGTCATCCAATACTGTACCAACTTTGTTTTTGTCTCCTTCGATTCGGCTCAATATTTTCATGCAGGTCATTTCATCGAGCGAACGAGTGATGCACTGTTCCTGAGTATCTTTACTTTGATATGGTAAATTTGCTAAAACATAAATAAAGAATTCATTGCGTGTACGGTAAGCTATTTTGAATGGACTACCTTCTAATTTATCATTGATTTGTTGCAGATATTTGATAATAGATTTACATATTTCTGGATTCTGTTCATAAACATCATATCCCTCAACAGCTTCGGGTAAAAGTGCCTTAGCTGGGATAGGAGTAATATTATCTTGTGCTTTGCTGAGACCACTATCTAAGTCTACATGATTCATTTCAATAGTCATTGCACGATCTAGCACCTTGCGACTAAAACTATAAGTCGTTTCATCCATATTAACAGTTCCCATAACAATCAGATTCTGAGGAATAGAAATACCTGTATTTTTGAATTGCTTTTTCAGTTTTTCAATTCGGGTAGCTACTGCAGAATCATTCCAACCTTCATTCGTCCAAAAATCATGAAATAATTCCTTAAGTATTTGGTCAGAAACAAGTGTTTTCTGATCTGCTTTATCCCAAGTTGTCAATGGAGGTACTATTGGATCTGTAACGATTTTGTTATTTCTCAATTTTCGACTTTCAACAACGCTAAGATACTCAGCAAAATATTGTTCTATAGGTGCTAGGTTCATTTCATCCAAACAAAGGAAGAATGGAACTTCTTCGTAGAACCAAGCTTTGGCTATAAACCTTAGGAAATCAGTTACTATATACTCCGGACTGCCGGAAACCCGAGTTATGTATCCTAACAATTCCGTGGAATCATGCCAATTAGGACGCACAGATATCATTTCGTAATTGTATGGCTTTTGAACTTTTTCCGGGCTTTCTCCACTAGTGGCATAAGCTAATTGGCGGACAATACGAGATTTTCCTGTTCCTGAAATGCCAGCTAACAGTATGAATGGTTTCGATTTGATAGCAGTGACAAATTGTCTTAGATTAGCCGGAATAGCCTGATAATCTATATTTATATTAGGGTTCTGCATTTCATTAGTATTAGTTGATGTTTCTGTATATGAAACCATTAGATTTTTATAATATTCGATGATCTCAAATAAATCTTTATTGATTGTAGAAGGATTTAAATTGTTAATATCATAATCCTTAAATACATATGAATTTCCATATCGTTTAGGTTTTATTCCTTTTTCTTCAAAGAAATTGGAAATTGTTTCAGGAGTAGTGTTAAACTTCCACTCTATATTTGGCGGAGTGGTTTCACTTACACCATACGCTAAAAAAAGTGTATTATATTCTTTGTAATATAAGTATACAGGGTATATACCATGTTGGGTCTTTTGTCCATTGTATAAAAAAGAAATCCATGGAGTTTTTGAAGGTCCACCTATGCCAAAACTAACACTTACATTCAGTCCCAGAAACTCTTTAGGGTAGTCCTTATACTTTTGATTTTTAGTCTTAGCTTGTTCAATAAACTTAATCAGTATATCATAGAAGTTTGAATTTTTATCTTTAAGAACTATAGTAAATCCTAATTCTTTCAATCTATTAAAACATGGTGTTTTTTCTCCTCCTTCAAAATCTTTTCTGGTTATTTGTGTTCCAGTAGAATGCTGATATGCATATTCCATCACCAGTTTAGGTGGAAATCTTTTGCCTTTATATAAAATGTCATAAGTAGAAGAGTGTGCATTTTTAGGAATGCCATTTTTCTTGATATCTTGTAAAGCTTGTATTACAGCTTCTTTTGTGACTTTATTAAAATCCATAGTGTTCATATTGTTATCCCACAAATCTACATAAAATTCTTTGCAGTAACAAATATGTCTTACAAAAATGTACCGAGCATTATAAATATGCTTTTCTGAATATTTATTTCCTCCTTTCCCACATTCTTTTATTACTTTTGCATCCATTATCTTCGAAACCCAATACCGCAGTCATTATGAAAAGTATAGAAGTCGTAGCAGCCGTTATCAGATCTGGAGGAAAATATCTTTGTGTACAACGGGGACGGACTAAATTTTCATATACTTCTTTCAGGTACGAATTTCCGGGTGGAAAAGTGGAGAAAGGTGAATCTTTGCAGGAAGCACTTCAAAGAGAAATTATGGAAGAAATGGATTATACTATCGAAGTGGGAGAAAAGCTTTTGACAGTCCATCACATCTATCCTGATTTCGAAATTACGATGCACGCTTTTCTATGTCATCCTATCGGGGAGCAATATGTATTGAAAGAACATATTGCTGCACAGTGGCTCTCTCCTGGGGAGATGGTAACATTGGACTGGGCGGAAGCGGATAAACCGGTAGTAAAAAAGATTTCGGAACAATAAAAAAGTATGTTTAATTACATGATATCAAGACGCTTCTCTCTCCAGAGATATAAGTTTATACCTTTTTCCTACTCTCTCCAATAATGATCGAATAATAACTTTATGGAAAGGACGAATCACGAAAAAGTAGAGTTTTCCCAAACGGTTGTGGTATTTGACTATCGTGGTGATTCGTAAAGTTTGGCTGTTGGTTTCGGAAACCTTACACCAAAGGGATACGTAAAAAGTCAAGTGTTTATCGGACATGCCAAAGATTATTTCGTGTTGATTTCTTTCACACTTCATATCTGTGATTCGTCTGTTTGTATTGAGTCCGAAAGGCTTGACTATACTATTTCTTACTTTTAGAAGCCGGATAATCCAGGAGGGTAGTTGGTTAAAAGCTATATCTACAAACTCGTCAGTGGAGATTGCATTCTTATTATGCAACTCTTTTGAAAAGGAGTCATAATAATCTGCCGGAAGATAGTTCTCAATTAGGCTGTCTGGATTAGTTTCTTGTTGCTTCATAGATCTGATTTCTTATGATTATGGGTTTTATTGTATCATGGTACGTCATGGCGTATTATATAATATCATGAAAATTAATTAGTTATTTAAGAACATATATATGTGTCGGTTAATAAGATCGTGTTGTTCTGCCGATCCGTTTTCTCCCATGTTACTGTGTGTAACTCCATCCAGTCGCACAACTTCTATTCGAAATTTCTGTTGCTCCTCGCTGGTTGGGAGTACGCCCGGATCAGCATCATAATCGCACCCTCTCAACGTGTATATCCGTGGCTTTTGTGTTCTTGGGATTATCATTCTCCGGTGGTCCATTGAGATAGCTTTCATTATCAGTTCCGGATGATTTGTTGCGGTGAGCATGGTTATATCACCTCCGTTTGAATGACCTATCACACAAAGTTTCTCCCATTGCAGGTTCGGTTTTAGCTTCTTAAACTCCCGGATTGTAAAGAGAATATTTTCTTCTCCTCTTTTCCAGTTAGGCATACGGGTTTCCATAAAATTTCCTTCTATAGCCAAAAGAGGATCATCGGACAATTCATGTTGGATACTTATCACATAATATCCTTTTTCTGCCAAAAAACGAGTCAGATATGAATAACTTTGGTTCGATTTATCGTTCTTGTTTCCGTCATATCCATGGTTGAATATAATGACTCCGGTCCTGGCGCTTTCTTTTTTTGGCCGGTAAACAGCTACCGGCACTATCCGGTTACGTCTTGAATCAAACAGGCTGGTTGTGAATTCTGTTTGTGCGTACACTTCTGCCAATGAGAGTAAAAGAAGCAGTATGGTGAATCCTTTTTTCATGTTGTCCCGTATGCTTGATGAACATGTTGCTATCTCACAAGTCCATTCTTACTGAAATCATAAAATGCTTCGATCTTTTCCTCCGTATCGGCTTTCAATGCTAATAGCAACTCACGGGTGAATTCCAGATAACCGGTACCGTTTGCCGTAACTATGTTCTTATCACCGACAGCTTGCTTTTCCAGGTAACCATCTTCGTTGGTATATCGTTCTCCGCCCCACTGTTTGAGCACGGCAAGGGTGTTTCCGGTATGCTTAACATTGTTTAGGAAGCCATGGGCGCACAGAAATGAAGCAGCGTTGCAGATACCGCCAATCACTTTCCCTTTTTCAAAAGCATTTTGCACGATGGGGAATACACGTTCTGCTTCAGGAGATTGCCATTGCATACCACCAATTAGGACCAAGGCAGCATAATCGGAAGGAAGGTTGTCGAAACTGTAGTCCGGCAGAGTACGGAAACCACCCAAAGAGCAGACCGGATCCAAAGTGGGGGCTACTGTTTTGACTACGTACTTGATTTCACTGCCCGGCATTAGTCCGGAATGAAGGGACGCTGCTACGAAAGCACTTTCCCAATCGGCATACTCGTTGAGAATGATAAATAATACTTCTTGTTTCATTGTTTTTTTTTGTTTTTATAATTGAATAGTGACTGTGAGGGGCTTATTTCATTACCTGGCATCCCCTGCAATAATAAATGCTTCCTCCCAGATAGTTCTCTTTCACAATGGTTTCACCACATTTGGGGCACGCATGTCCCGCTGTATTTTTTGACAGGGAGGCTACATATTGCCCGGGAACTCCAAACAAATCAGTTTCGGTGCTTCGTCCGCCCAGGCGGTAGATATCTTGTAGTGTCTCTTTCACTTGTTCGTACATTTTCTCCTTTTCCTCTGCGCCCAGTTTGTCGATCTTTGTTTTTGGATGGATATGCGCATGGTACAGGATGTCTTGCAATACTCCGTTGCCCAGTCCGGGAATTGCCTGTTCCGTGGCCAGAAAAGCTTTTGCCGATTTCTTCTGTGCATCCGGCGCATTTACCAATCCAAGAAAGTACTCCTTGTCAAAGGCGTCCGACATCACTTGTGGCTTTGTTCTGGCCGTTTCGTAATAGGCTGCCAACGGTGCGTCAAAATGTCCTTGGGTAAAGCACAACAGTGCTCCGTACATCCGTACAGATGCTACCAAGCAACTTTCGTCATCGAATGCCACCAGCAGTTGATGTTTGGAGGGTAACTTCGCTCCCGGTTCGAAATAACGAAGATTGACCCCGTCTGTCAAAACCAACATCGTGTCTCCAGCCGTTAGTTCGACCATTCCGCCTTGTGGGCAGGCTTTGTCAATGGTCTTGCCAACCAGGCGTTCGGCACACTCTTCCGGTTTACCATAAAACCAGGCAAATTTATGTGGTGTATATTGGGCGAATACATCCGTGATTCGTTTGCCGCATACGGTTTTGTTCAGTTGCTCGCACAGCAGGCGAGCTTCGGGAGCTTCTATCATGGGCGAAAGGATTAAAAGGTTTATAGATGCACAAAGATACGATTCTTTTAAAAAAAAGAGAATATAATAGGAAAATAAGGCAGCGTTACTTATAACGCTGTAAGTCGAAACATGCTAATTCCCTTGCTTTCATCTAATATTATTAAGTAGTTAATCAGGATTAGCTGAATCTATTAGAAGTATAATTTATTGGTCTTTAATATTATACTCAAATTGATATTGATAACTAAATATGCATTGGTACTTAATATATTCATATTTAAACAAGGGAATTATCCTTAAAGTGGTTTCAATCTAATAAGATACTAAACTCTTAAATTCTACTTTAAGGTAGTCTTCCATACCTTTCTTTTGATCTATAATGGTTTTACCGGTATGCAGATGTCAACAATGTGTTTCTTTTGCGGATGGGTGGTGTAGTCGTTGTGGTACAATTCATACGCACATCCATCTCCTTGCTGGTAGCCGCTTTCGGTGAACCAATGGCACATGGTGTTCCATGCCTTCTGAAACTCGTCCATTCCAAGTTCGAAATGCCCGACTGCATACTGACCGCCCGGAATCGTCATTTTACCGATTTCGCCTTCTACCTTCACCTCTTTGTCGACAATGATGCAGGCACTTTGCCTGATTTTGTCTTCATCGGTGATCGAAGGATCGTCGTGTGTGACGGTAGCGGTTTTAGTAACATTAGGCGTGTACAATCCCCTGGGTGCTGCCCATTGTCCCAATTTTGCGTAAGCCTGGCCAATCAGGTGGAACGGGCCGATGTGGCGGCAATAGATCGCCTTCATTTCCGGCATTTCTTTTACTTCTACAATTGATTCCATAAAATATAGTTGTTTTAGTTTTACACCGCAAAGGTCGAAATTTGCCACTGCACTGTGTGTCATATTCTTGCGGATCGCTTGCCCGTTCTTGCTAAATAGGTTTCCTTCGAATACATAGACCGGCTTATCCGTTCGGCTGAACTGGGTAGGGGGGATGCCGAAATACTTTTTGAAGGTCCGGCAGAACAGGGATGTACTGCCGAAACCGCAGCTGTAAGCAATCTCGGTGATGGACGGGAAGGGATCTTTCTGTAATTTCCATGCTGCCTTCTCTACCCTGAGACGCTGGATGTAGTCGGTCGGTGTTTCACCTATCAGAAAGGTAAATATCCGGTGGAAATGAAAGGGTGAAAAGTTGGCAACGGCAGCGATGTCTTTCAGTTCGATCGGTTGCTCCAGGTTCCGGTCGATGAAATCCATCACCCTATTAATCCTGGAATGATATTCTATCCTGCTTCTTTCTTGTATATTCATGCCTGTTTGTTTTGGTGGACAAAAGTACGTTCTAAATATCAGCTGCGTTTGTCCATTCTTGCTTTTCTTTGTCTCTTTTTTCCTATCCCTTCTTTTTCCCGTACCTTATCTTTGCCGTGATGATCTAAAAAACAATATATTTGTAGTCTATGCAATCATTCAGAATCATAAAACCTGCTGCGGCACTTGTCCCTTATGTCCGGCATTACTGGGTATTGAGCGACGATGCGCTTGCGCCGGTATCCGAACGGACGCTGCCCGTGGGGTGCGTCCAGATGGTCTTTCACCGGGGGCGGCAACTGCTTTCGCTGACCGAAGGCCGGTTGCAACCCTCTTCTTTCATCAGCGGGCAGGCGTTCGGCTATTCCGATGTTGAGTCTACAGGGATGCTGG
>ENA-OOZY01002353-OOZY01002353.1-human-gut-metagenome-genome-assembly--contig:-NODE-2353-length-9864-cov-2.830564_pt1 | contig 9864 bp, 7 predicted proteins | sample MGYA00241047_ERZ501410 | MGnify/ENA primary metagenome ERZ501410 (study PRJEB25962, sample SAMEA2042621) | human gut metagenome | biome: human gut; feature: human-associated habitat; material: faeces... | reverse complement strand
TGATGAATCCTGTTGCGGTGTTTGACCCCGTGGAGCTGGAGGGCTCAACGGTGAGCCGCGCAAGCCTGCATAATGTCAGCATTTTGAAGGAATTGAAGCTGAGTATCGGGGATACGATTAAGGTCTATAAGGCGAATATGATCATTCCGCAGATTGCAGAAAACCTCACACGCAGCAGTAAACTGGAAATTCCGGATACCTGCCCTGCATGTGGCCATGGAACACAGATACAGAAGGTAAATGATGTGGAGGCACTTTACTGTACAAATCCTGACTGTGCCGCAAAGAAGATCAAATCCTTTGCACTTTTTGCAAGCAGGGATGCCATGAACATTGACGGACTGTCAGAAGCAACACTGGAGAAATTCATTGCAAGAGGCTTTATTCATGATTTCGGAGATATTTTTGAGATTGGAAAGCATCGTGATGAGATCGTGGAGATGGACGGATTCGGGGAGAAATCCTTTGAGAACCTGATGACCAGCCTTGATAAAGCTAAGGAGACTACTCTTGCGAAGGTGATCTACAGCCTTGGAATCGCCAATATCGGTCTTGCCAATGCAAAAGTGATCTGCAGGCATTTTGATGATGATCTGGAGAAGATCCGCTATGCAGATAAAGAGGAGATCAGCTCTATTGATACCATCGGACCGGTAATTGCCGGAAGTCTGACTGATTATTTTTCAAACGAGGATAATAACAGAAAACTGGATCATCTGATGAGCCATCTGACTGTTAAGAAAGAAGAAAAGACAGGTGAGCAGATTTTCCGGAACATGAATTTCGTTATCACAGGAAGTGTGGAGCACTTTGCAAACAGAGCACAGGCAAAGGAATTTATTGAGTCTCTGGGAGGCAAGGTGACCGGATCAGTAACATCGAAGACGAACTACCTGATCAATAATGACACAACTTCCAATTCTTCAAAGAATAAAAAAGCCAAAGAACTGGGAATTCCGATCCTTTCTGAAGAAGATTTCCTGAAGATGGCACAACAATAAAATAATAAGAACAGGAGATAAGATAATGCCAATTAAAATACAGAGCGATCTGCCAGTAAAAGAGATTCTGGAAAAAGAAAATATTTTCGTGATGGATGAGTCACGTGCATCCCATCAGGATATCCGCCCCATTCAGATCCTCATTTTGAACCTGATGCCTCTGAAAGAGGAGACTGAGCTTCAGCTTCTGCGTTCCCTTTCCAACACGCCGCTGCAGGTAGATGTCACCTTTATGGCAGTACAGAGCCATGAAGCGAAGAATACATCTGTGAGTCATCTGAATAAATTTTATCAGACATTTCCGGAACTGAAAAATAACAAATATGATGGAATGATCATCACAGGTGCTCCTGTAGAGCAGATGGAATTCGAAGAGGTAGACTACTGGAAGGAACTGGTAGAGATCATGGACTGGACAAACACCCATGTTACCTCCACCATTTATCTGTGCTGGGCTGCACAGGCAGGACTCTACCACCACTATGGACTGAAAAAGCGCAAACTTGATAAGAAGATGTTTGGTCTTTTCTGGCATAAAGTGATGAACCGTAAGATTCCGCTGGTACGCGGATTCGACGATATGTTCCTTGCACCTCATTCCAGACATACGGAAGTTCCCATCGAGGATATCCATAACTGTAAAGAGCTGACAGTGCTTGCTGAATCCGATGAAGCAGGGCTTTTCCTTGCAATGGCAGACGGCGGCCGCAAGATCTTTGTAATGGGACATCCGGAATATGATCGTGTGACTCTTGACGGTGAGTACAAACGTGATGTCAGCAAAAACCTGCCCATCGAAATCCCGGAGAATTATTACAAAGACAACAACCCGGAAAACAGACCGCTCCTTATGTGGAGAGCGCATGCGAACAACCTGTATACAAACTGGCTGAATTACTATGTCTACCAGTCAACTCCGTTCGACCTGTATGGAACACCGGATTTCAGCGAGATCTAAAGGGTTTGCGGAATTTACAATTTTACGTATCTTACCGTATTTTTACATGATTTCACGCAAAAATGGAGTAAAAATGAGGTCAAACATGTGAGAAAATGGTGTCAAAACTGAGCAGTACAATGCAGATACAGTAGTGACACTGAAAGATTTTCCGAAAATCTCCATGACATTTGCAGAGATGTTTGAGAATGTAGAATAATCAGTTGAGATAAGAAAGGACACAACAATCATATGAACATAGGAAACAATATAGGAAATATCATGAAGATCACAGGTGCATGGAACACCTTTAAGAGCAATCATCCCAAGTTCCCGGCATTCTGTCAGGCAGTTTCACGCAAAGGGCTTAAAGAAGGAAGCATTATTGAAATTGCGATCACCACTCCTGAGGGAGAGAAGATAGAGACAAACCTGAAAGTAAAGGACAGTGACCTGGAATTACTGAAACAGTTGTCTGACCTGAAAATGTGAAAAAGTTTACAAAAATTTTATTTGAATAACAGGTATAAATCTGCTATAGTATTCTATGTTGGTTAAGTTGATTATTATTCGTTCCCATATATAAGAATGATAGGTTCTCAAAAGAAAGAAGAGGAAGAAAATTGCGTAAAAAATCACATATTTTATTAGCAAGATACCTTGCGGATCAGATGCAGACCACAGCAAGCCTGCAGTCTCACAGAAAGGCTTTCTGCCTGGGCAGCATTCTGCCGGATATCAAACCGTCCTTTATCACCAGAAGACACGAGTTCTACGGAACATTTGAAGATGTCAAGAACCGGATGAAAGAACTGGCAGATATCAGACCGGATGAGAGTAACCAGAGAGTTTACTGGCGGCGGTTCGGCGAAGTGATCCACTATATGGCGGATTATTTTACCTTTCCTCATAACAAAACATATACAGGAAGCTTCAGCCAGCATAATCATTATGAGAAAGTACTTAAGAACAGACTGAAAGAATGTATACAGCAGGGAGAAGCACATGCATATCTGGAACCGGCCATCCGCTTCGCAGATTTCTCCACCTTGATCGATTATATCGAAGCTACTCATGAGAAATACCTCAACAAGTTCCGCAGCGTGGAAGAGGATATCCGCTTTATTCTGAATATGTGTTTTCAGGTAGTGCAGGGACTGATACAGATTTGCATTGGTAATAAGAACTTTACAGGAGCCATTCAGGCAGCCTGACAGAGATACGCTAAGAATACAGGAAGGCTGTGTGGAAATCATATCCGCACAGCCTTCCTGCATTCTGAAATATATCTTTCTCACTGCTTGATTCGGTTAAAATGTGACAAAAAAATGAATTTTGGTCAAATCTGGAATTTACCCGCCCTGAGCTGTTGATTTCAAAAAATGATTATGCTAGAATAAAACAGGTTAATATTTCGGGATAATTCACTTATGAAATAACATAATAATGTGAAAAGTAATTTAGACAGTATGCCCTTATAAACAGGGGGTAAGGACATGCTCACAGTAAGAAGGGAGCAATTTAGATATATGAAAAACAAGTATCTTACCAGATTCTTATGTCTGACATTGATGTCAGGAATGGTATTATCCGGTCCTGCGTCCGTACTTGCAGCAGAGGATACTGCTGCGTATACAGCAGACGGTTCTGATTTCAGCGATTCCGGTGATTTTGATTCAGGATCAGAGGATCCGGCGCCGGCAGATCCGACTCCTGCAGAGCCAACACCTGCGCCGGTAGATCCGACACCTGCAGACCCGACACCTGCACCGGTAGATCCGACTCCAACAGATCCGACACCAACACCTGCAGAGCCAACACCTGCACCGGCAGATCCGACTCCGACACCAACAGATCCGACTCCGACACCTGCGAATCCTACACCAACACCGTCTTCACAGATTACAAAGGCAGCCCAGGATGTGATCGACAGAATCAAAGAGTTGAACGCACAGACCATCACGCTGGAGAAGAAAGCCACTGTTCAGAGCATCCGCACTGCATATAATGCCCTGTCTGATACAGAGAAGGCACAGGTTTCTAATTATAATCTGCTGGTTCAGGCAGAAGCGACTATTGCTCAGTTGGAAGCGCAGAAGAACAATGCGAATACGAATAATCCATTTACGAGTAATACCAGTGCTGCACAGACCGGAACTCCGGTATATTATGCGTCCAATATCCACGCAGGTAAGGATTTCTATCTGGACAGCCTGAAGAATAACTACAATCTGACCTTCTCAGATGATTTCGCTTCTGTTATGGATGAGATCGAGAAGGAATATAAAGAGAAGAACAAAGTAGCAGATGCCAGCGATGTAAACGGCAGCAAGACCACCACATCTGCAGACAGTCTTCTGGTAAGAAACTGGCAGGATATCCTTGCAGTCTATGTATATCAGCAGAGCCAGGACGGAAAAACAGAATTTACCCTGGATTCTTCCTGCAAGAAAGACCTTGCGAAAATCTTTGCAGAGATGAACCCGATCGTAAGGGACAAGCAGGATATCACTCACGTTACATACGCTAATCGTAAAATCAACTACTATATTAAGAAAAATAAAATCGCAAAAAAGGATCGTACGATCCTTAAGAAATATGTGGAGACAGACTGCAAACTCCTCTGCGCGGTAGTAACAGCTGCCAACGGTTTTGTCCGCGAGAGCGTAGGAGATGATGTTTCCGAGGAAAGAGTAAATGTTATCTCCGCAGCCTATTCACTGGTTGGTAAAGTCGGTTACTTCTGGGGCGGCAAATCCACAGTGATCGGTGAAGATCCAGGCTGGGGAACCAGCGAGAAGGTATCAGCCGAGGGAAGCAAGAGCACTGGAACCATCCGCGCATACGGACTGGACTGCAGTGGTTTTGTCACCTGGGCAGTGATCAACGGATATCAGGATAAAGCAATGCAGGAAGCTGTAGGCGACGGAACTTCCGATCAGTGGGAGAAAGCAAACGTGGTAACTGAGGCAGATGCACAGCCCGGAGATCTGGTGTTCCAGAAAGGACCGGAAGCAGGAAGCGATAATCATGTAGGTATTCTCTGCGGTAAAACAGACGCAGGTGACTGGATCGCAGTACACTGCTCCTCCGGCAAGAATGGAGTAACAGTAGGCGAAGCATACAGTGCAAGCTTCCGTTACATCCGCCAGCCATCCTTCTACCCGACACAGGAACAGGTTCAGGAAATGCAGAGCAGCAGTACGGTAAGCATAACAACAGGTGATGCAGCAACTTCCACAGGAACAGATATCTTTTCTACAAATGTGACAGTAAGCAATACTCTGCAGGATGCGATGAAGTCAAATACTTCCGACTCAACAGGATTCACAACATCAGAATCCACTGAGAAAACTTCCATCCTTCCGGATAAAATTGACCTGTCAAAAGAGAAAGTCGCTGTATTTAAGGCAAAATAAAATGTATAAAAGAAGAGAAAGTCATACAAAAAAGTCTGGCTTTCCCTTCTTTTTTGTTTGTGTGTAAACTTTTTTTAGCTGTTAACTTAAACGATTAAGCAAAAACTGACGAATTTGCTTATTGGCCTGCGGAATATGCTTCAAAAGCGAAAAAAATATTCGAAAATATGGAAACAAAAATTGACAAAGTGTACGAAATATGTTAACTTTAAACCAATAATATAATGTCAGATAAAAAAAGGAGAAATTCCTTCTTTTTTGTTGCTGATATTACAGTAAAATCTGAAGATGAGACACCAACAGATGATTTGTTCTGTAAACAGTGAACACTCTGTTGTGTTCGGAAAAGAGATACACAGATGGCATTAAGACGTGAGAGAATGAGGCTTGGTGACATGCTCATCAGGCAGAATGTACTGACTGAAGATGAATTAAAGAAAGCCCTGGAATTGCAGAAGGGAAGCGGCAAGAAGATCGGTGAAGTTTTGGTAGATAATGGCTTTATCACTGAGGATATGATTGTTCGTGCCCTCCAGATGCAGCTGGGGCTTAAAGTCGTTCAGCTGACAGGCGTGACGATCCCGAAAGAAGTCAGAAATCTGGTCAGCGTGGACCTTCTCAAGAAATATACCTGCATTCCATTTGAACTGGATCCCTACAACGCAAATATCCTTCATCTGGCAATGGCAGATCCGATGGATATGGCTGCAATCGATGACATCTCTATCGTGACAAACCTGCAGATAGAGCCTTACATTGCTACAACCAGAGATATTCTTGCGGCAATCGACAGATGCTACGGCGCATCAGAGACACTGGATGCAGCCAGACGATTTACTCAGGAGAGAGCACAGCTTCGTGGAGGAGCGGCAGACGACGATACAGACACAGACGTAAGTGATGCACCTATTGTACAGCTGGTGCGTTCCCTTATTGAACAGGCAATCCGCCAGAGGGCCAGTGATATCCATATCGAAGCTCTGGAGAACAAAGTCCGCATCCGTTACAGGATCGACGGTGCACTCTATGAGCGTATGGTATATGATAACAGCCTTCTTCCTGCGATTTCCACCCGTATCAAGATCCTTGGAGGCATGGATATCTCAGAGAAAAGGAAACCTCAGGACGGACGTATGTCCATTATGGTAGACAGACAGGATTATGATATCCGAATTTCCTCTCTGCCTACTGTACACGGAGAGAAGATCGTAATGCGACTCTCTTCAAAACTGAACCTGACACGTAACAAGAAAGATCTGGGACTTCCACCCGATGAGATGGAACGTTTCAACCATATGCTGGCTAGTCCTTTCGGGATCATTCTTGTAACAGGACCTACAGGAAGCGGTAAATCCACTACCCTGTATACCGCATTAAGCGAATTAAATAAAGAAGCAGTCAATATCGTAACAGTAGAGGATCCTGTGGAGGCAGATATTGAGGGTATTAATCAGGTACAGGTCAACAATAAGGTAGACCTGAATTTTGCCTCAGCCCTTCGTTCCATTCTCCGTCAGGACCCGGATATCATTATGATCGGTGAGATCCGAGACAGGGAGACAGCCACTATTGCAGTACAGGCATCCATAACAGGACATCTGGTTGTATCTACATTACATACCAACAACGCAGTAGGTACTCTGAACCGTATGGCGGACATGGGAGTGGAGAGATATCTGATCGCAGATTCTGTTGTAGGAGTTATCGCACAGCGCCTTGTGCGTAAACTGTGCAGCCACTGTAAGAAAATGCGCCCTGCCACCTCTGAGGAGAAGAGAGTGCTGAGGATGAACACACAGGAGGACGTAAATGTCTATGAACCCTGTGGCTGTGATTTCTGTAGCCATACAGGATATTACGGGCGTATCGGTGTGTTCGAGATCATGGAGGTCAATGACGAGATCCGCGACCTGATCGCAGAGAATGGCACAACAGAGGAACTGGAACGTGCAGCCAGAAACAGCGGTATGCGCACACTGAGAGAGAATGGTATCAGCTATGTGTTGAACGGCACCACCTCTGTGGAAGAGATGCTTAAGGCATCTTATGAATGATTGAGACTTATAGATTATTAATTTTACGACTATAATATAGAAGGAATTCCTGCGGAACCGGAGTTCTCCGGAGATTCTCAGGGAGTTACGAGGCAGATTAGGAAATATGTATGATTTAGATGAAATACTGATACAGTCAGTGAAGGTAAAGGCTTCCGATATCCACCTGACAACCGGTCGGCCGCCCAGCTACCGGATCGATGGTGTACTGACCTCCATAGAGGGAGAACGCCTTACCCCGCAGATGCTTGAAGACATTCTCATGCCCCTGATGGATGTCCGTCACAGAGAAGAATTACAGAATAATGGACAGACGGACTTCGCATATGCCATCTCAGGTGTGGGACGTTTTCGCGTAAATGTGTTTAAACAGAGAGGAACACTTGCTTCCGTTATGCGAAGCCTTCCTTTCAATATCCCGGAACCTGAGGAGCTTGGTATTCCTGCAGAGGTAGTGGAGATGACCACGCGGAAAAGAGGTCTCATTTTGGTAACAGGACCGACAGGAAGCGGGAAATCAACTACACTGGCTTCATTGATTCATGTGATCAACAGGAATTATCCTTACCATATTATTACACTGGAGGATCCAATCGAATATCTGCATAGACACGATAAATCTGTGGTAAACCAGAGAGAGATTGGAAGTGATTCTACAGATTATGCCCAGGCATTAAGAGCAGCACTTCGAGAAGATCCGGACGTGATTCTGGTAGGAGAGATGCGAGATCTGGAAACGATTTCCACTGCGATCACAGCAGCAGAGACAGGCCATCTTGTTTTCTCCACTCTGCATACGATCGGAGCAGATAAGACCATTGACCGAATTATCGATGTTTTCCCTCCAAACCAGCAGCAGCAGATCCGTATTCAGCTTGCTTCTGTGCTGGAGTGCGTAGTGTCCCAGCAGCTTCTTAAGAAAGCAGATGGAAGTGGGCGTGTGGCAGCATTGGAGGTACTTTTTGCAAACAATGCAGTGCGAAATCTGATCCGTGAAAGTAAGACGTATCAGATCGCATCCATCATGCAGACCAATAAACGTGCAGGTATGCAGACCATGGATGATGCGCTGTATGACTTATATATGAGAAAGCTTATTGATGCGGATAATGCGGTAACTTATGCGCAGGATCCGGTCAGCATGAATAAAAAAGTCAACTTTGACTTCTAACAGAGAATGATCTGGCAGACGACAAATAATTGACTGGACAGAAAGAAGTGATAAGATGCCAGGTTTTTCCTACGTGGCAGTAGACAAAAAAGGAAAAGAGAAGCGAGGAAGTATAGAGGCTGATACCAGGGAAAAAGTTGTAGACATTCTGAAGAATGACGGTCTCATTCCTGTCTCTGTCAAAGAACAGGGAGCCTTGAATAAAGAAATAGATTTCTCCATAGGAAAGAAAGTAAAGCCGCGAGATCTGAGTGTATTCTGTCGCCAGTTTGTCAGCATTACCCAGGCGGGTGTGCCGATGAAAGAAGCCTTGCAGATGCTCTCAGAGCAGACTGAGAATAAATGGCTGAAACGGGCGATTTCGGAAGTACTTCTCAGCGTGGAGAAAGGTAATACGCTGGCAGATTCCATGAGAGGACAGGCGGATGTATTTCCGCCGATGCTGATCAACATGGTAGAAGCCGGTGAGAACTCCGGTAGTCTGGAGATGGCTTTTTCACGAATGGCAGTACAGTTTGAGAAGGAAGCCAAGCTGAAAGCTACCATTAAGAAAGCAACTATTTATCCGATCATTCTGATCATTGCAGCGATCGGTGTTGTTGCGGTTATGATGTTATTTGTTATCCCGATTTTCATTGATATGTTTGCAGATCTGGATGTGGAGATGCCGGGAATTACCATGTGGGTTATGAATACCAGCAAATGGGTAACAGCTAACTGGTACCTGATCCTGGCAGGAATTATTATTGTAGTTGTGGCATACAAGCTGATCTACAAGACAGAACAGGGCAGACTTACCATTGATAAAATCAAGATGAAGATGCCACTGTTCGGTAAGCTGACAGTGAAGACCGCATGTGCGCAGTTTGCGAGAACTATGAGTACGCTGCTGTCATCGGGTATTTCTACGATTGATGCGCTGGAAACAGTAGCGAAGATTGTCAACAATATTCATTATACAAATGCGCTGATGAAAGCACGAGAGGAAGTTATGAAAGGTATTCCACTTTCCGAGCCTCTGGTTGCATCCGGGATCTTTCCTCCGATGGTATGTCATATGACTGGAATTGGTGAGGAGACTGGTAATATTGAGGACATGCTGGAGAAGCTGGCGGATTATTATGATGAAGAAGTTGAGATGTAAAAGTGAAATCAAGAAGATGGCGGGGGCTGCTGCCGTGACGTTGGGGGCGTTGGGATTCTATTTTCTTGCTCCAAGCGGTTACATTGCCCTGGATTTGAATCCCAGCATCGAAATCCGCACCAACCGTCTGGACCAGGT
>ENA-OOZY01002344-OOZY01002344.1-human-gut-metagenome-genome-assembly--contig:-NODE-2344-length-9897-cov-2.458443_pt1 | contig 9897 bp, 7 predicted proteins | sample MGYA00241047_ERZ501410 | MGnify/ENA primary metagenome ERZ501410 (study PRJEB25962, sample SAMEA2042621) | human gut metagenome | biome: human gut; feature: human-associated habitat; material: faeces... | reverse complement strand
AGCAGACGCATGACGTTCAATTGAGCCGGCGCCGGCACCGTAATTTCCAGCCAATTTTCTTCCTCCTTTGAATTGGTAAAAAACTAAATAACAGTAAGCACACCTAATGCAGAAACAATAATTGCCGCTACTGAAAACATAACTACAATTTTATACTCACTAAAACCGCACATTTCAAAATGATGATGAATAGGGGACATTTTAAATATTCTTTTGCCTTTTCCCTTTTCACCGGTTTTTTTATAATGCTGTCTTGCAGTGATTTTAAAATATGTTACCTGTATAACAACCGATAATGCTTCAAGAATGTATACAAGTCCCACAAGAACCATAAGCAAATGCTTGTGAGTTGTAAGACCGATTGCCACAAACGCTCCACCCAGATACATAGAACCTGTATCACCCATAAAGCATTTTGCAGGATGAAGATTCCAGATCAGAAATCCCAGACAGCCTCCTGCAATCGCTATAGCATAAATTGAAATCTCGTAGGATTTCATTATACCACATACCGCTGAAAATGCAAGCATTGTAACAAAAGTTACCGAACCGCACAGTCCGTCTACACCGTCTGTAAGATTTACTGCATTTGAAACATAAATCATAAACAGTATCATTATTGGATAATAAAAAATTCCTAAATCAAGCTGGAAGAAAATCAGATCCAGTTTAGTAGATTTATCACCTAACGCATAAAGTACCGCTAGAAATGCTGCGGACAGAATAAACTGAAAAATCATTTTCTGTTTAGGATTAAGTCCAAGATTTTGTTTTTTTACCGCTTTTATATAGTCGTCAAGAAAACCTATACCGGAAAACAAAACCGAAAATAATATACACGCAAGCAGTCTTATTGCATTATAAGACGCTGTTTTCTCAGTTATATCCACCATATTTCTGGAACGATAAAGCAAATATCCAATTATAACCGCAATTATGCTGCTGATTATGAACATAAATCCGCCCATGATAGGCGTCCCCTGCTTGGATTTATGCCACTTCGGACCAATTTCAAGAATTGTCTGTCCGAAATGAATTTTTTTCAGAAACGGTATAAGCACTATACCCGTCAATGCTGCAATTGCACATGAAATAAGCGCAGTACCGATCGTTATCCAATATGACATATAAACTCTCCTCCGGTTATCCAAATATTTCGTCTATCACTTCTTCAAGCTTCATACCTCTGCTTGCCTTAAACAGGATTATATCGCCGCTTTGTAAATCTTCCTTAATTTTTTCAGCCATTAAATCCTTGGAATCCTTATGGAACGCACAGCTTGCAAGTCCATGCTCCGAAGCTTCCGCAGCAATATACATTGCATTTTCCCCATAGCAGTACAACCTGTCGGGATGACATTGTGCAGCATATTCTCCAACAAGTCTATGTAATTTTTCCGACATATCTCCAAGTTCGAGCATATCTCCCAGTACGGCGATTTTTCTTCCTTTGCATTTCATATCCGCAAGCACATTCAACGTTGCTTTCATAGAATCCGGACTGGCATTGTAACAATCGATTATTACCGTTTTATCTCCCTTTTTAACAATGTTCTGACGCATTCCGTCAGACTTGTATTTTTTCAGTGCAGAAACTATTTCATTTTCATTAAGTCCGCTGAGAATTCCAACACAGAATGCTGCTGAAGCATTTAAAACGTTATGCTTTCCTGCACATGGAATTTCAATTTCAGTATTAACTCCATTATATACAAGGGTAAATCTTGTTATACCATTTTCCTCAATAATATTTTTTGCTCTGAAGTCGCATTTATCACCGGTACCGTACAAATAAACAGAACGTGAACTTTTAAGTTCTAATTTTAAAGGAGCAAGATATCTGTCATCGCCATTAACGATCAGGGGTGCGTCCGACTTCATTCCGCTTAATATTTCAAGCTTTGCCTTTAAAATCCCCTCCTGGGATTTAAGGTTCTCAATATGGGAAAATCCTATATTTGTTATAACTCCTATTGTTGGCACAGCTGTATTTGAAAGTCGTTCAATCTCACCAAAATCTGACATACCCATTTCAATAACAGCAGCCTGATAGGACGAATCAAGATTAAACAGCGTTTTAGGTAAACCGATTTCATTATTTAAATTACCTTGTGTCTTTAACGTTTTATATTTTTCCGATAAAACAAGAGCTATCATTTCCTTTGTCGTAGTCTTACCCACACTTCCGGTAATTCCCACAAGTACCGGATTAAATTTACTGCGATAATATTTAGCTAATTTAAGCAAAGCAGTTCTTGTATTTTTTACAACAATACAGGGACAGCCGTCAACAGGATATTCAGACACAGCTGCCGCAGCTCCATTTTCTATTGCCTGCTTAATAAATGCATGACCGTCAAATCTTTCACCCTTTATAGCTATAAACAAGCATCCGGCAGGAAGATTTCTCGTATCGGTAGAAATCTCCGTAATTACCTTTTCTTCAGGACATTCTGCATTCAAACAATGTGCAATTTCAGATAATAATAATTTTTCCATTAGTCTATCAGCTTCAGACCCTCTGAAACTATCTCTCTTTCATCAAAATGTATATGTTCATTTCCGGGAAGCACCTGATAATCTTCGTGTCCCTTACCCGCAAGAACTATAATATCACCTTTTTCAGCTATTTTAAGGGAATGATGAATAGCTTTCGTTCTGTCAACCACCACATCAAAGGGAATTTCACTGTCTTTAAGACCGGCAAGAATATCGTCAATAATGGCTTCCGGAATCTCGTCTCTTGGATTATCAGACGTAATTATAAGTCTGTCTGCAAACTTTGCAGCCGCCTTTGCCATAAGCGGACGCTTTTTGGCGTCTCGGTTTCCTCCGCACCCAAACAGACAAATAAGCCTTCCTTCGGTATATTCCCTTACGCTTTTAAGTATATTTTCAACTGCGTCGGGAGTATGGGCATAATCACAAATCACAGTAAAATCCCTGCCTGTAGGAATAATTTCACATCTTCCCTTTACTCCATTATATTCGGAAACTGCGTTTAAAATATCTTCGATCGGCAAACCGGCTTTCAGACAAACAGAAATTGCCGCCGTTACATTTGATACATTGAACATTCCCGTCATTTTCATATTAACAAGCTGTGATTTTCCGTTATAACAGTACCAGAAGCTTGTTCCGTCCGATTTAATTTTAATTGCATCTGCATAATAATCAGCTTCGGAACTGATTCCGTATCTTTCTTTTTTGCAGCTAATCTCACTGAAAATTCTTCTGCCGTATTCATCGTCTGTATTGATCAGAGCATAATCACATTCATCAAACATCATTTTTTTTGCCTGATAATAATTCTCCATCGTTTTATGATAATCCAAATGATCCTGAGTGAGATTTGTAAAAATTCCCATATCAAAATGTGTAGGTCCTATTCTATGCTGAACCAATCCGAAAGAGGAAACCTCCATAACTGCATATTTACATCCTGCCTTTACCATTTTATCCAAAAGACACATATAATCAAAAGCCATTGGAGTCGTATTATCGGTATGAACAGTTTCATCTCCTATTTCATTGCATATAGTACCAATAAGACCGGTTTTTATACCGTTTTTCATAAAAATATTTTTGATAACATTTGAAATAGTTGTTTTTCCGTTTGTTCCGGTGACACCGATTATTTTTAATTTTTTTTCCGGATGATCAAACCATGCGGCACACAATTCTCCGTAAAATTTCCTTGAATTATCGGTAATGATCTGTTTGTTTCCCAATCCCAGATCCCTTTCAGCAACAATAACTGCCGCACCTTTTTCCAGCATTTCTGCCGCAGCGTCATGACCGTCAAAAGAACCGCCTTTCACACAGACAAAAATACAATCTTTCCGTACTTTTTTTGTATTATCAGTTACCGAACTGATTTCTCTGTCCGGAATATTTATATCGGCTAAACCCTCAATAAGTTTATAAAGTCTCATTATTTACACCGCCTGTATAAAATCATTAATCATCATTTATTTTTGGCTTTTACTCTCTGCTATATTCAACCTGACTGATCATTAACGCCAAAGGTCAATTCTATAACAGTACCTACCGGAACTTTAGACCCTGCCGGTTCCGACTGAGACTGTACAACAGCAGAGCTTGAATCAGTTGAAGCGCCTCCTGCAATAAAATTCAATCCCATATTCGTAAGAATATAATTCGCATCAGAAAGTCCGTATCCGGAAAGATCCGGCACTTCAACATATTCCGGTTTATAATTATTTTCAGTATAAAGGACAACCGTACAGCCCTGAGCTACAACGCTGCCTGTAATAGGCATCTGACCGCAGACGGTATCTCCCTCACCTACGACCTGACATGTAAGACCCTTTTCTTCTACAGCTTTTTTAGCGTCCTCAAGGGATAAATCTTCAACAAACGGAACTGAAACGTCCAGATTTTCTGCTTCTTCATCAGTATATTCCGGATAATAACCAAGGTAAGGCAGAATTTCTTCCATGACTTTTCTTGAACACGGTACTGCAACCTTACTTCCGTAATATTCCCCGGACATTGGCTCGTCTGCCATAATAAGCATTATAATTTCCGGATCATCTGCCGGAGCAAAACAACAGTATGACGCAACATATCTCATAGGATCTTCGTCAGTACCCGCATATTCGTCAAGCTTTTCAGACGTACCGCTCTTTCCTCCTACATGATATCCTTTTATGTAAGCGCCGTTTTCAATTGCTACGGTTTCAAGTGTTTCACACATAATTTTTGAAGTATCTGCTGAAATGACCTGTCTCTTAACTGTCTTTTCATTTGTCAGAACAACGTTTCCGTCGGTATCGACAATTTTGCTTACAACATAAGGAGTAACCAGTTCTCCTCCGTTAATTACTGCTGCATACGCAGTTATCATTTCTATAGGAGTGACCTTATTAGTCTGTCCGAAAGAACAAGACGCAAGCTCTACAGCACCCATTCCATTAAGTCCCTGATAATAGCTGGTTGCCTCCGCAGGAAGGTCTATTCCTGTTCTTTCAGTAAGTCCGAAAGCCTTAAAATAATTGAAAAAGCTTTCTGCACCCAATCTTCGTCCGATTTCCATAAATGCCGGATTACATGAATGAGTAATAGCTTCTGTAAACGTTTGTAACCCATGTCCTGAAGTTTTCCAGCAGTGAATAGGATCAGTGCCCTCCACGACAACCAGAGCGCCGGTACAGTCAAAACTGTCGTTTACAGAAATCGCTTTTTCCTCAAGCGCCGCCGAACTCGTAACTACCTTAAATACCGATCCTGGAATATACAGCTCAGTTATCGCTTTATTTTTCCATTGCTGTTCTCTTGCCGCAACATACGCTTCGTCAAGCTGTTCCTCGGTAAGCTGGTCGAGATAAGACTTTGCATTGTCTTTTTTTATAACTTCATTTTTATCAATATCAAGAAGCTCCATATCCTGTGCGGCCTGAGCTATCTGCAAATCCGGAACCTCCGACGGTTCATTCAGATTGAAACCCGGAGCTGTAGCCATGGCAAGAATTGCTCCTGTTTTGGCATTCATAATAATACCGCATGCTCTGTCTTCAATTTCAAACTGGCTTACAGTTTCTTCAAGATTCTTTTCTAAGGAATACTGCAAAGTCCTGTCTATAGTAAGATAAACCGAATTTCCGTCCTGTGCCTCATAGGTTTTTGCATATCTGTAAGGCATTTCGTTTCCGTACGCATCTTTTGCTGATATTACTTTTCCATCCGTACCGGAAAGGTAATCGTCATATTGATATTCTATACCGTACTGACCGTCTCCGTCTCCGTTTGTAAATCCGATTACCGATGCTGCCAATTCATCCTGAGGATAATATCTTTTCGTATCTTCTTCAATTTGTATTGAATTTAATGAGTTTTCGTCCATAAAAGCGATAATTTCATCGGCAACAGGTTTTTCAACCTGAGTTTTCAGAATTTTATACTGAGTATTTTCCTCCATAGCCGATCTTACAGTTTCTTCTTTAATTTCAAGCTTTTCGGCAAGAAATGAAATTATCTCTTCCTGAACCTGATCAGCCGTTTTTACCACGGTTCCGGAAGGCAATTCGCCGTTTGCTATTTGTTTTTGCTGTGCTTCGGCATTTTCTTTTTTCTTTTCCAATTCGCTTCTGAACAAATCAGGATCCATAAATATTTTATAAACCGTAGCGCTCTGCGCTAAAATTACACCGTTTGCATCATATATAGAACCTCTGTTAGCCGATATTGAAATTTCACCAAAATGATATTCGTTTGCTTTTTCTTGATAAAAGCTGTTATCAACTATAGATAATTTAAAAAGCTGAGCAATAATGGCTCCGGCAAACGCCATCATACCGATCAATATAAATCTATTGGTACGCTTTTTCATTTGAATAGTGGGCTTATCTGCCATAAAAACCTCCGTAATACCTGTTGTTAATACGACCGCATTCATGTACCGATATTGCTTATAAAAATAGCAGGGATTCCTTAAACTTCTCCCTGCCAGGCAAATGCTTAATCCATTTCTAAAACTTAAATATTTTTAAATCTTAAAAATAAAAATCATTCAAGATTCAATCACATAAACTTTTACCGGTAAACGGCAATAAGAAATTATTTAATGCGGAAGACCAGTACAGTCACTTGCAGACGTGACTGCACCTTTCTTCCTATTTCCGTACACCCGTTTTGATTCTCCAATATAGCCTCGACAGCATGCTTTTTCTTTTTATCAGCCGTCTTTCTAATTAATAATATGCCCTATCCAAAAATATATTCCAGAAAGCTGTTAATTTTCTCTTTTGCTCTCACAAATATGTTTTTATTTTCTTCAGGGATTTCGATTATATCATCAGTCTGCGTCTGCACATATTTTATTTGTGAATTATCAAGCTTTTGCAGACCCAATACATTTACTGCATAATCTTCAACATTTTTCAGAGTCATTTTACTTTCAAGTTCTGATTTTAACCGTACATTCTCACTCTGAACAACTTCAAGCTTCTGATTCTGTGCAGCAATCTGTTGATACATCCTGTTTGTTTCTACTCTTCCGTAAATAACACAGAAAAATACAAGTAAAGCAGACAGTGCAGCAATAAACACTTTTGATGCTGAACCTCTTTTAGGAGGCGTTACTTTCATAGCGATGTTAGGTACACGTACTGTTTCCGGTTCTTCGGCAGGTATTCTTTTTTCTGCATTACTAACAGGTTTATTATTTTCCGGTTTGTGAGGATTGTTTTGTAAAAAATAATCATAAGCTGAATTATCTGCCGCCATAACAAAGCACCTATCTCCTTTCTATGATTCTTAGTTTTGCACTTCTGCTGCGATTGTTATGTTCAAGCTCATAAGGTGAAGCCTCTATAGGTTTTCTGTTTACAAGCTTCCCTCTGGGCTCTCTTCCGCATACACACTGAGGAAAATCCGGAGGACATATACAACCCTTACACAAACCTGCAAAACACTGTTTTACAAGTCTGTCTTCCAATGAATGAAACGTTATAACTGCCAGCCTTCCATGAGGTTTAAGACAGTCAAATGCGGCATTTAAACCGCAGGATAAATGGTCAAATTCACCATTAACAGCAATTCTTATAGCTTGAAAAGTTTTCTTGCAGGGATTCTTTTCCCTCTTCACCGCTGCCGGAACACTTCTTTTTATTATTTCAGCAAGCTCAAGCGTTGTTTCAACAGGCTTTACTTCTCTGCTTAAAACAATATTTCTGGCAATTCTTCTGGAGAACTTTTCTTCACCGAATTCAAATATGATTCTGACCAATTGTTCTTCGGACCAGCCGTTTACAATATCATAAGCGCTGATTCCATCCTGACTCATACGCATGTCTAAAGGAGCGTCATAATGATAAGAAAATCCTCTTTCAGGAGTATCCAGCTGATGAGACGAAACTCCAAGATCCATAAGCACTCCGTCAACAGAATCAATACCCAGTAAATCAAGAACATTTCTTAGATCTGAATAATTGCTCCTTACGACCTGTGCATTATAGCATTTGAGTCTTTCTCCGGCAGCTTTAACTGCGTCCGGATCACGATCCAAACCAATTAATTTTCCATTTTCTCCAAGCCTTTTGGCAATTTCTATTGAATGGCCGGCGCCTCCGACAGTACAGTCAACATAAATTCCGTCCGGCTTGATATCAAGTCCTTCTATGCATTCATTAAGCAAAACCGAAACATGAGAAAATTCCATAATTACTCCTTAAATACCAAGCTGCTGCATCGCTGCCAGCATTGCCGACATATCCATATTGCTCTGCTGTGCATCCCATAATTCCTTATCCCAGATTTCAGCTTTATCATCCAGACCGATTACGACAACGTCTTTTTTCAGTCCCGCAAACTCTCTGAGATCAGACGGTATTAAAACACGTCCCTGCTTGTCCGGAACAAGTTCTCCGGCACCGGAAAACAGCCATCTTTTAATATCAAGTCCGCCCATAGAATCAGGAAGCTCTGCAATTTTATTGGCAAGTTCTGCTATGGCACGCATATCATCTTCCGTCTCGGTAGGAAGTCCTAGCATGAAATAAAGCTTTACTTTATTCCAGCCGCCTTCAAACGCCATTCCGGCACCATTTAAAATCACCTCTTCCGTCAGTCCTTTATTAATAACATTACGAAGACGCTGGGAACCGGCTTCCGGAGCAAAGGTAAGGCTGCTCTTTCTGATATCCTGCACTTTTCCCATAACATCTAAGGAAAATGCATCGATACGAAGAGAGGGCAGAGAAATATTTACGCCTTTATCCTTAAAGTTATCAATCAGGAAATTAACCAGTTCTTCCAGTTGCGAATAATCACTGGAACTTAAAGAACTTAAAGAAATCTCTTCATGTCCGGTATTCTTTAACATTTCGTAAGCATAATGTTTTAAGACTTCTACATCTTTTTCACGGACCGGACGGTAAATCATTCCTGCCTGGCAGAAGCGCCAGCCGCGGATACATCCTCTCTGGATTTCCAGTACCACACGATCCTGGGTTGCTTTAATAAAAGGAACAACCGGTTTCTCCGGGTAAACAGAATGGGACATATCCATCTGAATCTGTTTTCTTACCGTTGCCGGCACATCCTCATATTTTGGTGTAAAGAATGCAATCGTTCCATCTTCTTTATAAGCCACCTCATACATGGAAGGCACATAGATTCCAGGAATAGACGCTGCACGGCGTAAGAATTCCTTTCTGCTGACCTTTTCTTTCCTGCACTGCTTATACAGCGTAAATAATTCCGTATAAGAAATTTCGCCTTCTCCGATATAGAACAAATCAAAGAAATCTGCAATCGGCTCCGGATTATAGCTGCAAGGACCGCCACCGATTACAATCGGGTCATCTTCTTTTCGCTCGGAAGACAGCATGGCAATCTGGGATAAATCAAGAATCTGTAAAATATTGGTATAACACATCTCATACTGGATGGTAATTCCAAGAAAATCCATATTCTTCACCGGCTCCTGTGATTCCAGGCAAAACAGCGGGATGTTCTCCTCCTTCATGATCTTGTGCAGATCCGGCCACGGGGAATACACGCGCTCACACCACACATCGTCTCTCTTATTAAACATATCATAGAGAATCTGGATGCCCAGATGGGACATACCGATCTCATATACATCCGGAAAGCACATGGCAAAACGAATCGATACCTCGTCTTTGTTTTTACAGACGCTGTTCAACTCGTTTCCAATGTAGCGCGCCGGCTTATCAATCTTCATCAGTATCTCATCGGATAACGCTAACTTTGTCATTTCTTTTATCCTTTCATTCTGTATGCAGAAGTTCTGCAAGCACTGCGTCGCACTCCTGCAAAATTGTATCATACCGATTATCTTCGATCATGTCAATCATTTTCGCCGGAGTGACGCCGCAAACCGTATTTCCACTGTCATCCCCTGCAAAAAAG
>ENA-OOZY01002342-OOZY01002342.1-human-gut-metagenome-genome-assembly--contig:-NODE-2342-length-9900-cov-2.870188_pt1 | contig 9900 bp, 16 predicted proteins | sample MGYA00241047_ERZ501410 | MGnify/ENA primary metagenome ERZ501410 (study PRJEB25962, sample SAMEA2042621) | human gut metagenome | biome: human gut; feature: human-associated habitat; material: faeces... | reverse complement strand
AGCCGTATAGTTACCACAAACAAGGAAACGATAATTTATGTTGAAATCAATAATTGAACTTAACGGAGCACCGGAATTAGGAAATGTTTTCAATCTGTTAATGTGTTCCATAATTTTTGCTATTGTAGAAATCGCAGCTTGTTCATTACAGAGTTCGTCTGTAATATATGCTTTTATTTGCTGTAAATCATTTATTGCGTCCGGTGAAAACTTTATATCAGCCATTTGCAACTCCCAACATTTTTTCTACTTCAGCAAAATCAGTCCAACCTTTTTCTTTGCCGGCTTGCTCACCTTTTGAGAGTTCTCCCATAAGTTTTATTATAGCTTTTGTCTTTTCATATTCTTCCTGTTCAGCGATATCAACAATTGCATAGCAACCTCTGCCGTTTTTCGTCAGATAAACAGGTGCGCCGAAAGCAACATCCTGTAAAACAGCGGAATAGTTTCTTAAATCAGAAATCGGTTTAATAGTCGGCATAGAAACACGCCCTTTCTTTTAGGTTACTTCTATTATAACCAATTTTCACGCAAAAGTCAACATCAAGTTTTACTGCGAATTTAACTTAAAATTAATCGAAGTCAGACTGCTGTGCCTTATAATCATACTTCACATCATCATTCTCCCGTTCGGTAAACATATCATTCACAAGTCCAATCGTCAATAAATCCAGATCGCCTACCCCTTGGGTACCGATATTCAGACCCCACAGTTCAATGAGCTTAGGAAGAATTTCATAGATACTGAAAGTGTTAAACTGTTCCAGCCACGCATCTGGTTAATCTGGTACATTTTCTGAATCTGTATGTCGAGCCATCACATAAGCAATATTCTCAAAAACCTCCAGGCTTTCAATGTCCAGTCCGGAGTTATCCGCATCACCTTCGGATACAAATTTCTGTAGTGCAGCAAAATCCTTTCAGACGAAACAATCTTGGTACCGCAGCGCTTGCCTTGAACGGTACTTCTATACCGTCCACCAGAATATTTTTCTTGATTGCCATGGAATCACCCCTTTACGATTTTGTTGTAGTAGTCGTTGTCGTAGTTTTCACAGATGTATCTGGATTATACGGCATCTTGTACCAGTTGTTGTAGGTGGTTTCGTCTGTTTCTTCACAGGTTTTCGCCTTCACCAAGCCTGTCGGGAGTGCAGCCGCTGTCAGAGACAAGGATTCTGTCTTAACCTCAGTAGAATCTTCTCCGGAATTGTTATTGATGACATAGTATACACCATTGTCGGCATAGAAATTTTCGTTGCCGCCGTTGGCATCAATAGACAATGAAACTGCACCAGGAAGGGTGTTTTCCATGTGTTTCTATCCTTTTTTATTATTATACCATCTTTTACCTTTGGCTGTCTTCTTTTTTAGTATAGCACCATTATAATTATACATCAGTTTATTGTACAGTCTTATAAAAGCTGCATAAATATTATTTTCAGCAATCCTACCGTTTTCACACAATTCCGATTTTTTATCATGCGTACGGCAAGTCCAGTAATGTTTATCACCGTATTTTTTGAACTTATATGTCGCTCCGCATTTTGCACAGAAAATCTTGCCGGACAGCAAATGCCCGTTATTTGAATACGGCCTGTACCGTTCCTTCAAAATCTTCTAAACAGTTTCAAAGACACTTTTTTCGATAATCGGCGGGTTAGTATCCGAAACATAATATTTCTGTTTTTCACCGTAATTACGTTTTTTAATATGAGGAAGAGTTTCTGTTACATAATTTTTCTGAAACATGCATTGCCGGTATATCGCTCATTTTTCAGAATGTATTCACGACATCGGCTGTCCATAATTTCTGTTTTTAGCTACTCGGAATATTATGTTTATTAAGCGTATCGGCAATCTTATTTGTTCCATGTCCGCTGATATACCAACCAAAAATCTGTCTGACAATTCGTGCCTGTTCTTCATTCACTTCAAGCCTACCGTTTATGATATCAAACCCAAACGGCGGACGAGCAATTTTATATTTGCCGCTTTGCATATGCTGCACAGCGAAGCATTGTATTTTTTTCTTCTGCCATTGTCGACTGTATTACCGTTACTGTCGGCATACTCTCACCTTCATTTTACCAACAAGGATACCATTTTTTTCGCCGGAATGGTATTACCAAACTCAATAAAATTATTTTTCCGAGCCTGTGCAGTTTTTACGTTTGTCCGCATGTCCTGCTGCTACACAGAGGCACATTGCAAACATTCCTACAACACCGCCAATTATCAATCCGATGATAAATCCCAACAATTTAAATCCTCCCTTCCACCGTGTCCTTTGAGGACGAAAACTTTCTATAAATATCTTCTGTATTTCTGCTGTTAAAATTCTGTTTTTCGTTTTTTTATCCAGCTTATCTGTAAATATTCAGAGTTATTACTGCGGTCTGCATTTGTCAGAACGCAGTTTATACATACTGGGAGTGAAAAAATGAAAGAAAAAATAAAACATATGCGCGGTCGCATGCCGTTTGTGTCTTGCCGAAATATCATCCGTGCTATCGTTGTGTCTGGTGTACAAAAGATACCAACGTGCTGTTCTGCCCTTTTAGAATCAAACGAAGGCTACGGATATTAGGTAATAAAGCATTGCCATAAACTGCAAAATGGCATAAAAAAAGAGCAGAAGTTGACAATAACTTCAAAAGCTGCTTGTCAAACTCCTACTCTATATTTCACATATATGTGGTGTCTGTACTAAGTCAGAATATATAATTTTTATTTCTTACTGGCGTTTCCACCGGATTTTGCATTCGAATTGATTGTTACATAATCTCCTCGCAAGACTTTGAATTGAATTTTTTATTTTATCAGTGCTCTGCTATTAGTTTGGTGGCGAAGTGGGAAAAGCTTATATTGTTAAAAAAGACCTAATGATTTACCTTTTCTTTAGTAATCAATTTAGAGACGGTAAAAGTTTCAAAAAATGTTATTATCAAAAAAAGAATCGTTGCGATCACTGAACTTAAAACTACACTTAAAGGATTTACAGTTATTTGCTGTGACACAGCATAATATATCATGTTCTTCGTAAATATAAGCAGCGGATATACAACTATACTGCCAACGAAAGCAAAAAGAACTATTTTAATAAATAATTCCATAAATATCATCTTTTTTACATCTTCACGCCTTACTCCCATGTTTGTAAGCATGATAAAATATTTGTGCCTTATTACTATGTTGTTTTTTATTATCCCTTTCAGAACTATAACAGTTGTAATAAGCAGTGCCGCACACAAACCGCCAAAAGCTTTTATTATCATATCTTGTTCAGTTTATATTGCCGAATATAATACCACCGCATCGTTTTCTTCAAGATTATAGATCCCCGAAATAAGCTCATCTCTTTTTTTGACAGCCTCCAGAAAATCTTGACTGTAAATACAAAGCTTTTTGTTTGCAGAACTGAAATTATTTAGTGTGTCCTTATCGGAAATATATATCTGGGAATAATTCTTTTTACCATGAAGATAAAATATATTTGAATCGATCACGCCGCAAACTGTATAATCCTTCATTATACAGTTATTCATATAATAAATAGAAATATTTTTTCCAATGATATTTTCTTTGCTTATACCAAACTTTTCAAGATAATAATCGCTCATCATTATTTCCTTCTTTTGCTTAGTATACTTCCCATAAGCTTAGGAAACGATTTTAATTCCTCAGAATCGCCTTTTGAAAAAAGAGTGCTTTCTGCGGTTATTGTACTCACTTTGAAATCTACACTACACATATCTTCGATTATCATGTCGGTAATACTAAAATCATATGTATAGTCATTTATGCCTTTATAGTTATGCCCCTCGTATTCTATACTGAGATCCATTTTTTAATGTGTGCATACACTTCGTTAAAATATTCAGTTGTACTTTGTATGCCATGTCCATTTAGAAAATAGTCGAATATTTCAGATACTATTTTTGCTTCACTTTCATTTATATATAGCTTACCGTCAATTAAATTGTATCCGAATGGCGCACAGGAAGTTATGTATTGACCTGATTTCATTCTTTTTTGATAGCTCCATTTTAATTTTTTTGAAATCGAAGTCGATTCCTCCTGCGCCAGACCTCCCATAACAGTTATCATCATTTCGTCGGACATGTTTGCCGTATCTATGTTTTCCTTTTCAAAAAGCACCGTAATTCCGAGAAATTTCAGTTCCCGTAATACGGTCAGGCATTCCTTTGTGTTTCGGGCAAAACGGGATATTGACTTCGATATTATACGGTCGATTTTGCCTCTGCGGCAGTCTTTGAGCATACGCCGGAAATCCTCACGCTTGTCCATTCGTGTTCCGGTCACGCCCTCATCTGCATAGACGGAAACCAGTGTTTCTGTTTTACTGTCGGCAAGGAAATTTTCGTAATACCGCATCTGTGCCATGAACGAATTCAGCTGGTCGGCGGAGTCGGAACTGACTCTGCAATATGCCGCTACTCGGATTTTCTGCTCTTGTCCTGCTGCAATTGTCGGCTGAATTACAGTCACATTTGGATTCATATCAGCGCCTCCAATCTATTTTTTCACTACATACAATACCACTTTCTTGAGAAAATTGGTATCACCAAACCCAACGAAATTACGCCGCCAGAGCTGTGCAGAACCGACTAAAGCAGTCCTCTTTGTTTAGTGCATTCAGCTGTTTCAATTGTTCTTCTGTCAGGATTCCTTCGGCAAGCAGTTTCTCTGAAATCTGCTGAAGAACCCCATAGGCATATTCGGCTTGTCCATACTTATTCATCGACCTCTCTCCTTTACGCATTTGTACCTGGAACACAAAATTTTTCCGGATCTTGTATCTGCCCAGACGCATTTTCGGCAATCACTGCCGTAATGTTCCTTTTTACTTGATTTTATATTTAAAATCAGATTTCTGATTTCATTCCAGCTTAATTTTTCTTTCAACTTATCACGCTCCATTTTTTATATATAACGCAAATGCAGTAAAGTTTGTTCCCGCACTTGCGTTATATCCGCACTGCATAAATTTGTTCTGTAAAAACAGCAAAAGCAGTGCGGTATAACTTTACGTTTTGCCTTCGTCCGATTTCTCAGACGATTTTCCGCAATATTTATCCTCAATCTCCGTTGCGGCGGAACATCGGGAACGACTGACAGCGTATCAGTCTCATGAAAATCTCATCCCTCCGAGGTTCTCCCGAAGCCGCCCTCATTGCTTGTTTCTATGACTGGACGGAAGTATCATTGTCCTCCTGCGTTTCATTGCCCCTGAAAAGCTGTTTCAGTCTTGAAGCTGCATATTTCTCGCTCTCTCTTTCGAGGTCATGGCGTATGGCTTCTGTGGCTGACGATTTTTTGACCGCCCGCAGGATTAACGTTTTCCCGATGCTGTATATTCAATTTTCAAGTTTCCTGAAAGGAATTATTGTTGCTTGACACGCAAAATGCAAAAAAGTGACAAGCAAAGTGCAAAACTTTTGACACGCAAAATGCAAAAAGACCATTTAAAGAGTAAAAAAAGAACTCCTTAAATGGTCTTTAATCATTTTATAAAACTTAAAATATGGGCAATTACATCAACAGTCCATCCGTTTCCAAGCTGCTTATATCGTTGTGTATTTGATACTCCTTCGGTATAATTATCAGGAAGTGTCTGAAGCCGTTCGCACTCAATAGGAGATAATTTCCTGATTATATAATCCCCATCAGGCAAATCAATCTTATAAAGTCCAGTAGAACCGCCCTGACCTCCGCCGCTTGCTGAAATTGTAACGGATTTGCCACGTACAGAATAAACCCTGTGTCCCTGAGAGCTACTGCCTATATCTCCGATTCTAATAGGCTGAAGTACCATTGAATCTTTAGTAACAGTTGTCATGCAATTAGCTTTTCCGTCTTTTCGTGCTTCAATTGCCGAAAAAGTTCCGCCGCCGACTTTTTCACTTCTGTTTCCTGTATCCTTATATCTGCTTCTGACTGCACAACTAACAGGTTCAGCGATCATGGTTCTTTGATGACGTTCAAGAGTATTTTTCAAATATGCATTGCCATAATTTGCAGTAAGACAATAAGTTTTTACCTGCCAAGCAACGCCGCTTTCAATAATATCTTTCAGTAAAATACCCTTATCATCCGGCTGAGTAACATTTGGAATGTTAGTCCAGTAACAGCGTTTTCGGCTTTGTGCTGAAACGAGAGCAGAATTGATCATTATAGGTTCTACTCCCAGCTGTCGGCTTATTTCCGCTTTTATATCCTTATGTATACTGTAGTTATTTTTATATAAAAAATATCTACAGCCGCTTTCTTTCAGCGCACGAACATACTGCATAAAAAATTTAAATCCTTCGCCTTCACATGTTGTTTCACGATTCCGTTTCGCTATACTCCAGTATGTACACGGCGAACCGCCTATTAATAAGTCAAAACCCTTGTACTGCGTAAAATCTCCGTCAAATACGTTTCCGCAGTGTTCTATAAAGGGATAATTTTTCTCACTGATTTTAATTGCATATTTATCAATTTCATATGCTGCATATCTTTCAACAGGTATGCCGGCACGTTCAAGCGCCGCCATACCGCAGGAAATACCGTCAAATAAACTTAATACTTTCATTATCTGTCCTTTCTGCCGAAGGGACAATTTCAATGAAATTCTCTAGCTTGCAGTCAAGCTTACTGCAAATTTTATCTATATTTTCAAGTTTCAGAAACGCACAGTTGTTATTACACATATCGCAGATTGTAGACGGTCTGATTCCTGTAATTTCAGACAATTCCGACTGCGTCATTCCACGTTCTTTTAACAGCTTCAGTAAATTAATTTTAATCATAAAATCGCCCTCCGATGATACTTTTGTTAATACGCAAATAACGTATTCTGTTATTTGTGTTCTAAAAAAAATAACATCAATAATTTGTTATAATAAGTTCCTTGTACAAACCGCTAGAAAGATTATTCTGTCTTTCAACAGCCGTAATATTGAAGTCCTTGTACAATTCACGTATATATTCATCGTCATTGTAAGAGAGAATAAATCGTCCTTTAATATTGCTTAAAGAGTTCTTTAAACGTTCGTGATCACTGTCAGTAAACAATACATCATAATATTTTTCCGTTGTATGATATGGTGGATCACAATAGAACAGAGCATTCGGACGATCATAAACTTTGATGAGATTTTCAAAATCCTTATGTTCAATTACTACTCCTGCGCCTGATTTTAATCGTCTTTCAATTTCAGTCAAATACTCCGGAGAGATGTTCTTCTTGTTGCAGCCATAAGTTCTGCCGTCTGCCCCGTAACTGATTTTGATTTGAACATAAAACATTGCTGCTCTTTGGATATCAGTCATACCTCTGACATTTATCTGAGCCTTTATATCTTCAAAAATTTCTCTTTCATTAATATAACCTGAAATTTCACGCTGAAGCTCTTCACGGTGAAAGCGTATACATCTGAATAAATTCACAAGCTGACCGTTTGCATCATTGTAAACCTCCAGCGGAGCATGTTTGTCCTTGGCAAAAAGCACAGAACCTCCGCCTCTGAATACTTCAATGTACCTGTCAAAATCATCCGGAAACATTGATACAATTTTCTTTGCAAGAAGACTCTTGCCGCCTATCCATGGAATAAAACTTTTCATATAAATACCTCCAAAAATTAATTTATAAAATAAGGAGCAGATTTCTGCTCCTTAAATTTATGCTTTTGTCAAATTATTTTTATGCACTGCAGCCGTAACAGCTCCATTTACGCCGATTACAACACGATCACCGCTGATTTCAAGAATCGTATATGTATTTTTATATACAAAGCTTGCAAGACTGCTGCCGATGTAATCCTTTGCTCCTGATTTAACTTTTACTTTATCGCCCCTTTTAAATGTTTCTGCCGACTTACTGTAAACAGGCTTGCCGTTCCAATCATAGACGGTATAACCGCTCTTGCAAGCTTTTTTGGCATTTTCCAAAGAAGAATACGCACCGATCTGGCTTTTTACATCAGACCATGATTTGCGTACACGATAAAGCTTTTGAGTGTTGGAAGACGATGCTGTACTATTAAGCTTAGCCTTAACGTCTGCCTTAAATTTTTTCCAAGCAGTATTGCTGTTATCGTCTGAGCCGCCCTTTGACTTCGGAACAAATCCTTTCGGGCAAACTTTACCTGTAACGTCATAATGACGAATCAAATCGTTTTCATTCAGCTTGTACTTTTTACATAAATAAACGCAAAGTTCCACAAGGCTGTTGTAAGTCTTACTGTTTAATTTGCCTGTACTGTCAGGATGACAATTTTCAATCGATACGCTGTAGCTGTTTGCCTGACAGGTACACCATGCAACTTCCTCGTCTGGAATGCAGCATATTATTTCACCATTCAGCCCAATAATATAGTTACTGGAAACATCATATTATTGCTATTAAAATAATTTCTATTAGCTTCAGCCGACGTATTGGGATTGCCTATGTAATGCACTGCAATTTTAGTTGTTTTAGTCCTCTTCGTATACGGACGATTTTTTGTAATGTACATATTTTTGATATTCATAAATTATACCTCCTTCAAGTTCATAACCGCCGCAAGACCTGCCGAGACAGTTGATACAGCCAATCCCAAAACAGCGGACTTTACGGTCAGATCAGTTGCGGCGATATTTACCGCTATGTAGCCGACTGCTGTCTGTAAAAATGTTCTCAATGCTCTTTTCACATACGGTTTCTTTAAAAAATTACTCATGTTCATTCTTCCTTTCCAAATCGTCAATTCTATGATTTGCAACTTTTATTTGTTCTTCAACAACCGGCATTCTTCTGGCAAAATTATTATGCTCGGCAACTTTGTTTTCCAACTGTAAAAGCCGATAATTTGTCATTTTTGACGATACCAATACGCCTCCAAGAGAACCGCAGAGAGTACCGATCAATGCAATCAAGGCTACTATTATATCTGTCATTTTACCCTCCTTTCTGCATTTTCAAGTTGCTTATATGCGATAAGCAAACTAATCCTCCTTTCTTTACCATAAGTTAAATTTGCATATATGCGACTTTTATGATTATATGATAACACAATTTTTTCCGGCTGTCAATAGTTTTTTCGCAGATATGCAAAAAAATTGCATTTAAGCAAATTATATGTTAAAATAATAAAAACCACAAAAAGGAACGTGATTATATGACTGTTGGTGAAAGAATAAAACAAAGGCGAAAAGAACTGGGTTTAAGTGCAGATGAACTGGCAGAAAAACTCAATAAAAACCGTGCCACTGTATACCGCTATGAAAGCAGCGACATTGAAAGAATTCCGGCAGAAGTTCTAAAACCCCTTTCAGAAATACTTCAGGTTTCTCCGGAATATCTCATGGGCTGGAGTGAAGAGGACGAAAAAAACGGTCTTGACAGACTTGTCAGAGATATTGAAAAAGATAAAAATATAAAAATAGAAGATGTTTTACAGTGCAGCGACACGATACCGATACTTAATTATACAGAAAACGGCAAGATGATCTTTAATGAACATTTATGCCTTTCTGATTTGCATGGAGACTTTTGTTTTAAGGCTGCTGATAACAGTATGAGCAATTCTCAAATATACGCCGGAGCTATTGTCTTTATAAAAAAAACAGACACCATTAAAAATAAAGATATAGTCATGATTTCACTCAACGGAAAAATATTCATAAGAAAATATTACTATTATACGGAAAATCAAAAACTGATTTTATATGCTGATAATCCGGACTTTGAACCGATGATTTTTATCGGTGATGAAATAAATAATATAAAAATTATTGTGAGTTTTTTATAAAAATCCCATTCGCTATATAATCATTTCATTTTCGGCTTAAATATAAGTGAAGCTATATACCCAAATATGAGTGCCGCCGACACTCCGACTGAACAGG
>ENA-OOZY01002338-OOZY01002338.1-human-gut-metagenome-genome-assembly--contig:-NODE-2338-length-9918-cov-2.633884_pt1 | contig 9918 bp, 8 predicted proteins | sample MGYA00241047_ERZ501410 | MGnify/ENA primary metagenome ERZ501410 (study PRJEB25962, sample SAMEA2042621) | human gut metagenome | biome: human gut; feature: human-associated habitat; material: faeces... | reverse complement strand
AAATCCCGAAATGCTTAATAACCCGATGATTTCGGGTGCTGTTTTTAAATTTTTCAGCGTTGCAGTCTGAATGAAGAAACAGGAGGGAACAGTAATGGAAAAAGAAAAAGATGTGTGGAGCTTTAAAACATCCGATTTGGTTACTATACCTAATATTATAACTTATGTAAGATTTGTGCTTATAATCCCGTTTGTATATTTTTTCCTTGCGGAACAGTATATATATGCGGCTATATGTATAGGTTTGTCGGGACTTTCCGATTGCTTTGACGGAATGGCTGCCAGAAAACTCAATCAGGTAACTCCTCTCGGAAAAATCCTTGATCCCATTGCAGACAAGGTAACGCTTTTTGCGGTCGTTATCTGTATGGTGATTTATGTGCCTATGGTTCTTCCGATTCTTGTGACGCTTTTGGTCAAAGACCTTCTTATGCTCATCGGCGGTGCTGATTTAATCAAAAAAAGACTCACTCCGCCTTCTGCAAATTGGTACGGAAAGGTCGGAACAATTATTTTCTACTTTTCCGTATGTCTTATCGTATTTCTCAAGGCCTTTTTTGCCTACGAAAATATGGTGCTTGATCTGATATTGCTTTCGGTTACAGCCGCATCAATGCTATACGCTTTGTATCGTTACGGCAAAATCTATTTTGCAATGATTAAGGAGTACAACGAATCACTTAAAAAGACAGCTGACATTAAAAATAAATAAATTCCGACAAATAAATATTGAATTATTTGTTAAACAGTTGTATAATTCTTATATTACCATGACAGCAAATGTGCAATTTGGTGTCCTAAAAAGGAGTATGCTATGCTTTGTACAAGATGCGGAAAACGGCCTGCGGTTGTTTTCGTTTCAAATAATAATTCCAAAGACGCCCCAACGGCAGGTTATTGCCTTACCTGTGCAAAAGAGCTTGGAATCAAGCCGGTTGAGGATCTTATCAGCAAAATGGGTATCTCGGATGAGGACCTTGAAAATGTTCAGGATCAGATGAACACCCTCATGAACAGTATGGGTGACGGCGATATGTCACAGCTTATGGAACAGCTTGGTGCGGATAACCTTGCCGAGCAGATGGGCGATTTTGCTAAAGACGGTGACGGCAGTGAGGATGATGACTTCTCTCACGGCATTTCCTGCATTTTTCAACAGTATGTTCGGCGGACAGAACAACAATGCGACAAATCAGGATAATAATAAAAAGGGCAAAAAAGAGAAAAAAGAAAAGAACAGAAAGCACATCAATCTTTACTGTGAAGACCTCACACGCAAGGCGAGAGAGGGCAAAATCGACCGCATTGTCGGCAGAGACAGCGAGATTGAGCGTGTAATTCAGATTCTTTCAAGAAGAACAAAGAACAATCCTTGCCTTATCGGTGAACCCGGTGTAGGTAAAACCGCTATTGCAGAGGGGCTTGCTCTCCGCATTGCCGCAGGAAATGTTCCTCAAAGACTTAAAAACAAGGAAATTCAGCTTCTTGACCTCACATCGCTTGTTGCAGGCACTCAGTTCAGAGGTCAGTTTGAAAGCAGAATCAAAGGTCTTGTTTCCGAAATCAAGGAGAACGGCAACATAATTCTCTTTATTGATGAGGTTCACAGCCTTGTCGGCACAGGTGACAACGAGGGTACAATGAATGCCGCAAATATCCTCAAACCGGCTCTTTCAAGGGGCGAGGTTCAGGTCATCGGTGCTACAACATTCAACGAATACAGAAAATATATCGAAAAGGATTCTGCTCTTGAAAGAAGATTTCAGCCCGTAAAGGTCGGCGAGCCTACAATTGCTCAGTCAATTGATGTCATTGCAGGCGTAAAAGGCTATTATGAGGCACATCACCGTGTAATTGTTGACGATGATATCGTTCGCAAGACAGTTGTCCTTTCCGAAAGATACATAACAGACCGTTTTCTTCCCGACAAAGCAATCGACCTTCTTGATGAAAGCTGTGCCTGTGCCGCTCTCCGCAACAAAAGCATGGAGCGTCACGATAAGCTTGAGGATGAAAGACAGAAGCTTCTTATCAGAAAGGACGCTCTTACAAATGCCGATGAGGTAAACTATGAACAGCTTGCCGAGGTCAACACAAGCCTTGCAAGAATTGACAGCGACCTTAAAGAAATTGACCCCGAAACTCTCGTTTCAAAGGTTACAGAGGAGGATATCGCCAAGGTAATCGAACTCTGGACAGGCATCCCCGCATCAAGAATCAAGGAAAATGAGCTTTCAAAGCTTGCCGACCTTGAGAACGAGCTTAAAAAGAAAATTATCGGTCAGGACGAGGCTGTAAAGGCTCTTGCATCTGCAATCAGAAGAAGCAGAGTTCAGATTTCACCTCGCCGCAGACCTGCATCGTTCATCTTTGTAGGTCCTACAGGTGTCGGTAAAACAGAGCTTGTAAAGGTTCTCAGCAAGGAACTTTTCGATACCCCCGAAACTCTTATCAGACTTGATATGAGTGAATTTATGGAGAAACATTCGGTTTCTAAAATTATCGGTTCACCGCCCGGATATGTCGGTTACGATGAGGCAGGACAGGTAACGGAGAAAGTTCGCCGCAGACCTTATTCGGTTCTCCTCTTTGATGAAATCGAAAAGGCTCATCCCGATGTTCTCAATATTTTGCTCCAAATTCTTGACGAGGGCAGAGTTACAGACGCTCACGGCAGAACAGTAAACTTTGAAAATACTGTTATCATTATGACATCAAATGCCGGTTCTGCATCAAAGGACAGCGCATTAGGCTTTGGCAAGACTGAAGAAGATGCCTCAAAAGAAAAGGTTATGAAGGCACTTTCCGAGTTCCTCCGTCCTGAATTTATCGCAAGAGTTGATGAGGTTATCGTATTCAACAGCCTTAAAAAGGACGATTTTGTTAAGATTGCAGACCTTATGCTCTCTGAGTATGTACCGACTCTCGAGGAAAAGCACATCAAATTCACATTTGACGAAAAGGTTTGTCAGCTCCTTGCAGAAAAGTCATGCAACGGTGCAAGCGGTGCTCGTGACCTCAGAAACACAATTCGCAGAGAGGCTGAGGAGAAAATTGCAAACGCAATGATTGAGGCAGGTGCAGGCGGTGTTACTGCAATGCACCTTACAGCCGAAAACGGTGAGCCTGTTCTTCAGTCAATCTGATTTTTACGGTAAAAGTTAACACATAAAATTTCCGCATATCGGGCAGTCATCACGATTGCCCGATTTTTTGCATGCAGTATAATTCTATTAAAGAACAATCATACACGGCGAGCCGACTTTTCTTGTTCGTGTAGATAGTTTGTAAATGTCAAAAAACATATTATTCCCGAGCGGAAGTTTTTTTAAAATTGAAAGTTGAAAATTGAAAATGTAAAATTGTGGTCGGGCAGACAGTTTGCAAAATGCAAATCATCGTCGCCCGATTGTCTTTGTATATATAGAAGTTGCGTTTAAATGTAGAGGCGGATATTATCCGCCCGCACGGCGAGCCGCCGTACCCAATTCGTGTAGATAATTTGTTTTGCATTATACAAACTGTCTACACGAGAGAAAAAACACGAGTAAAAAACGGCTGTGTAGCATAATGTACACAGCCGTTTTTTGAAAATAAAATGAAAGAAAGATTAACCTTTTACAGCACCTGAAACAACACCCTCGATGATGTATTTCTGACATGCAAAGTAGAAAATAATAATCGGAACGATACTCAGAACGATAAGCGCCATAATAGCACTTGTGTCCGTATGACCGTAACTGCCGTTAAGATACTGAATGTGAATCGGAATAGTTTTGTAATCCATATCAAGAATAAGATAGGGGAGAAGGTAGTCGTTCCAAATCCACATTGTTTCAAGGATTGCAACCGAAATAAAAGTAGGTTTCATAATCGGAAGAACAATACCGAAGAATGTTCTCAAAGGACCTGCTCCGTCAACATCTGCGGCTTCCTCAATTTCAACAGGAATTGATTTAACAAATCCCGAGAACATAAATACCGCAAGTCCTGCTCCGAATCCGAGGTATATAATCAAAATACCCCACGGAGTTGTAAGCTTGAGACTGTCGGCTGTCTTTGAGAGGGTAAACATTACCATCTGGAAAGGAATAACCATTGAGAAAATGCAGAAATAGTAGATGATTTTGCATATACGAGAATTTGAACGCTGCAAGTACCACGCACACATTGATGTGCAGAAAAGAATAAGCACAACACCGCCGATTGTAATGAAGAAGCTCCATACAATTGACTTCCAGAACGGATAGTTGCCGTGGAACATACCTGTCATATAGCTTTGAAAGCCCTGAAAACTGTCTGCATTCGGAAATTCAAAGATTGCACGGCTGATTGCCGCATTGCTCTTGAAGGAGTTCATCAGTACAATGAAAACGGGAGCAACATAGAATACTGACACAATAGAGAAGAGAATTGTTAAAATTTTCATTCCTACGGTTTGTTTTTTCTTTACAGGCCTATCCTTAGCCTTTGCTGCAACTTTTGCCATTACTGCTGAACCTCCTTTCTTCTTGTGAAGTAAAGCTGAATAAGGGCAATGATAACAACAATTACGAAGAAGATAACGCCCTCAGCCTGACCTACGCCACGAGAATTCTGGTTTGCATAGAATGTATTGTAAATATTGAGAGCCATCATTTCCGTCTGATAAACCATTGTACCGCTTCCCTGTGATACAATACCCGGAGCACCGCCTGTGAGGGCAAGGTTCTGGTCGAACAGCTTAAATGAGTTTGTAAGTGTAAGGAATGTGCAGATTGTGATGGAAGGCATCATCATCGGCAATGTTACATTTGTAAGCAACTGTTTTTTGCCTGCACCGTCAATTTTAGCCGCCTCATAAAGATCATGAGGTACGCTCTGGAAACCGGCAATGTAAATAATCATCATATAACCTGCCTGTTGCCAGCACATAAGAATTACAAGTCCCCAGAAACCGTAGTTAGCATTAAGCGCAAGGTTTGTTCCGTAATACTGAAGAATACCGTTAAAAATGTACTGCCAGATGTAGCCGAGAATGATACCGCCTACAAGGTTAGGAACAAAGAAAACAGTTCTGAATACATTTGAGCCCCTGATTCCGAGCGTGAGTGCATACGCCACAAAAAACGCAATGAGGTTAATGAGTATAACCGATACTATAACAAACAGTACCGTAAACCAGAATGAATGTAAAAAGCCCTCATTCTGAAAGGCCTTGACATAGTTTCCGAACCCAATGAATACTGCGTCGCTTGTTGTTCTGAATTTACAGAATGAAAGGTAAATGCCGTTAAAGAACGGATATACAAAACCTATAAGGAAAGCAGCAAGAGTAGGAAGAACAAATATAAGAAAATAAATTTTTCTTTTAGGTTTTCTAAACATAATATTTTGCCTTTCCGTTCATAAGAAAGGGGGGCGGAATGCCGCCCCCCTACCGAACCTGTTAAATTAAAACAGAAATTTTACAATCAGCCGTTAGCCTTTGCATATTCTGTTTTCCAACCCTGTACAAATGCAGTCTTAACAGCGTCCCAGTCGCCTGTACCTGCTGCATACTGTGTAAGAGCTGTGCCAACACCGTTTTTCCAATCTTCACTTGGCATTGTTGTGAAGTTCCAGCTTACCGGAGTTTTGCCTGCTGCTGTGAGCTCGTTATCAATCTTAACAAATACATTGGTTGCTTCCTTAGCATTCTTGAAAGGAATTACAAATCCCATATCGTCAGCAAGAGCAGATGTACCTGTTTTGTTTGTTACACACCAGTTCAAGAATTCAAGAGTAGCTGCCTGATCGTCAGCACTTGCCTTGTTGTTTACACACCAGTAGTTCTCTGAACCTGTGCAAAGACCCTGATTAGCTTCATCGCCTGCGCCGATGTAAATCGGGAGCATGCCGAGTTGGTCGTCCTTCATACCTGCCTTGGTAACTATTGAATATTCCCAGCTGCCGTTCTGGAAGAATACTGCTTCGCCTGATGTAAACTCAGTTTCAGCGTCTGTACCCTTCTTGCTTGCGAGGTCTGCAGGATCACATGTTGAATCTGTGATGTAGAGATCCCAGATGTTCTTATAGTTTTCAAGGTATTTACCCTCGATAGCGTCTGTTGATTTGATGCCCTTATCCTTGTACTCAAAGTAGATAGGAAGGTTAGCAAGGTGAGTTTTGAATCTCCAGTCAGATGAAGAATCCATACCTGCTGATGTGAACGCACCCTTAACGCCGAGCTTATCCTTATTCTTCTGGATTTCATCGGCAACAGTCTTTAACTTTTCAAAGCTGTTGATGTCCTCAATCTTCTTAACCGAAGCAAAGTCAGAATCGCAATACTTCTGGAGAAGAGTCTTGTTGTAGATAATGCCGTATGTTTCAATTACATAAGCAATACCGTAAACCTTGCCGTCTTCTTCAAGCGCATAATCCTTTGAAGTAAGCTGATTGTAAATTTCTGATGAGCTGAGGTCTGCACAATAGTCTTTCCAGTTTGCAAGACCTACAGGACCGTTAACCTGGAAGAGTGTAGGAGCGTTGTCCTTGTCCATCTCTGCTGTAAGTGTTGACTCATAAGTACCCTCGGCAGCTGTCTTAACAGTTACCTCAACACCTGTTTCGTCCGTGTACTTCTTAGCAAGAGCCTGCCAATCCTTGTCCTGCTCAGGCTTAAAGTTAAGATAGTAAACTTTACCGTTTTTTGCGTTGCCTGCTGCATTTTTTGAATCATCTTTTGATGAACCTGATGATGAAGAACCGCCGCAGCCTGCAAGAGCAGTAGCAGTCATCATACCTGCAACTGCAAGAGCTGCAGCTCTTTTGAGTGTTGATTTTTTCATAGCTTTCACCTTAATTAAAAATATTTATCCGCTAAACCCGGATATTGGCGAGAGAACAACATTCTGTGTTCTCTCTATTGCCACAATCATAACACACTATTTATGAAAATACAATAGATTTTTTTAAAAAATTTCTCTGTGATTAGTCAAAACGAAGGTATTGACCAAATGTAATTTCAAAATCAAACAAAAAACAACCGCATATTTTCTGAGTTTTTTGACTTATTTGTCAAATAAGAAATATTAAAGCAACATTAAAGTTACAATATTGTAACCTGTCAAATATGGTCATTCTATTGAAAATGACAAGCGTTTTGTGCTAAGATTATGTCAAATTTGTTTTTTAAGAAGGTTAATTTAGCAATTATGAAAAATTTCAATCAATCATCACTTGCACGATTTTTCACCCGATTCCCTAAGCTGTTATTTGCGGGATTGATGTACTCAATTCCGTTTGCCGTATTTTCCGGAATATTCATTCTCATAAGCTTTCTGTCCGGATTCAACAATGTAATATTATGGAGCTTGGGTATAATTCCCGCAATGCCGTTCTATTCCGGACTTGTAATGGTAATCCGCAAAATTTCGGTTGAAAAAGAGGATGTAAATGTTTTCAAAACTTTTGTACAGGCATTTCGTGAAAATCTGAAAAAATCAATTTTCAACGGTTTTGTCGCTTACCTCATAGTAGCATGTTCATTTTTTGCAATTCTCTATTACGGAACACTTGCTCAGACAGACATCGTTTACGGCTCTGTCTTTACAATATATATAGTATTCTCAATTGCAATGCTGATTATGCTGTTCTATGTACCCCTGCTAACAATTACCTATGACCTCAGACTCCGTGACATTTATAAAAATTCACTCCTGTTGATTTTCGGTAAAATTCTCAGAAATATTGTAGCACTTGTGCTTGTCGTAATAGTTTCATTCGCAGTATTCCTCGCAGTAATCTATGCAAAGGGCGCAATGCTTGTTGTTGCAGTTGCTCTCTCGGTAATTTTCTACCCGATGATTGCAACCTATATAATAGTATCCGTAATCGCAAAAGGCGTGCAGGAGTCTGTCGGTTATTTTACAGGTGATAATGTGCAGTATGTCCTTACGGAAGAAGAAGTTCAGCGTGAAACCGAAGCAGTCGAAAACGCAAACTCCGATGATGACTACATCTTCGTCAACGGCAGAATGATTAAAAATCCGGCTAAAACGAATACGAAAGAGTAATTTTTAAAGCACTTTGCAGAATGCAGGGTGCTTTTGGTTTTATATGCATAATGTGTTAGGCATATATGTGTGATTGATGTGATTGCTGTTTTTTGACTGACATTTGACTAATATTTAAGCAATATTATGCGATATTTCGCTATATTTTACGGTAAAAATAAACAAATAAAAGCCGCACCAAAGAGCCTGAAAATGGCTTTCTGATGCGGTTTTTGTTATGGAGCTGAAGAAGGGACTTGAACCCTCGACCTACTGATTACGAATCAGTTGCGCTACCAACTGCGCTACTCCAGCATTTAATTTTTCGGTTGTTCGGCTGTAATAAAGCAAAAAATACAGAACGCAGAAATTGCATAAAATATACACACTAACTTCCGCTACATGATTATACATCAAAAATTTAAAGATTTCAATACCAAATTTGAAAAAGAGGTTTACAAAAACCGGAAGAGAGGCATAAAAGTTTTACGAATCAATAATAATAGATGCAGGTATAATTCATCAAAAAAATATTTATGAATACAAAATAATGCACAAAAATCATGCCGATTTTTGTTTAGTGAAGTGTTATCACATTTGTGGAATATTTTATTTAAAAGTATGAATCGCAGTGTGCAAAGCGGAAATACTTTTATGTGATAGGATGTGCAGAAGATGCCCAAAAGAAAGTGCAGTAATATCGACGCTTCGGTAGGACTCAGAATGCGTTATTACAGAATTCAGTGCGGACTTACCCAACAGCAGGTTGCGGACGCATTAAAGATAAACAGAACAACTTATACAAAATATGAAACGGGAGTTTCCGAACCAAGCCACGAGCTTCTCGGAAAAATCGTTAAAATGTTTGGTATCGATTATAACGCAATTCTTGACAACAGAGATTATTTTGAAAGAAGAGTTGCCGACGGTGACATGACGCTCAATGTACTGACTCTTTCCGAAAGAGCAATCATTGCAAGATATCGCTCAATGTCTAAAGAAGATCAGAAGAAAATTTGTGAATATATAGATATGCTCTACAATGAAAAAGCAAAGAAGATTTTGTAAAAAACACTTTACTTTTGACTTTGATTGTGATAATATAAAACAGATGACCGTGTCTCGGAACAGGGAGTATGCCGTTTGTCGGATTTTCACAGCCCTGCCCTGAGATGTTGGCGACTATTTTTGAAAGGTGGAATTTTTAATGCTTAAAGAAGAAAAGCAGGCTATCATGGCTGAGTACGCAACTCACGAAGGCGACACAGGTTCTCCGGAGGTTCAGATTGCTCTTCTTACAAAGAGAATCAATGACCTTACCGAGCACCTCAAGGTTCACAAGAAGGATCACCACAGCAGAAGAGGTCTTCTCAAGATGGTTGGTCAGAGAAGAAGCCTTCTCGCTTACCTCACAAAGGTAGACATTGAAAGATATCGTTCTATCATTGCAAGACTCGGTATCCGTAAGTAATTTTTTAAGTACACAAGGGCAAGCGAAAGCTTGCCCTAAATTCGATTTTCTGCGGGATTTTTATTTGCTGTTTTTTAGCGGTAAAACGATTAAATAACATATGCTTTTGTGTGTTTGTCAGTTTTGTTTAATGGTTTTATTGCTAAATCGGCGTAAAATCCCGTTTGAATAAATTTGAACTTTATTTAAAATGTGAAACTTATGTTTCGGAAAGGATTTTACTAAAATGAATCGACTTATGACATTCGACAAATACAGAGTATTTGAAACAGAATTTGCCGGCAGACCTTTAAAGGTTGAAACAGGCAAGATGACACAGCTTGCAAACGGTGCGTGTCTTGTTCACTACGGCGATACAACAGTTCATGTTGCTGTTACAGCATCAGAAAAGCCAAGAGAGGGCGTTGATTTCTTCCCGCTTTCGGTTGA
>ENA-OOZY01002335-OOZY01002335.1-human-gut-metagenome-genome-assembly--contig:-NODE-2335-length-9931-cov-2.609559_pt1 | contig 9931 bp, 7 predicted proteins | sample MGYA00241047_ERZ501410 | MGnify/ENA primary metagenome ERZ501410 (study PRJEB25962, sample SAMEA2042621) | human gut metagenome | biome: human gut; feature: human-associated habitat; material: faeces... | reverse complement strand
AAACATGCCGATGGTACGGGCTCCGCCCTCCACCATCAGCGAACGCACGCCGAACCCCTCCAGTGCATCCAAGATGCCGCCGGCGGTTATCTCCTCCAGCGCGACGACACGCACGCCGGAGGGCAGACGCTCCTCCAGCCCCCTTCGCACGGCAGGTACCGTAACGACTATCTTTTCGGCACCGGGGCCCTCGGTAAAGAAACGCGCCCCGGCATCGAGGCTGCCACCGGCCGTCACCGTCACCTTCGTCAGGTCGGGCTTCATGCCCAGCCATTCGCGCCAGGTCCGCAACCCGGCATCGCGTATCACCAGCGACGGATTGTCGCGTCGCACGGTCTCCGCTCCTACAAGAATGGCATCGCACCAGGCTCTGAGCCGGTGTACCTCGGCCCAATCCTCCGCGCAAGACAGTACGAGCCGGCGGGGCGTACAATCGTCCAAATAGCCGTCACTCGATACCGCCGCCGATACAATCACCTCCATCGCTTCTCCTCAATTCAAACAAAGTTATCTCCGGACGGGCGCCTATGCGCATGGGCACCATGGCATACCCTATTCCGTCATTCACATACAGCATCCGCTCTCCGTCGGCATAGGGGCCGCTCCACTCATCGTAAAACCATGCGGCGGGCGACCACTGCCATTTCTGGCCCAGCCGCAGCTTCATCTGCAGGCTGTGTACATGACCCGAGAGCGTCAGGTCGCCCCGGCCCGCAGCCATAATCCGGTGCCATGCCTGCGGAGCATGGGAAAGGGTGATGCCGAACAGCTTCTCCGGCAACCCGGCATAGGCTTCCGAAAGGTCAAGCTCCCTCTCTATTCGCTCATGACTCCGATGTACGAGCTCTTCCGGAAACGACAGCCCCGTCAGGGCGATGGAATCGCCGCCCCGTACAAGTATCGCGGAGCTGTCCCTCAACACCGTCCAGCCCAACGAACGCTGCGCCTCCACGATGTGCCGGACGTTCTCCTGCGGCGGATACGCCACCGTATCGCGAATGTATATACCCAGGTCGTGATTGCCGAGCACCGCATACACCCCGTCGCGGCTCCGGATTCCGGAGAGAATTTCCAGCACACGGCCGTCAAGCTCGCGATAGTCGTAATTGACGATATCGCCGCAATTGACCACCACATCGGCATCGAGCGCATTGATGATATCCACCATCCTGCGAAGCACCCGGTCGCGGCCGAGCAGCAGTCCCGTATGTACGTCGGAAAACATCGCCACGCGGAACCCGTCGAATCCGGCCGGAAGGCGGGACGAAGCCACCTCCACCCGTTCCACGCGGATACGGCTCCGCCCGACCGTCAATCCGTAGAGCAGTACGGCGCCGAGCAACGTACAGCAGACTGCCGCCGTTATCCCCATCGCCCTGCCACGCCCCGTACGGCGCCCTATATAACCGAACAGGACGAACAACAGCTTCGCCAGCCCGTTGAACAGAAAGAGGACGAGCACGATGCCGAAGGCGCGCATGAACCATCCGGCGGTATCGCCCCCGGCGAACGCATATGCCACACCACCGGCCACGGCAAGCCACAGCAGGACGGTGAGCACGATATACGCCACACCGGCCGGGCTCCGGCGGCCCGTATGTCCCATATGTCTCAGAAGCGAATATTCGCAGTAGAGCGTCAGCGCCACGAACAGGACAAAACAAGCGAGTATCATAACGAATCACATTTTTCTTCCGCCGCCCGCCCGAAACCGTTCCCGACCGCACCGTACAGCAACCGGACGGACGGCGGGGAGATGCGGCCGGACGACCGCTGCAAAGATACCCTTTTTCGCGGATACGCGACGGTACCGGCCCGCAGAAACGATACCGGGAAGGGAGGCCAAAACGGTTTTTAGCAAGGGACGGATTAGGATTTCTGAGGAAGATTCGCTATCTTTGTTTGATTTTTTCAGTACAGCCAGCATGGAGAAGAATCCTGTGATAGAACTGCGGAACGTGGCCGTATTCCATTCGGCGAAACCTGGTTCGTCCAACCCGAAAAAACGGGGAGAGATGGTCGTTTCGGGCGTGAATCTCACGGTATGCGAAGGCGAGATGGTCTATTTCATCGGCAAGGTGGGCAGCGGCAAAAGCTCGCTCATCAAGACGCTTTACGCCGAAGTACCGCTCGTCGAGGGCGAGGGGCGCATCGTAGGGTTCGACCTGCGCCGTATGAAGCGGCGCGACATCTCCCGCCTGCGGCGCAGCATCGGCATCGTCTTTCAGGACTACCAGCTCCTCTCGGACAGGGACGTATTCGGCAACCTGCACTACGTCATGAAGGCCACCGGGTGGAAGAACGAAACCGACATGCGCAAACGCATCGAGGAGGTGCTCTCCGTCGTGGGTCTGGAGAACAAGGCGTTCAAGATGCCTTTCGAACTCTCCGGCGGCCAGCAGCAGCGTCTGGCCGTGGCACGCGCACTGGTCAACAATCCGCGCGTGATACTGGCCGACGAACCGACGGGCAATCTCGACCCGTGGGCGGCGGAAGACATCATGGAGGTGTTCCGGCGTATCGTCGCAGGGGGGTGCTCCATCGTCATGTCCACGCACAACATCGCCAACATCGAGCAATTCCCGGCACGTACGATACGTTTTAACAAAGGGAAGGTCGAAGAGATAGACATCAGCTCCGTATTGGGCGCTTAACCGAAAGGAACGACTTAATTCAGGGAAACGAAATATGAGCGAATTGGAAAACGGCAAACCGGTAAACCACGAAGAGTATTCCGCATCGAGCATACAGGTGCTCGAAGGACTGGAGGCAGTGCGCAAACGTCCGGCCATGTACATCGGCGACATCGGCGTGCGGGGTCTGCACCATCTGGTATACGAAATAGTGGACAACTCGATAGACGAGGCACTGGCCGGTTACTGTACCGACATAGAGGTCACGATAAACGAAAACAACTCCATCACCGTGGAGGACAACGGGAGGGGTATCCCGGTCGATTTTCACGAGAAAGAGGGCAAATCGGCTCTGGAGGTGGTGCTCACCGTGCTGCACGCGGGCGGTAAATTCTCGAAAGACAGCTACAAGGTGTCGGGCGGACTGCACGGCGTGGGCATGTCGTGCGTGAACGCCCTCTCCACACAGTTCGAGGTGGAAGTGCGCCGCGACGGCAAGATACACCGCCAGACCTACAGCATCGGCGCCCCGACCTCCGAAATCGAAATCATCGGCACCTGCGGGAACACGGGGACGAAAATCACCTTCCTGCCCGACGCCTCCATCTTCACTACCACCGAATACAGTTACGACGTCCTGTCGGCCAGGCTCCGTGAGCTGGCCTACCTCAACAAGGGCATCCGGCTCAGCATCACCGACCGGCGCGAACGGGACGAAAACGGGAACTTCCGCGGCGAAGTGTTCTACTCGGTCGAAGGGCTCAAGGAGTTCGTCAAGTACCTCGACGAGAACCGGGGCACGCCGCTGACCGAAGACATCATCTACATCGACACCGAAAAGGACGGCATTCCCGTGGAGGTGGCCATGCAGTACAACGACAGCTTTTCGGAAAACGTCCACTCCTACGTGAACAACATCAACACCATCGAGGGCGGCACGCACCTGACCGGTTTCCGCCGGGCGCTGACGCGCACGCTCAAGAAATACGCCGACGACTCCGGACTGCTCTCCAAGCTGAAGTTCGACATCAACGGCGACGACTTCCGCGAGGGACTCACCGCGGTGGTCTCCGTAAAGGTTTCCGAACCGCAGTTCGAGGGTCAGACGAAAACCAAGCTGGGCAACAGCGAAGTGGCCGGAGCGGTGGACCAGGCCATCTCCCAGGCGCTCAACAATTACCTCGAAGAGAATCCGAAAGATGCCCGTGCCATCGTGAACAAGGTGATACTGGCCGCCACGGCCCGTAACGCCGCACGCCATGCCCGCGAACTGGTGCAGCGCAAGACGGTGCTTTCCGGCTCCGGCCTGCCGGGCAAGCTGGCCGACTGCTCCTCGCGCGACCGCGAAAAGACGGAGATTTTCTTCGTCGAGGGAGATTCCGCAGGCGGCACGGCCAAACAGGGTCGCGACCGGCTTTTCCAGGCCATCATGCCGCTCCGCGGTAAAATCCTGAACATCGAAAAGGCACAGGAGCACAAGATGTGGGAGAACGAGGAGATCAAGAACATGTTCACGGCGCTGGGCGTGACGATCGGCACCGAGGAGGACAGCAAGGCGCTCAACCTGGAGAAACTCCGCTACGACAAGATCATCATCATGACCGATGCCGACGTCGATGGTTCACACATCGACACACTGATCATGACCTTCTTCTTCCGGTATATGCCGCAAATCATACAGAATGGGTATCTCTATATCGCAACTCCCCCACTCTATCTCTGCAAAAAAGGTAAAGTAGAAGAGTATTGCTGGACAGATGCACAACGCCAGAAGTTTATCGACACTTACGGTGGCGGTTCGGAAAATGCAATTCATACACAACGTTACAAAGGTTTGGGTGAAATGAACGCCCAACAGTTGTGGGAAACAACCATGGACCCTGAAAACCGTATGCTGAAACAAGTTAATATTGACAACGCAGCAGAAGCCGATTATATCTTTTCCATGTTAATGGGTGAAGATGTAGGACCACGCCGCGAATTCATAGAAGAGAATGCAACGTATGCAAATATCGATGCATAATTCGTAATATAAACACCAACCTCACATCTTACAACGAAGAAGCGCCGGTACTGAAGGAAAATCCTTCGGACCGGCGCTTTTCTTTGACTATCTTTTTATCTGGGCCTTCGTCCGGTAATTACTCTCCGGAAGCGGTTAACAATCTCGTTACCCATATTCACACGGGTACTGTCCACCCGATGCACTGCAGCGGGGGTAACCGCATCTTTATACTTAGCCTTGCCAATGCGGAATTTCATTTTATCCAGATTACCCGTAATATTTACTCCGGCTTTAAACGGCAATGGCGATTTAAGAATGGAAATATGATAATTAAAATTCATATCCAGTCCTTGTTCACCGCCGATAGCCGCTTTATAACGGTCTATCTCTACGAGGAACGGATAAACGGTCACATTACCGTCATGTACCGTCACATTGACAGAAATACTGTCGAATACATTTTCCTTCTTATTCTTAAACATCAACATCCTCGAAATCTCAGCAAAGGTTTCTCCATCCATCAGAACCAGACTGTCCCCTTTGATATGAATAGCCGAGCGCAAAGTCGGGATACGGATATTCATAACCGAATCCAAGCGGGCATCGGCTGCCACATCAAACATAACACGCCCTTTAAAAGAACGGAGCATGGGCACTATCGTGTCGAGTGAAGGCACGAAATCAACCAGCTTTGCAATATTGATATTCCGGATTTTGAAATCGAAACCGGCATATCCACCACGCGGGCTACTGGCCTTATAGACCATTACCGCTTTCATATCCGCATCGAGAGCGCGCATCGAAAGGTCTTCCAGATGTATAGCCTGATTTTTAATATCCACCGCACCATGCACATTTTCAAAAAGCATTTTTTCAAAAACTACCTTTTTCAAATCTGTCTGCAGTTCAAAATCTATGTTTCGGGGAATCACGAATAACTTCATCTCCGAAGGTACACTGTCGGTAAGCACTTCCGTAGTGTCCTGAGGGAAAGACAATGAATTAATTAATTGATTGCAATCTATCAGATTGGAAGTAAGGGATAAATGCGCTGTCAGCTTCTCGCCTTTCGTCATAGCCCTGTAAACGCCCTCCATATCACCGGTAGCCGTCATGTCAGAACGTCCGATACGGACAGAAGCATTCTTCAGCCTGATTTTCGGCCCATCGACTGTTACCGCTGTCTTTGCCATACGGATGGGCAATCCGAACTCCGGTGTACGGAAACGCAAACGGTCGAAACCAACGATTCCCTTAGGCACCCACAAAGAGTCATTCAATTTCTCAGCTTTCATCTTGATACCGGCCACATTCATAGCCATACGAGTCTCCGCCGCACTGAAGAAAAGCGAATCGGCACGAAGCGAGAAATCAACCGCCGGCTTTGTTACATCCGCTTCCTGAGGTTCCAAAGCCGCTTGGGCCTTAGCACGGGCACTGTATAACTTTATCGAATCTCCCATCGAAGCATGAAGTTTACTTACTTCCATATCGCACTGCAAAGAAACGATACGGGTAGTATCCTGCGGATTAGTAGAAGTTACGTTGGCAACCAACCGTTCAATATCAGAAGAAAGCAAACGGCTTCTCAACACCAGTTTCCGGATATCCACCTGAGCCTGCAAAGTCTCGTTATCACGGAAACGGAAAGTCGCATTACCCAGGAAGTTGAAATCTTTAGCAGTATCTTTCAATTCGAAATCATTCAGTTCGAGCTTGCCTCCCAACTTCATACGTCCGATGTCCTGCTTCTTCAAAGTAGAAAGACGACACTTCATTCCCATATCCGCATCCAGTTTACCCCGGATCGTCACACTTTCCTGTAACGGAAAGGTTTTGGCAAGTGCATCCAGGTCAACGGTCGACTTGGTATGAAAAGTGATCAACGGATCGTTCAACAAATCGTCTACTTTCGCATCGGCCAGTACTTCGGTATGCGCCCCCTTAAAGTGGAAGATTTTCAGATTCAGATAAGAAGGCTGATGACGCATCAGATCGACATACGCATCAAAATCCGCCGTCACCTCATCAATGCCATACGGCAAACCCTTGTATTGTGCCGAAGCCTCTTTAATACCGATCTTCAATGACACAGCCGGTAACTTTTTGTCACCATACACACCTCTCACCCTGCCACTGACAGTAACCTCCCCTTTGGCCGATACTTTACTGTCTTTCACATATGCTTTCGGAATCATTCGAAGTACTGTCTCCATAGATGGAGCATGCAAGCCATATTCCAGATCCATACCGATCGTTTTTGCCACAGTATCCCGACGGAATGCCCCGTTCACATCCAATTGAATCCCATTTACATTAAGCTCCGTATCTTTCAGTTTCCAGACAGCAGTCTGACGATCCACCGTAATATCCGTCCGAAGAGAAGTAGCTATCTTATTGACCAGCAATTCTCCCTGTTGCCAGAAAAGTATATTCTTATTGTCGAACTTCAGTCCCAGGGTAGAAACACCTTTTGTCAATGAAAGTCTCAACTTCAGATTAGCATCATCTATCCGCGAATAGATATCCGTATTCCGGTCATCGAAAATGAGATTGGCATGTTTAAGTTCGATATTCCGGATATCAATTTCGCTATTAAAGTCAGCAGACACAGTATCCTCCGGAATCGTATCTGCCGAAGCACGGGTCACTTCCCAGTTTGCCTGTCCGGCCTTGTCCCGGTAGGCATACACTGATACTTCGTCCAAAGAGAGATTATGAACGATAATACGATTCTCCGTCAAATATGCCACCGGGTTTACAGTCAGCACACACTCTTTGAAAGAAAGCAATGAATCGGTTTTACACCAATTACTATCATTCAAAGTTCTGGACACCAGAGAGCCGTTCTTAACTTTCAGTCCAAATTGTGGGAAAGTCGAAAAGAAAGTCAATTCTACGCTTTCCATATCCAAGTGTGCATTCAGAGTCTGATTGGCAGCATCCAGCACGACCGGAGTCAGTTTCTTCGGAGTTACGATAAAATTAATCACGAAAGCAATGGCTACAAGCAGCACCAAGAGTACAGAGCCCAATGTGATGCCACTGATCTTGAGTATCTTCTTTACTTGTCTGTTCATATCATCCCTCTATCCTGTAACTCTTTTGCCACAATTTCCAGTTCATCATACCACTCCTGACCAAACTTGCGAATCAACGGTTCTTTCAGGAAACGGTAGACAGGCACATTCTCTTTCCGGCCCAACAATACAGCAGCCTTACACACATCCCACCGATGGTAGTTTACCGCCTTATAAGGTCCATAATTACCTACCCGTATGGGATACAGATGGCAAGAGACCGGTTTATAGAAATTTACTTTTCCCTCCCGGTATGCTTTCTCGATGGCACAATAACAATATCCTTTCTCGTCATAACAGGTAAACACACAGTCCTTTCCGTTCACAATGGAAGTCACCAGATCGCCATCCGGATCAGTATACACCACTCCCTGCTTGTCTATCACGGCACGCGCCTCGGGTGACAATTCGTCCCAAACGACCGGAAGCACTTCCTCCAGTTTCTCCACTTCCTCCAGTTCTACCGGGGCCCCGGCATCTCCTTCAATGCAACATTCACCTTTGCAGGCATCCAGGTTGCATATAAACTTTTCGCGAAGCACATCCAGGCTTACAACAACGTCATCTATCTGAATCATAATTCTATCCTATAAAAAAGGCGGAGTAGAACTCCGCCCTCCTATCTGTTTATCAGGCTTTTACTTAATTAAAACTGGACCGTTCATTTCAGCAGGAGCTTCCAATCCCATAATCTTCAGGATAGTAGGAGCCACATCTGCCAAACGTCCGTCTGCTACCTTTGCATCTTTGTTTTCTGTCACATATACACAGGGTACAGGATTCAAAGAGTGAGCCGTATTGGGAGTACCGTCTTCATTCAGAGCGTGGTCAGCATTACCGTGGTCAGCAATGATGATAGCCTCGTAACCCTGGGCTTTGGCAGCTTCAATGGTATCTTTCACGCAAGCATCTACCGCAACTACCGCTTTCTCAATGGCTTCGTAGATACCGGTATGGCCTACCATGTCACCATTTGCATAATTCACAACGATAAAATCGTATTTATTCTCGTTGATGGCAGCCACCAATTTATCTTTTACTTCATAGGCACTCATCTCCGGTTTCAAGTCGTAAGTGGCAACTTTCGGAGACGGAACCAAGATACGGTCCTCGTTATCGTACGGAGTTTCGCGACCGCCGTTAAAGAAGAATGTTACGTGAGCATATTTCTCTGTTTCGGCAATGTGAAGCTGTTTCATTCCTTTAGCAGCCAGGTATTCTCCAAGTGTGTTAGCAACATTTTCCTTGTCGAAGAGAATGTGTACACCTTTGAACGAAGCGTCGTACGGAGTCATACAGTAATACTGCAACCCGGGAATAGTGTGCATACCCGCCTCCGGCATATCCTGTTGCGTCAAAACGACTGTCAGTTCCTTAGCACGGTCATTACGGTAATTGAAGAAAATAACGACATCGCCTTCCTTAATGGTACCGTCTACATTGGCATTCACAATCGGTTTGATGAACTCATCCGTTACACCTTCATCGTAAGACTCCTGCATAGCTTGCACCATGTCAGCAGCTTTCTTACCGATACCGTTTACCAACAGGTCGTATGCCTCTTTCACACGTTCCCAACGTTTATCACGGTCCATGGCATAGTAACGTCCGATAATAGAAGCTACTTTACCGGTAGACTTGGCACAGTGTGCTTCCAACTGTTCGATAAAGCCTTTACCGCTTTTCGGGTCTGTGTCACGTCCGTCCATAAAGCAATGAACGAAAGTATTCTCAATATTATATTCTTTAGCAATATCACAAAGTTTGAACAGGTGATCCAGAGAACTGTGCACACCGCCATCTGAAGTCAATCCCATGAAATGGATATTCTTTCCATTTTCTTTTGCATAAGAGAAAGCTGAAACGATTTCCGGATTCTTCAGGATGCTGTTATCACGGCAAGAGAGATTGATCTTTACCAAATCCTGATAAACTACACGTCCTGCACCGATATTGAGGTGACCCACTTCTGAGTTACCCATCTGTCCGTCGGGCAAACCTACGTTTTCACCGCTGGCCTGCAACTGAGAGTGAGGATAGGTCTCCATCAGATAATCCCAGTACGGAGTAGCAGTGTTGAAGATTACGTCATCTTTCCCGTGGTCGCCTAATCCCCAACCATCAAGAATCATTAAAAGGGCTTTCTTACTCATAATATTCTAAAATTTAATTGTCGTTCTGATTTTCGGGTGCAAAGGTACAAAAAAGTTAAT
>ENA-OOZY01002331-OOZY01002331.1-human-gut-metagenome-genome-assembly--contig:-NODE-2331-length-9942-cov-2.276424_pt1 | contig 9942 bp, 6 predicted proteins | sample MGYA00241047_ERZ501410 | MGnify/ENA primary metagenome ERZ501410 (study PRJEB25962, sample SAMEA2042621) | human gut metagenome | biome: human gut; feature: human-associated habitat; material: faeces... | reverse complement strand
TATTGATTATTTATATTACTTAGTCTTTATATCCTCTGGATTAACCTCTTTTCCATAGTAAGCCTTAAGATACATAGCCTTTATCTCACTCATAAGAGGATATCTTGGGTTAGCACCTGTGCACTGGTCATCAAATGCATTTTCAACCATCTCATCAAGTGTAGCAAGGAAGTCTTTTTCATCAACTCCGTAGTCTTTGATAGTCTTCTTAATTCCAACCTTATCCTTAAGCTCCTCAATAGCCTTTAAGAAGTTCTCAAACTTCTCATCATCGTTCTTGCCGGCAATACCAAGGAAGTTAGCACATTCAACATATCTTTCCTTGCAGTGAGGATAAGCATACTGTGAGAATGTTCCCATCTTAGCTGGAACTTCTGCGGCATTAAAGCGCATTACATCTGTAATAAGAAGTGCGTTAGCAATGCCGTGAGGTATATGGTGGTAAGCACCAAGCTTGTGAGCCATAGAGTGGCATACACCAAGGAATGCGTTGGCAAATGCCATACCAGCCATAGTAGAAGCGGTAGCCATCTGTTCTCTTGCCTTGGCATCGTGAGGTCCATTCTCATATGCCGCTGGAAGATATTCAAATATATTCTTCATAGCCTTAAGTGCAAGACCATCAGTATAATCTGTAGCCATAATAGAAGCATATGCTTCAAGAGCATGTGTTAATGCATCTATACCAGAAGCGGCTGTAAGTCCCTTAGGCTGGTCCATACACATATCAGCATCAATAATAGCCATCTTAGGAAGTAGTTCATAGTCAGCAAGAGGATACTTTATGCCAGTCTTTTCATCAGTGATAACTGCGAAAGGTGTAACCTCTGAACCAGTACCAGAAGAAGTAGGAATAGCTATAAAGTAGGCTTTTTCGCCCATCTTAGGGAATGTGTAGATACGTTTTCTTATATCCATAAATCTCATAGCCATATCCATAAAGTCAACTTCAGGATGTTCGTACATAACCCACATAATCTTGGCAGCATCCATAGCAGAACCACCACCGATAGCAATGATACAGTCAGGCTCAAAGCTGTTGATAGCCTTAGTTCCTTCAATAGCACATTCTAATGTAGGGTCTGGTGCAACATTGAAGAAGGTTGTGTGTGTTATGCCAAGTTCATCAAGCTTGTCGGTAACGCACTTAGTGTAGCCATTCTTATATAAGAACTGGTCTGTAACAATAAATGCTTTCTTCTTGCCTAATACAGTCTTTACCTCGTTAAGTGCAACAGGAAGGCAGCCTTTCTTAAAGTATACCTTTTCAGGTGCTCTGAACCACAGCATATTTTCTCTCCTCTCAGCAACAGTCTTAATATTAATAAGGTGCTTTACGCCTACATTTTCAGATACAGAGTTACCGCCCCACGAACCACAGCCAAGTGTAAGAGAAGGTGCTAACTTAAAGTTATAAAGGTCACCGATACCGCCTTGTGAAGAAGGTGTATTAATAAGAATACGGCAGGTCTTCATAGCTTCCTCGAACTTAGCAAGCTTGTAGTTTTCAGTTGCAGAATTAATATATATAGAAGAAGTATGACCAAATCCGCCATCAGCTATTAAACGCTCAGCTTTACTTATGGCATCATCAAAATCCTTTGCCTTATACATAGCAAGAACAGGAGATAACTTCTCGTGTGCGAATTCTTCTGAAAGGTCAACAGAAGTAACTTCGCCAATGAGAATTTTGGTGGTTTCAGGTACTTCTATGCCGGAAAGCTTTCCGATATTATAAGCACTCTGACCGACAATCTTGGCATTTAACGAGCCATTGATAATGATAGTCTTTCTTACTTTATCAAGTTCAGTCTTATTAAGGAAGTGACAGCCACGCTTAGTGAATTCCTCTTTAACCTGCTTATATATAGATGAGTCAACAATTACTGACTGCTCAGAAGCACATATCATACCATTATCAAATGTCTTAGAATGGATAATAGAGTTGACGGCAAGTATAACATCGGCAGTGCTGTCGATAATAGCTGGAGTGTTACCAGCACCTACGCCAAGTGCAGGCTTTCCAGATGAATAAGCTGCCTTAACCATACCAGGACCACCAGTTGCAAGTATAATGTCGGCTTCTTTCATAAGAGTGTTGGTAAGTTCAAGGCTTGGAACATCAACCCAGCCGATTATGCCATCTGGAGCACCGGCGGCAACAGCAGCCTCAAGTACAACCTTAGCAGCAGCTATGGTGCTTTCCTTAGCACGGGGATGTGGGCTTATGATAATGCCATTACGTGTCTTTAATGAAATAAGAGTCTTGAATATAGCAGTAGAAGTTGGATTAGTTGTAGGAATAACAGCGGCAACAACACCGATAGGCTCTGCGATCTTCTTAATGCCATAGGCTTTATCTTCCTCAATAACACCGCAGGTCTTTGTATCGCGGTATGCGTTGTAAATGTATTCAGCGGCATAGTGATTTTTGATTACCTTGTCTTCAACAATTCCCATACCAGTTTCTTTAACAGCCATCTTGGCAAGAGGTATTCTTGCTTTATTAGCGGCAAGGGCGGCAGCAGTAAATATCTTGTCAACCTGTTCCTGTGAATATGTTGAGAAGATACGCTGTGCCTCTTTTACAGAGCTTATAAGCTCTTCAAGAGACTGGATGTTGTCAACTACTAAAGATTTTTCTTTGCTCATAATTAGTTCCCCTTTTCTTAGATAATCATACATATACTTTGTTAGTGATGTATAGTGTTACACGAAGTAACTATCTTAATAAAAATAAGATTGATAATTAATTAACAATCATTATGGTCACACTTTAACACTTATATATGCGGATGTCAATAAATTATTGCCGTTTTATAGAAAGTTTAGAAGTTAATAATTTATCAGTTCCCAATTTAGATATGGATAATCAGGTATTTGAAGTCTGAAGGCTGAAAATATAAGTTGACAGTGCAAAAATTGATGTTACAATAGTTGCAGATACAACAATTGGAGGTGCATTTTAATGCTTAAAAGAATATTTTCTTATATGAAACAGTATAAGAAATATGCCTGTCTGGCACTTTTATGTATTGCTGTTGAGGCAGTGCTTGAACTTATGGTGCCTATGATTATGGCTGATTTAATTGATAATGGTGTTGCTAATGGCGACACAGCTTATATTTATACTAAGGGCTTGCAGATGGCAGGATGTGCGGTTCTGGCACTTATCCTTGGCATTGGAAGTGCAAGATTTTCAGCACTTGCAGGACAGGGACTTGGCGCTAATATAAGGCAGGCAGAATATGAGAAATTACAATCATATTCATTTGCCAATATAGACCATTTCAGGGTTTCTTCGCTGGTTACTCGTCTGACAAGTGATGTTACGAATATACAGAATTCGGTATCAACAGGTATGAGACCATTTGGCAGAAGCCCGGTTATGCTTATATTTGCATCGTCAGTAGCATTTACAATTAACAGAACACTTGCATTCGTGTTTTTCGTGGCACTGCCTATACTTGCCGTGCTTCTCATAATTATTATTATGAATGTCCGTCCACTTTATGGACGTATGCAGAATGCAATAGATTTAGTCAACAGAAGCATTCAGGAAAATCTTACTGCGATAAGAGTAGTTAAAGCATATGTAAGAGGTGATTACGAGGTTGCTAAGTTTGAGGAAGTTAATGCTAATCTTAAGAAAGAGTCAGAGAAAGCATTCGGTATAGCAGTTCTTAATATGCCAGCTATGCAGTTTGTTATGTATGGAACGATTATATCAATTCTCTTTATCGGCGGACATCTTATTAATGCAGGACAGTTAAAGATTGGTGAGCTTACAAGCTTTTTAAGTTATGTTCTTCTTATACTTAATTCACTTATGATGATGTCAAATGTATTTCTTATGATGACACGTTCTTTAGCCTCAGCTTCAAGAATTGTCGAAGTTCTTGATGAAAAAATAGACATAACAGATGAACAGGCAGAGGATATAAGTGTTAAAAAGGGTTCAATTGAGTTTGACCACGTATGGTTTAAATACAAGAAAGAGGCAAAAGAATATGTTCTTTCTGATGTTTCATTTAATATAGAAGCAGGACAGACTATTGGAATAATAGGACAGACGGGTTCAGCCAAGACAACGCTTGTATCACTTATTCCAAGATTATACGATGCAACCAAAGGAACGGTGAGAATAGACGGAATAGATGTAAAAAAATATCCTATGAGACATTTAAGGGATGCTATTGCAGTTGTATTGCAGAAGAACACTTTATTCTCAGGCTCACTGCTTTCTAACCTCTACTGGGGTAATGAGAATGCTTCTATGGAGGAGATAAATGAAGCCTGCCATATTGCCTGTGTAGATGAATTCTTAGACAGACTTCCACAGGGGTATGATACTGATATGGGACAGGGCGGTGTCAATGTATCAGGTGGACAGAAGCAGAGAATATGTATTGCGAGAGCTATATTAAAAAAGCCAAAGGTGCTTATTCTTGATGACTCAACAAGTGCGGTAGATACAGCGACAGAAGCTAAGATAAGAGAGGGGCTTGCTAAGAAGCTTCCTGATATGACCAAGATTGTAATAGCACAGAGAATATCTTCGGTAAAGCACGCTGACCAGATTATCATACTGGACAGGGGAAAGGTAGCTGCGATAGGCACACACGAAACACTTCTTGCCAATAACAGGATTTATCAGGAAATATATGAATCACAGAAGGAAGGGGTGGATTTATAATGGCTAAATATGTTGGATATAAAAGACCTAAAGATACCAAGAAGACATTGAAACAGTTATTCGTATATCTTGGACATTATAAATGGATGCTTATATTAGTAGCATTTCTTGTATTCATAAGTGCAGGAGCTAATGTTACAGGAACTTATCTTATTAAGCCTGTTGTCAATAGATTTATTGTTCCGGGCAATATGACAGGGCTTTTAAAGGCTGTTATAGCAATGGGTGTGATGTATGCGTGCGGAGCGTTGTCAACACTTGGATATAACCGCATTATGGTGAAAATGTCACAGAAGGTTATACAGGATATAAGAAATGTTTTATTTAAGCATACACAGAAGCTTCCATTAAAATATTTCGATGCACATACACACGGCGAACTTATGAGCCGTTTTACTAATGATGTTGATACAGTTCAGGAAGCTATGAATAACAGTTTTGCTATGATAATACAGAGTTTTATTATGCTGTTTGGTACACTTACGATGATGATGGTATTAAGCATACGTCTTTCTATGATAGTTGTCGTATTTCTTATTATAATGTTCTTCTTTATCAAATTTAACAGTAAGCACAGTAAGAAATATTTTAACAGACAGCAGGAAGAGCTTGGTAAAATCAATGGATTCGTTCAGGAGATGATGGCTGGACAGAAGGTTGAGAAGGTATTTAACCACGAGGAAAAGGATTACGGGAAATTCTGTGAAATGAATGAGAATTTCAGAAAAGAGTCAACTAATGCACTGGCATTTGCTGGAATGATGATTCCTACAATAGTAAGTCTTTCTTATCTTAATTATGCAATATCAGCCTGTGTTGGCGGTATATTTACATTAAAGGGACTTATGGATTTAGGTACGCTTTCAGCATATCTTGTATATGTAAGGCAGAGTGCGATGCCTCTTAACCAGTTCACACAACAGGTTAATTTCCTGCTTTCAGCCTTATCAGGTGCAGAGCGTATATTTGATATGATGAACGAAGAACCTGAGGTTGATGAAGGCAGGGTTACATTATGTAATGTTACGAAAAATGAAGCTGGTGAACTTATGGAAGCTTCAGGTAATACAGGCATATACGCCTGGAAGGTTCCAGCGACGAAAGATAAAGCAGGCTATCTTGTTGAGTTAAAGGGAGATGTGCGATTTAAAGATGTTGTGTTTGGATATGTAAAAGAAAAGACTATTCTTAATGATGTAACTTTATATGCAAAGCCGGGACAGAAGATAGCATTTGTAGGCTCAACCGGTGCAGGAAAGACAACAATAGTTAATCTTATTAACAGATTTTATGATATCCAGTCAGGAACAATAACTTATGACGGAATAGACATTAAGGATATAAGTAAAGATGATTTAAGAAGGTCAATGGCAATGGTTATACAGGAAACACATCTGTTTACAGGAACTATTGCAGACAATATACGATATGGAAAGCTTGATGCAACAGATGAGGAAGTAAGGGAGGCAGCCGTAATAGCTAATGCAGATTCATTTATAAGAAGGCTTCCAGATGGTTATGATACAATGCTTTATTCCGATGGAAGCAATCTTTCACAGGGACAGCGCCAGCTTCTTGCCATTGCGAGGGCAGCAGTAGCCAAGCCTCCTGTACTTATTCTTGATGAGGCGACAAGCTCAGTAGATACAAGAACAGAAAGACTTATCGAGAATGGTATGGATGCAATAATGGAAGGCAGAACAGTATTCGTTATCGCCCACAGACTTTCTACCATTAAGAATGCAGACAGAATATTTGTCATTGATGACGGACGGATTAAGGAGGAGGGAAGCCACGAGGAGCTTCTTGCAGCCGGGGGAGCATACTACAATCTTTACGCCGCTCAGTTCAAGGCACTTGCAAAGACCAGTTAATGAAGCAGCTTTGCTGCAATATGTGGCATAAGGACTATTGATAAGAAATGTTGTGATGGTGTATTCTTAGGGTAATGTTTTATCACATTACAGGGGCAGGAGATAGGAGGACATTATTAATGAAGTTTTGTACAAAGTGTGGAAGACCTCTTCAGGACGGTGAAGTATGTAACTGTCAGACAGAGAATGCACAGCCACAGGCAGAGAATGTGCAGGCTGAGAATGCACAGCCACAGACAGAGCAGCAGGCACCGGAGGCTGCAACAGCAGCGGCGCAGCCGGCAGCTAAGCCTATCATAACCAAGGAGCAGGCTACTGAGATTTCCAAGGGCATGCTGGCATTCGCCAAGGAGTTCGTTAAGAATCCGGTTGAGGCGAGTGGGGCAGTTGTAGGTGAGCATTCACTTGCCACGGTTGCGGGACTTGTTGTGGTTAATGCGGCAGCGGAGCTTGTTTATAAGATTATAAGAATGATTGTATGGACAGCTAAGTATGGTTCCTACGGAATCGCTGACTGGCTCAAGGCAATATTCTGTACAGTCTTATGGTGGATAGCAATACCGGCGGCACTTGCAGGACTTATCTGGGTATGTGGAAAGTTCGTCCAGAAGCAGGAGGTCAACTTTAAGACAGCACTCAGTGTATTTGCTATACCGGCACTTCCGCTTTTGGTATTTACCGTTGTTAAGCTTTTACAGCTCGTTCTTACACACTCATTCTTTGGTGTAATTTTCAGTGTGATAACAACAGCCATCAGCGGTATGATGCTCTACCTTACAGGCATCGGTATTGTTAAGATTCTTCCTAGAGAGAACAAGAATTTTGTTTACTCAGTCGGAATTATCTGTGCAGGACTTTGGTTTGTAAATTGGCTTGTAACAATAGCAATTTTCTAATATAATATATGGAGTCCATAAGACTCTTCGTCATGCGTAATGCTGTGGACGAAGAGTCTTTTATTTTTGATAAGGAGGCAGGCTATGTATCTTGAAAAATATGAGCAGTATCTTGGAACCGGTGAGAGAAACGCACAGGGGCTGGATCTTAAGACCTTTCTTGAGGAGTATAATCCTAAGCTTTATGATACACCGGCTAACACGGTTGACAATCTTATTTTTACTTATGTGGAGGAGAATGGACATAAGAGACTTGGAAAGCTTCTGCTTATAAAGAGAGGAAACCATCCTTCAATAGGCTGGTGGGCACTTCCGGGAGGATTCGTTGATTTCAGAGAGAATCTTGAGGATGCTGCGGCGAGAGAGCTTGAGGAGGAGACCGGACTTAAGGGCGTGAAGGGCGTTCAGCTTGGAAGCTACGGGGATTACGACCGCGATCCGAGAACGAGAATTATCACCACGGCGTATGTATTTGTTGAGGAGGAGGGAAAACTCACCGCGACGGCGGGGGATGATGCTGCGGATGCAGGCTGGTTCTCAATGCGGGTTGAGAAGGCGGGAGAGGCTGCTGACAGCACTCCTGAGGTAAGAAAAGAATTTTTTGATATTGGATTTGAATGCGGGGACATTCGCCCGACGGCGAGAGTTCTTGTGACAACGGACAGCAGACATCTGCTTGTGAAGAAGGACTATAAGATAGTGAGCAATAACCTTATATCGGCGGATCATGCGGCGATTATTCTCAATGGATATGACTATGTGACTGAGCATCTGAAATGAAAGTGACTGCACAGACATTAAAATTGCTTATGAGTGAGGATTGATTATGGAGAAAAAGAAAGTAGTCGTTATCGGACATAAGAACCCGGACACGGACTCTATCTGTTCGGCAATAGCATATGCCGGACTCAAAAATATAATTGATGCTGAGACAGAGTATGTACCGCTCCGCGCAGGGCAGATTAATGAGGAGACACAGTATGTCCTGAAGCAGTTTGGTATGAGCGCGCCTCAGTATGTCACGGATGTAAAGAGTCAGGTAAAGGACATTGAGATTCGAAAAATTGACGGGGTTGACAGAAACATCTCGATAAAGGCGGCATGGAAGCTTATGAGGGACATGGGAGTTGTAACACTTCCGATAACCAAGGACAATAAGCTTGAGGGACTTATAACAATTGCGGATATTGCGACATCTTACATGGATGTGCACGACAGCACAACGCTGTCTACGGCGAGAACGGTGTGCAGAAATATTGTCGAGACGCTTGACGGTGAACTCATAATAGGAGATGAGCATCATGTGTTTGACAGAGGAAAGGTGCTTGTTGCGGCGGCAAATCCGGACCTTATGGAATCATATATAAAGATGGGGGATATAGTAATTCTCGGAAACCGCTATGAGTCGCAGCTCTGTGCGATTGAGATGCAGGCAGGCTGTATTGTTGTGTGCGAGGGTGCCCCGGTCTCGATGACCATAAAAAAGCTTGCTGTTGAGAATCATTGTACAATCATAAGCACGCCGCATGATACGTTCACGGCGTCAAGACTCATAAATCAGTCTGTGCCTATAAGTTTTTTTATGAGAACTGAGGGGCATAAAAGATTGAGTGTGCAACCTCGTTGAGTGTAACCCTGGTGAGTGTATCGTCTGTCTTTTTACAGCCGGATGCAGTCATGGCGAGCATGACACACAGCAATGTAACGGATAAAAGAGATAATATTTTTCTTTTCAAATGAACCTCCGGTTATATAATTGTTCGCCTTGTCGACGTCTGCTAATATTATATGGATTGCCGTAAAAAATGTGATTATGTGGAAAAACACAAATCTGCTTGCGAACCGCAAACTTTTAATGTAAGATGTAGCAGTTGGCTTCCGAAAGGAATTTAGGACAGATTATGTGTTTGATGTGGAGGTATTATGGCATATAAAGTATTGGCACTTGATATAGACGGAACACTTACGAATTCAGAAAAAAGGATAACGGACAGAACGAAGCGAGCAGTGCTTGGGGCGGCAAAAAAGGGAGTTAAGCTTGTGATAGCATCCGGAAGACCTGTTCAGGGCATAAGGGCTTTCGCACAGGAGTTAGAACTTAAGGAGAATGACGGATATATACTCTCGTTTAACGGTGGAAGGCTCATTTCGTGCAGAACCGGTGAGATTATTCATGACATGAAGCTTCCGCTTGAGTATCTTCCGGAAATATATGCACTTTCAAAGGAATATGGTGTGAACCTTATGTCGTATGAGGGGGATGACCTTATAACAGAGACTCCTGATGATGAATTTCTTGCAGTGGAGGCGAGAATCAACGGACTTGGAATTAAAAAGGTTGATAATTTTGTAAAGCACATCAATTTTCCGATAAATAAATGTCTGATGCTCGGCGAGGGCAGTTATCTTGCAGAGGTCGAGAAGAAGGTTCATGCCGCTCTGTGTGACAGAATGGATGTATACCGCTCGGAACCGT
>ENA-OOZY01002320-OOZY01002320.1-human-gut-metagenome-genome-assembly--contig:-NODE-2320-length-9986-cov-1.975833_pt1 | contig 9986 bp, 8 predicted proteins | sample MGYA00241047_ERZ501410 | MGnify/ENA primary metagenome ERZ501410 (study PRJEB25962, sample SAMEA2042621) | human gut metagenome | biome: human gut; feature: human-associated habitat; material: faeces... | reverse complement strand
AAGCATGTCGTTACGGCAAACAAGGCGGCCGTTGCCGCAAACTACGACAAGCTCTCAGCTGCCGCTTCGGAAAACGGCCAGACTTCATTCCGTGACGTTTATAAGGGAATGAGCCGGGAAGTTGTCGAGCAGGTCAAGGTTAACATTACCAAATCTGCCGTTAAGGGAATTGATAAAATCGACATTTCGCTTAAGCCGGAAGATCTCGGACATATTGAGATAAAAATGCAGATCGGTAAGGATGGCAAACTGCAGGCGCATATTATTTCAACCCGCCCCGAAACCATGGAAGCGCTCCAGAAAGAGATGCAGTCTTTGGAAAAAGCATTTAACGATGCTGGTTTCCAAACCGATGAAGGGTCGCTGAGCTTCAGCTTCAGAGACGGCAATCAGGCCAACCAGAATCAGGAAAGAGAGAACGGCCTGCGCAGCTTCATCGGCGATATATTCGAAAAAGAGGCCGGCAACGACCTCTTGGGGGATGCTTTCCAGAATCAGTCCTGGAACGGCACAACCGGTCTTAACATCAGAGTTTAGGGGGAAAGACAATGACAGACGTAAACGCATTAAACGGTTACACTCAGACGGGTACCACAAATAATACCGCCTCCCAGAACCTGTCGGCGGACATGAACACCTTTCTGACCCTGTTAACCACGCAGTTGAAATATCAGGATCCGCTTGATCCTATGGATACGGCCGAATTTACCAATCAGCTGGTTCAGTATTCCAGCGTTGAACAGGCCATTCAGACCAACGAAAAGCTGGACAGCCTTTTGAGTATGAATATTGCCAATCTTGGTGCTCAGGCCGTGTCCTACATAGGCAAGGTCGCGCAGGTGCTCGGCAATGTCATGCCGCTTGAGGGCGGCAAGGCGAAAGCCACCTACACCCTGGATAAGAACGTTGTCAGCACGACGATTGTCGTCAAGGACATGAACGGCAATATCGTCTATTCCGAACAGGGCAAGGTTACTTCGGGAACTCACGAGTTTACTTGGGACGGTAAGGATTCCAACGGCAATCAGCTGGAGGACGGCGCCTATAAAATCGAAGTCTCGACCAAGGTTGCCAGCGGCGAAACCGCAGCCAGCGTCGTTACCACGGTCTTTGGACGCGTTACCGGCGTTGCCAGCGATTCCTCGGGCGTCTATGTCGGTCTCGGCGATGCCGTTACCGCAGGCCTTGGCGATATCCTGACTGTCCGCAACGACGATTATTTCAATTCGGACGACAATACTGCCGAAGGCGGCGATGAAGCCGGCGACGGTAATGATGAGAATACAACCCCTCCGGAAGAAGGGGGCGACGATGACAGCGCTCTAGAAACGGCGGCGGCTGCCCTCGGTCGGGCCGCAGGCGAGGCTTTGAAGGCCGCAACCTTCGGTTTGCTTTAATAAAACTTTAGGAGAGAAAAAATGAGTATTTTTGGTGCAATGCAATCCGGTATTTCGGCTCTGGCTTCCCAGTCCAGTTCAATGGGTGCCATTTCCGACAATATCGCCAACGTAAACACCGTCGGTTATAAAAGCAATTCGGTTGCTTTTTCAACCCTGGTAACCAAACAGTCTTCCTCCAGCTTATATTCGCCGGGCGGCGTTCAGTCCAAGCCCAAGCAGAGTATCAGCGCTCAGGGACTGTTGTCTGCGACATCCAACTCGACTGACGTAGCCATCAGCGGTTCCGGCTATTTTGTCGTCAATCAGGCGGCCAACCCGGGCGAAGGCGATCTCTGGGCCTATACCCGCGCCGGCAGTTTCTCTGTCGATGAAAACGGCTATCTGAAAAACACCGGCGGCTACTATGCGCAGGCTTGGTCGCTGCTGCCCTGGGATGGCAATCCGAATGCAACGGTTGTCGACGTCAACGGCATCAAATATATGAAAGCCTATTACGATGCCTCCGGCAACACCGTCTACATCAACGACAACATCATCGACGGCACCAACCTGCGTCCGGTCAATCTGGCCAATATCGGCGGTACGGCTACCCCGACTCACCAGATAAGCCTCGGCGCCAACCTGCCTTCGGACGATCCTATTTATGATCCGACCAATGCGGCCGCCGGCGGCAAACGCAAGGTTTCGGCTCTGATTTACGACAGCCTCGGCAATGCCAGCAACATGAGTCTGGAATATACCAAAACCAGTTCCAATGGCTGGTCGATGGGCGCTTCGGTTCCGAGCGGCGCTTCCAGCGTTACGCTTTACGGCGGTCGTGAAACAACCGGCGATACGTCGCAGGACGTTTACTATGCCGCCGGTCAGCTCGAATTTACCAAAATTCCTGAAAACGGCTCCAGTATTGCCATTACCGACGCCGGAACCGGTACGACTTATAACTTCATCTTTACCAACGGCACGGCCACTATTCCGGCAGATGATGGCACAAACAAATATATTGCGGTGGACATCTCGACCGGTATTATTACGACCAGTGACTTTACCAAGGCTTTTGAAACCGCGATTAAAAACAATATGCCTTCGGCCAATCGCTTTACCGCTGACGGCAGCACCATTCAGATTGTCCAGTCTGTTGCCGGTGCCGAACTGACCATTGACGCCAGCAAAACGCTGGCCTGTGTTCAGAGCGCGTCCAATCCGGCGCAGGATACCGGTATTCCGACAGGTGTCTTTACCATTCAGGCGATTGACAACGATATCAAGAACACCGCCCGTATCGACTTTAATTCGGACAAGGCGGCGGATTATCTCAACCACACCATCACTCTTGACGGCAAAACCTATCACTTTGTCAATACTGATACGGCGGATGATCCTGATGCCGGCGACTATTATGTTAACATTGCCGATGCCATCAGGGCGGCGATGTTGACGTTGCCAAGATGATGAGCATTTTCGGCGCCAAGCTGAATACGACGGCAACCGAGCCTTCCCGTTTTGTTATCAGCGGTTCTTCGCTCGAAATTCTGCCTTCTTCTACCGGCGGCGACATTACTATTGATACGACCAATCTCGGCACGGCAATCTCCGGCGTTGTCAGAGATTCGGTAACCAACAGCTGGAAATCGATTCAGAATACGACCGCCACGCTGGCCAACCAGTTTACGGTTAACGGTACCGAAGTTGAGCAGGGCGCTGTTGTTCCGGCCGTCAGATTTAATGCCGACGGTACGCCGAAATACTTCTACGTTGACGAAATGGCCATTGAATGGGCCAACGGCGCGCAGAATATGGACGGCGATCCGGACAACGGAACCAGAATTACCCTGGATATGGGCAATGTCGGAACCAACGACGGTTTGACCAACCTGTCCGGCGATTTCCTGACCAACTATATTAATCAGGATGGTGCCAAGTTCGGCAGTTACACCGGCGTCAGTATCAGCGAAGACGGTGTCGTAACGGCTCTGTTTGACAACGGCGAAACCCGCCCGATTGCCATTCTGCCTCTGGCAACTTTTGCCAATGCCGACGGTATGGAGGCTCTGACCGGCAACACCTGGATTGAAACCGACGCTTCCGGTCAGGCAATGCTGCGGCAGGCGGGAACCAACGGTGCTGGCGAGATTACGGCTTACTCCGTGGAATCCTCCAACGTCGACCTGGCGACCGAGTTCTCGAACATGATCGTTACCCAGCGCGCTTATTCGGCGGCCACCAAGATTATTACCACCGCCGACGAAATGCTGGACGAACTCACCCGCATGACCTAGGATTTAGAATAAATCCGTTTGAAATTTCCTCCCCTAAAGTCAAGGCCGCCAAGAATGGCGGCCTTTTCTTCTGCGGGTGCCGGCTGTGAATATATGTTAATTAATCGTTTTAATCTGAATATTTTTAAGCTAATACATAAAGTAAATGGGGAATTTTATGAAAATTTATTTATGGATTGGGGAATCTGGTGAATAATTTTATACAGAGTATCAAGAACCTGTCGCCGGGACGTCTGGCGTCAATCGCTGCGATTGTCATCTTTCTGATAAGCTTTTTCGTTTATCTGGCCACCAAGCTGAACACCGGCGACTACGCCGTGCTGTATACCGATTTGGAAATGGAAGACGCCAAACAGATTGTCCAGCATCTGGAAACCGCCAACATCAAATATCGATTGACAAAAAACGGCACGGAGATTCTGGTGCCGGAAGAAGACGTCAACAAAATGCGCATTGATACCGCGGATCTGGCCATGGCGTCCAAAGGTTCCAACGTCGGTTATGAGATTTTTGACAATACCGACGCGCTGGGTTCGACCAACTTTGTGCAGAACGTCAATTTGATCCGTGCGCTTGAGGGCGAACTGGCCAGGACGATTCGTTCGGTGGACCACATCAAGTCGGCGCGGGTGCATCTGGTGTTGCCCAAGCGCGAAATGTTCTCCCGCGAAGAGCAAATGCCCACCGCTTCGGTTGTCATCAAGACCGACGGCGGCAAACTGAGCCTGGAAAGCATCCATTCCATTCAGCAGCTGATTGCCGCGGCGGTTCCGAAGCTTGACGTCAAAAACGTGTCTATCGTCGACAGTGCCGGCAATCTGCTGACCAACAATTTTGAAGATGAAGAAGCGGTAACCGTTGCCAACAACGAAGCTTTGCGTCTGGAACAGGAGCGCAAAATGTCGCTTCAGGTTCAGAACTTACTTGAAAAAAGCGTCGGCGAGGGCAAGGTTCGGGCACAGGTCAATCTGGACATGGATTTCGATCAGATAGTTACCAACGAGGAAATTTACGATCCCGATTCGCAGGTGGTTCGCTCGCAGGCGACCGTCACTGACAACAGCACGACAGACAATGTCGAGCAGCCGGTTTCCGTCGCGCAGAATATTCCGAACGGCGACATGGTTGCCGCCGGCACCGGCAGCGTCAGCCGAAAGTCCCGTACCGAAGAAACGGTAAATTACGAGATTTCCAAAGTCGTCCGCAACAAGGTCAAGAACAGCGGCACGATTAAACGTCTGGGCGTCGCCGTTATCGTTGACGGCATTTATGAACGAAATGCGGAGGGCAAGGTTGTTTACCGTGACCGTACGCCGGAAGAAATGGAGCAGATTCGCTCGCTGGTCAAGTCGGCGGTCGGTTTTGATGCCGAACGCGGCGATATGGTTGAAGTTGCCAATATGAAGTTTGCCTCCAACCAGCCGGAAATCGAAACGGTCAGCGAGGTTCTGATTATGGGCTTTACCAAAGACGAACTGATTCGCATTGCCGAAGGCATAGGCGTTGCAATTGTTGCAATTCTGGTTATCTTATTGGTTATCCGTCCGCTGATTAACAATGCCTTCGAAACCAATACGGCCAACGGCGAGGGCAGGCTTCTGGGCGACAATGCCGAAGAGGACAATCTGCTGCTTTCCAATTTCCTCAATGAGGAAGACGGCGAAATTGACGAACTGATTAACATGAACAAGATTGACGGCAGAATCAAAGTTTCGTCTCTCAAGAAAATTAACGACATTGTCGAAAAGAACCCCGACGCGGCGGTCAATATTATTCGCGGCTGGCTCTATTCCAGCGACGGCAATTAAGATTGGAATGATACCATGAAGCAAAACGTAATAGACGATTATAACTTACTTTCCGGTCAGCAGAAGGCGGCAATCCTGATGATGTCGCTGGATGAGGACAAGTCGGCGCAGATTTTTGCGTTGATGGACGATGAGGAAATCAAGGAGCTTTCGGTTATCATGGCCAGCCTGGGCAAGGTCAATTCCAACGTCGTCGAGCAGCTGTTTCAGGAGTTTGCCGAAAAGTCCTCCAACACCGGCACTCTCATCGGCACTTTCGAGAGTACGGAGCGCCTGCTTTCCAAAACGCTGGATAAGGATCGCGTTTCCGCCATTATGGAAGAAATCAGCGGTCCTGCCGGACGTACCATGTGGGATAAGCTCGGCAATGTTAACGAGCACGTTCTGGCCAATTATCTGAAAAACGAATATCCGCAGACGATTGCGGTTATTCTCTCTAAGATTAAGGCAGAACATGCCGCGAAGGTTATCGCCCTGCTGCCGGAGAACTTTGCGATGGAAATCGTCATGCGCATGTTGCGGATGGATTCGGTGCAGAAAGAGGTGCTGGACGGTCTGGAAAAAACCCTGCGCAAGGAGTTCATGTCCAACCTGTCCAAATCGACGCGCCGCGATTCCCACGAGCTTATCGCCGACATTTTCAACTCGTTGGATCGCAATACCGAAGGTCGTTTTATGGAAGCTCTGGAAGAACGCAACCGCGAGAGCGCCGAGCGCGTCAAATCGCTTATGTTTACGTTTGAAGATTTGGTTCGTGTCGACTCTCAGGGCATTCAGGTTCTGTTGCGCAACGTCGACAAAGACAAGCTGGCAATCGCTCTCAAAGGCGCTTCCGAAACCATCAAGGATCTGTTCTTCAACAATATGTCTTCCCGCGCCGGCAAAATCATCAAGGAAGATATGGAAGCCATGGGGCCGGTTCGTCTGCGCGACGTCGAAGAGGCTCAGCAGTATATCGTTACCACGACCAAAGAGCTGTCCAATGCCGGCGAAATAGTCATCAGCGAAGGCAAGGACAACGACGAGTTGATTTATTAACGGACAGGCGTCAATGGCAGAACTCAGAAAATTTCTGTTTGATAATTTTGTTATCGAAGAAAAAAGGAAAAACAAGCCGGAGGTTGTCGAACCCGAACCGGAGGTCTTGCCCGCTGTCGAAATGCAGCCGGAGAAAGAGCCTGAGGAAAAGCAGGAAGACGTAAGGGAAGCTGATTTTGAGGAGATTGTTCCCCCTGGGCCTGAAGTAAAAACCTTTACCGAAGAGGAAGTTGCGGAAAAAATAAAAATCGCCGAGCAGGACGCTTACGAACGCGGGTTCAAAACCGCTCAGGAAGGCATTGAAAACACAACGGCCGCTTTGCTTGAAAATATTAACAATCGGCTGATGACTCTGATTGCCGCTTCTGCACAGGCGGAAGAAAACGCCGAGCAAGAGGCTTTTGCGCTTGCCCGTGCCGTCGTGGAAAAACTGGTTCCGAGCCTGACCGAAGAAAATGCGGCCGGTATCGTGAAAAAATTTATCGGCGAGAATTTCAACAATTTTAAAAACGAAGCAAAATTGTCTTTCTATATTCATCCCGATATTATATCATATGCGCAGGAAACGATAGCCAAACTGGCCAACAGTTACGATTTCGAGGGTAAAATCGCCCTGCATAAGGATGCTTCGCTCGGCAAGGCCGACTGCCGCATTGAATGGGAAAACGGCGGCGTGGAAAGAAACTCTGCCGAGCTGGGCAAAAAAATAGAAGACTTGTTGGCTGTCAAGCCTGAAGGGAAGAAAAACGATGAGTGAAAATCTGGAATTGGACGAGTTGAGCGAAAGCGCCGGAATGGATGACGAGCCGGTACTCAAAAAAGACAGTCTTGACGACAATTTCGACATTCCCAGTTCGGCCAGCGACCTGGAAGCCGTTTACGATATTCCGGTCAAGGTCTCGGCCATTCTGGGCAAGACCAAAATGAAGGTCAGCCAGCTGCTCAAGCTGAACAAGGGCGCCATCATCGAGCTGGACCGCAAGGTCGGCGAGGCGATTGACATCTATGTCAACAATAATCTGGTGGCCCGTGGCGAAGTCGTCGTCGTTGACGACAAATTGGGTATTACCATGACTGAAATTGTCAAATCGGTGGCGAAATAAGGTTGAACGAAAATGGAATTGCTTATTGTCGGAACATTAGACGGACAAATCGGAGCGGCGAGCAAAATTGCCATTGCTCAGGGTGGTCACGTTTCTCTGGCTGACAAGATTGAAAGCGCGCTCGAAATATTGCGCTCCGGCAAAACCGTCGAACTGGTAATGATAGACGTCAGACTGGATGTCCATAAGTTTATCTCCAGCCTTGAAGCCGAACGCATAAACGTTCTGGTCGTTGCTGCCGGCGTTTCGAACGACCCGGCGCTGGCCGTCAATGCCATCAAGGCCGGTGCCAGGGAATATATTCCGCTGCCCCCCGATCCGGAATTGATTGGCGCGGTTCTGGCCGCGGCTACCCGCGAGAACCACGCACTGATTTACGGCGACAAGAAAACCGAACAGGTGCTGAAACTGGCTAAGCAGATTGCGCCTTCCGAAGCCAATGTCCTTTTAACCGGAGAGTCCGGAACCGGTAAGGAAATCTTTTCGCGTTTCATTCATGACAATTCCAAGCGCGCCAACAAAAAGTTTGTCGCGGTCAACTGCGCCGCCATACCGGAAACGCTGCGGCTCCATCGCTCCCACACTGCTGGAGAGCGAACTTTTCGGCTATGAAAAAGGCGCGTTTACCGGTGCGGTTGCCCGTCGTATCGGCAAGTTTGAAGAAGCTTCCGGCGGCACGCTGCTGCTTGATGAAATTTCCGAAATGGACATTCGCATTCAAGCCAAGCTGCTGCGCGCCATTCAGGAGAAGGAAATCGACCGTATCGGCGGCAAAGCGCCGATAAAAGTGGATACGCGCATTATCGCCACCTCCAACCGCAATCTGGACGAAGCGGTCAAAAACGGCTCTTTCCGTCAGGATTTGTATTATCGTCTGAATGTCGTCAATGTCAACATTCCGCCGCTGCGTGAGCGTCCGGACGATATTATCGTGCTAGCCAAGCATTTTGCCAAAAAATATTCCGAACTGAATGAAATCGATTTAAAGCCGCTTTCCGCCGGCGCCGAACAAAAGCTGTTGAACTACCTCTGGCCGGGCAATGTCCGCGAACTGGAAAATACGTTGCATCGCGCCGTGCTGCTGAGTACCGGAAACGAAATCGGCGAAGATGCGGTTATTCTTGATTCTCAGGACGCCGTTATCAATAGAAACGAAAACGGGGTTATGACCGGTGCCGAATTTGTCGGCAATACGGTAGCCAGTGTCGAGCGCAACCTGATTATCGACACGCTGAAACATACCATGGGCAACCGGACGACTGCCGCCAATATTCTCGGCATTTCCATCCGCACGCTGCGCAATAAACTCAAACAGTATCAGAACGAAGGTTTTGATATTCCGGAAATATAGGCAGGTTAAGTAACTCGGATAATGGCTAAAAAAACGCAAAATAACGCCGCAATGTTCGGTGCCAGGTCTTTTAAGGAACTGCTTGTCGCTTCGACCAAGCGGGGCGATATCCTTTTTGCCCTCGGCATTATCCTGATGCTGGTCATTTTGATTCTGCCGATGCCGGCCTGGCTGTTGGATATTGCACTGGCGCTTTCGATTACCATGGCCTGCATTGTGCTGATGACCGCCATTTTTATTGAGAAACCGACCGAGTTCAGCGCGTTCCCGCTGGTTTTGCTGATTACCACCATGTACAGGCTGTCGCTGAACCTGGCGTCAACCAGGCTGATTTTGTCCCGGGGTTACCTGGGGCCGGACGCCGCCGGTGAAGTTATCGAGGCTTTCGGCGGTTTTATCATGGGCAACAGCTTTGTCATCGGTGTTATCGTCTTTGCCATTCTGGTCATCGTCAACTTCGTGGTCATTACCAAAGGTTCCGGCCGTATTGCCGAAGTTGCCGCGCGTTTTGCCTTGGATGCCATGCCCGGCAAGCAGATGGCCATCGATGCCGACCTGTCTTCCGGATTGATTACCGAAGAAGAGGCCCGTGCCCGTCGTGAAGATTTGGCCAGGGAAAGTTCTTTTTACGGCGCTATGGACGGTGCTTCGAAATTTGTCCGCGGCGATGCGATTGCCGGCCTGATTATTACTTTTATCAATATCATTGCCGGTATTATCATCGGTATGGTGCAGAACGATCTGACTTTTTCACAGGCGGCCGAAACTTACACCCGCCTGACCGTCGGTGACGGACTGGTTGCACAGGTGCCGGCGCTGATTATTTCGGTAGCCGCCGGTATTCTGGTTTCCAAGGCCGGCATGACCGATGCCACCGACAAGGTTCTGTTCGACCAGCTGGCCAATTATCCGAAAGCGCTCGGCATGTCGTCGTTTTTGGCTTTGGCGCTGGGCATGCTGCCGGGGACGCCGGCTTTTCCGTTCGTGCTGCTGGCAGCTTTGACCGGCGG
>ENA-OOZY01002318-OOZY01002318.1-human-gut-metagenome-genome-assembly--contig:-NODE-2318-length-9988-cov-2.188563_pt1 | contig 9988 bp, 6 predicted proteins | sample MGYA00241047_ERZ501410 | MGnify/ENA primary metagenome ERZ501410 (study PRJEB25962, sample SAMEA2042621) | human gut metagenome | biome: human gut; feature: human-associated habitat; material: faeces... | reverse complement strand
GCCCAGTTGACATAGGGGGCGTAGTAAGCATCTTCTTTCACATCGGTAAACATGCTGGCCTGGTAATCCGTCGGGTCAACACCTGCTAATCGCCCCAGTGCGGTGACAAACATTCCTCTGGTCATGCCGGTATTGGGACTGAAGGTGGTGGCACTGGTACCACTCAGCAGCCCACGGCTAACAACAAAGAGCATATTGTCCTTTGCCCAGTGGTTGTTCACGTCGGTAAAGGCAGGAATCTGATTCTTGTAGCCTATGCCGTAGATGCTGAAATGCTCTGCTACAAAAATCACTGCTTTCTGATCCATATTATAGCTGGATTTGCTGATCCACTGTACATTACCGTTTTCGTCCACATAAACCGCATACAGGTTGCCAGGCTTCTCGTTTTTCGCCGGAGTGTACGGAATTGCAATGCTGACGGTCTTCCCGCTCAAGTTGACAGCAGTTTCCTTGCCGTTCTTTACTTCCCATAAGGTAATATCATAGACCGGGCGATTTCCAATGGCTGTTTCTGCTTCCTGAGAGGTAACTGCGGTCTTCTTCATTTTTAGAATAAGATCTCCGGTAGTCTGACGGTTCAGTTCCTTTAGGGTATCCAGCATAAATCCAAAGTCTGCCATACGATCGGTGTCGATGGTGAACCGTTTGACACCAGAGGACACTAGTTTATCCAGTGCATCTGCTTTCAGCGTAATCTGCACACCAGCTAACGCTTTGCTGATTTCCACAGGAACAACCACCGCGATACCGTTTTTCGTATTCCCATGCTTTATTGAGTCAGACTGGGCAACGGAGATAACATCAGCAACTATGCTTCTTGTAATCACTGCATTTCCCTTACTATCCACTTTTACAGGATTTGATTTTGCTGTGGTTGGTGTGGTCGGGTTATCCTTGTTCGGACGATCAGTGATAAAGGCGTTGCCGGAGGGATCGTCCCTGTCTTTGGAAGATGAACTGCCACCAGTAGGGTAAAAGGTGACGGGATAGGTATTTGCTTCCCACTTCGCCCAATACTCCTTATTGCCCGTTTCGGTGCTGCTGATCGCCGTCACAGGATTGCCGGTCAGATTTTCGTTGTCATACCAGCCCTTGAACGTGTGGCCTGTATAGGTCATATCGTCCGCCGCCGGGAGTGTTGCGCCCACGCCATAGGTGTATCCGGTGACATTGCCGTTGTTGATCGTGCCGCCGTTCGTATTCAAGGTTACGGCGTAGGTCGGTGCTGTCCACTGCACCGTCAGTTCCGTCACATCAGCAGGAACACTGCCGCCGGGTTCGTAGGAATTGCCATTGCCGTCAAGCCACATAAAATAATTATCGGTATCTCCGTCCGGGCGGGTCAGACCATCGGATGCGGGAGCGGTAAATGTACTGCCGTTTTTCACGATGATTTGAATATCCTCGGAGCTATTACCCAGCGTTCCGCCGCCAAGGTCAAGGGTAACGACCTTCAGTCCGTCAGAGCTCAGTGTGTCAGGGTTCAGGATTTCAAGCACGGGGCGGAAACTGACGAGCGGGAGGAAGTCCGTAGCATCGTCGTCGTTCCAGCGTCGGCCCGAATCGTACCCGCGAATCGCACGGAGCGACGAGTTGTATCTTGTTGTGTCCTGCCCCCACGAAAATATGCCATTCCAGTTTTTGATGTAGCCGCTGTCCTTGTCCAGTATCCTGTCCCATTCGTTGCTTTGGGGCGTACCGCGTTCTGAATCACCCGAGCCTCTGTTATCACTTCCCACGGACGGCGCACGCAGCGTATAGTCCACGCCGTCGCTGGCATAATTTTTGCCGAAAATCAGACCTGCGGTATTCAGGTCATCCCAGCTTACCGTATGCGTTACGGCATAGTCCGCAATGAATAGGCTGTGGGGATATTTATTCTTCTGAGCATACTCCTCGGTGGTTGCCATTTCCGATGTGAGCTTATAAGCGTTGACCGTGCCTGCATAGGTAAAAGGCACATAATGAAGTGTGCTGTCCGGCAGATTGCTGTTTACCGTTCCGGGAATATCCATTGCCGAAAGGTCAAAATAGTATCTGCCGCCAGGGGCGAGGGTAAACTGCTCGTCAGGCTGACTTTCCACCGTCAGCGTGACATCCGCAAAAGCACTTGCAAGGTCGGTCTTGCAGTCACCGTTATACTGCTCGCTGAATACCTTCATGGTATAGTCGCCCGGTGCAATGTCAGACGGGATTTTGATTTCAACCGTTCCGCTTTCGGCAGTAGGTTGTGCTACTCTGCCGTAATACTGTGCGCCGTTGTTATCCGCCAGGATGACAGAGATATATTCATATTTCCCTCTGGTCGCCCCTTTGTAATTCAGCGTAACGGTATCGTCGGGGACGGCGCTGACAGTTTTTTCCGTTACGGCAAAATTGCGTCTACTATCTAAAAGCGTCAATTTCCACTCGTTTCCGCTGTATTCGGGAATCGGGGTCAGCCCTCCGTCAGGCTTTCCGCCCACAGCGGCAGATGCAAAAAGGACAGAGTTCATATTTAATTTAAAAGCGGGACGAACAGTCCGATGATTATTGAAAATGAGGACAGAGAACCCAGAGTATTGGACAGAACCCTCACTACGCACGACGGCGAGACGATATTTATCGGAGCCGGGGGAGCGCAGCCACCAACCGCTATCCACCCAATTCGGATGTGCAGGATTCAAGGCACGCAGATCGTTGTTTACAGCAATAGCCTCTTTTGCGGAAAGTGGCCAGAATACAGCGTTATCCACCTGCCCTCCCGCTACACAGTCGGTATTCTCTCCGTCGTAACTTCCGCTTGTCAGCGTCCGTTTCTTTACGGCAGCATTTTCTTCTGTCGTCAGCTTTTCCGCAAGCGCATCTATCGCGGTTTTCAAATTACTCGGTGCGTATTCGTTGTTTAATATGGTATCGACAAATGGTATAACCCCCATAGCGCCTGCCGCAAGCAGGGTAATATCCCCCTTTGAGCTTGTAACACCGCTTCCGTCATAGCCGATAACTCGCCATGCAGCGGGATTATTTTCATGGTTTTGCCCGAAATACACAGTCGGTGCGGTCGCTGTGTTTACATTTTTACTTAACACACTTAGTGCATCTGCACCAAGCTGTATCGCAGCAGAGCCCTCTGTCCCAACCTCCTCGGCAAACACGCTTATCGGCGTAAGGCAGAACAGCATACAAATTGTGAGCAGGATACTAAGTATTCGTTTTTTCATTTTTCGCCACCTCCGTTATATAAATTTAATCAAGAGCAGTTATTGTAATAGTACCTCTGAAGCCACCGAGATAAGTATTGTATGCCGAATTTTCAAAACTCAACTGCAATGTAATGTCTTTATTTGACGCATCATACATTCTGTTGAAATTAAAGGAATGTTGATCATTGGTATACGGTATTTTTGCCCCGTCTCTTTTTATTCGTGTAAGCTCCCTGCACAGATCGTCATCATAACCGTCTGTCATCTGAATAGAGTAATTGCCGCTGTTGTTAAATTCGTTTGAACCAACTTCGAGAGAACCGCTTAAGCAGACATTGTAAATATGTCCTTTTTTGAGTGTAATATTATTGCTGTAGGATGAAATCAAGCCGCCCTTGTTTATTTTTTCGTAGACAGAAATATAGACACGACTGTTATTCAGTACTGTCCTCGGAGCGTTTGCCTCTCCGTAAAAATATCCCGAACAGCTGCCGTTCTGACCTGCGTCACCTTTGTCGCCTTTATCTCCTTTGTCACCCTTTTCGCCTTTTTCACCGATGTCTCCTTTGTCTCCTTTTTCACCGTCAACTCCTGTGGCTTTCACTCCCGTATCGGTCGTTCCAATCCACCAGTTGCCGTTTTCACCGATGAAGGGGGTGTTGCCGTCTTTGCCGTCAACACCGTCTTTGCCGTTTATACCGTCCTTACCGTCTGCGCCGTCAAGACCTTTCAAAATTGAAAGATCGTAAAGGTTAAGCCATATTTCATCGCCGACATAACGCCACTGTAGGTTATTTTCATTTACACGGAACTCAGGTGTTTTTCCGTTTGCTCCGTCCTTACCGTTCTGTCCGGCATCTCCTTTATCTCCCTTGTCGCCTTTTTCACCGTCAACACCTGCGGCTTTCACGCCAATGTCGGTCACTCCGAGCCACCAGTTGCCGTTTTCACCGATGAACGGCGTATCACCGTTTTTGCCGTCAATACCATCGACACCGTTCTTTCCGTCGATTCCGTCTTTGCCGTCAAGACCTTTCAAATTTGAAAGATCGTAAAGATTTAGCCATATTTCGTCACTGACATAACGCCATTGAAGATTGTTTTCATTTACACGGAACTCAGGTGTTTTTCCGTTTGCTCCGTCTTTACCGTTCTGCCCTGTGGGTCCTTTTATATCGGAAATGGCAACAAGGTTTTGCCAGTCTTCTCCCTCATAGCGCCACTGTATATATTCTGTTGTTCTTTGTACCTCTATGTTTTTGCCGTCAGTACCGTCTTTTCCGTCAGCACCGTCTTTACCGTCAATGCCGTCTTTACCGTCAGTACCGTCTTTGCCGTCAAGACCGTTCTTTCCATTAGTACCGTCTTTGCCGTCAATGCCGTTTTTACCGTCAGTACCGTCTTTGCCGTTAAGACCGTTTTTGCCGTCAATACCGTCTTTGCCGTCAAGACCGTTCTTTCCGTCAGTACCGTTCTTTCCGTCAGTACCGTTCTTTCCGTCAGTACCGTCTTTGCCGTCAGCACCGTCTTTTCCATTAGTACCGTTTTTTCCGTCAAGACCGTTCTTTCCATTAGTACCGTCTTTGCCGTCAACGCCGTTTTTACCGTCAGTGCCGTCTTTTCCGTCAGTGCCGTTTATTCCGTCCTTGCCGTTTATTCCGTCCTTGCCGTTTTCTCCTACAGCACCTCTGAGCGTGTCAAGAGCTACAAGATCGTGCCATTCCTCTTCGGCGGTATCTCTCCATTGGATTGCTGTGCCGTTGTTTCGCACCTCCGGCAACAGGGTTTTGCTGTTTTCCGCCTTGCTGCATACGGCAGCAAATGCAATGCAAAGTACGATGCAAAGCACAAGACAGAGTGCGGTGGTAATACAGTATATTCGTTTTTTCATTTATCATTGCCTCCTCTCAAATATTGTGAACGGTATTTATCAGCAAACAGGGCAACACCCTGTTTTAAGACCTCCATTTGGGTTTTTAAATAATATTCATCCTCAAACATAGCATAGTGTACACAGGCACGGACAAATATAAAAATGAGCGGTGTAATCACCGTGTACGGAATGCCGATTTTCGGCTCAAGCCGCTTTGCATACTCGGTATAGCGCTCATTTACCCCCTCAAAAAATTTCTTGCCGTGCTCAATATATTTCGGATGGGTATAGACCTGATACATCAGCCGATATTTTTTGCCGTGCTTCTTTGCGGTCCAATACGGAACCTCTTTCACAAATCGGACAACATCCTTCGGGTCGGTGGGAGCTTTTTCCATAAAATCATCCTCGACCTTTTCCATACAGTATGCAGTTGATTCAATAATCAGTTCATCAACACTGTTGAAATAGGAATACAGATTTCCCGTTGTACAGCCACACGCTGCCGCCAAAGCCTTGATGCCCGTACCGGTCAATCCGTTTTCAGCATAGCATTCAAAGCATTTTTCCATTATTTCCCTCTTACGCTCGTTGTGCTGTTCCTCTGTTGTTCTCATAATGTTCGCTTCCTTTTGATAACTAATCGATTAATTAATTATAGTATAGCACAGAGCTACGGTAATTTCAACAATTAATTAAGGAAAAATCGCAAAATATTAAATTTTTATCACATCTGTCGGAAACTTTACCGCTATAGCAGTACCCTTTTCCGAACTCTCTTCCACACGAACCTTACCATTGTGCAGTGCAACGATTTCCCACACCAAAGAAAGTCCCAATCCAACTCCGCCGTATTCTCTGCTTCGGGATTTATCCACACGAAAGAAGGGCTGAAAAATACTTTCTCTGTATTGTTCGGGGATGCCGTAGCCGGTATCCGCAACCGTAATAACAAGCTGATTGTCTTTGTGCATTATGGTAATATTCACTGTACCGTCAAAACGGTTGTAGCGTATAGCGTTTTCGGTCAGATTATATAACAAACGGTAAATCAGCGTGTCACTGCCTGTCATAACAGCATCACCCGTGCTTTCAAGTGTAACATTGTTCTTCTCTGCAAGGGGTGCAAGGTCAGTGAAAATCTCTTCTACCATAGCTCCTATCTCTATGCGGTCGGCGCACGATACTGTCCGCAGCTCGCTCATTTCCAACAGGGTTTTTGTCATTTGTGTCATTCGTTCGGTCTGCTCACGCAACAATCGGAGAAACTCCGCCGTTTCAGGCGATACCTCGGGATGCTCTGCCGAAAAAAGTTCAAGCTGTGCCTGCATAAGCGAAAGCGGTGTACGCAACTCGTGTGCGGCATTTCCCGTGAACTGTCGTTGAGCGGTAAATCCCTCATCAAGACGGTCAAGCATCAGATTGAACGACTTGACAAACTGTCTCAGTTCAGGCGGAACTTCTTCGGTTATCTTCATATCCGTCAAATTGTTAGGTTGAACCTTTTCAACCCGAGCGGTAAAAGTACGCAGAGGCTTCAGTGCATGCCCGCTTAAAAAATACGCAAGCACACCGCCTAACAATGTTGCCGCCGCCGTAATATACCAATTGGTAGCGATAAAGGATTCCTGTGCTCCGTTAATTACAATAGTCAATTCACGATCAAGCTTTTCGTGTTCGGGATCGAAAAAGTCAGGTTCTCCTTTGTCCGTATCACCGTAACCTGTAACATAAGAGCCTATGGAATCCATATAATGGCTGCCGGAATAGCCGATAAGAACATTCATAAAAATACAGGTAGCTCCGATAAGAAGTGCAGTCATCAGAGTTATGCGCCATTGCAAGGATAGCTTTTTCATACTTTTTCTTCCTCCATAACATATCCTTCACCAATGCGATTGCGAATCGGGTCATAGCCGAGTACCGCACGCAGTTTCTTTCGTAATGCAGAAATATGTACTCTTATTGAATTGCTGAAATTGTCAACACTGTTATCCCAAACATGGTCGAGAAGTTCTTCCTGACTGACGGGGCGACCTTGATTAAGAAGTAAATATTCAAGTATTCCGATTTCTTTTCGGGTAAGTGACAGCTCCTGACCGTCAGCAACGGCAACACGGGCTTTGGTGTCAAAAGCAACCTTTCCACAGTTCAAAACAACATTGTTTTGTGTAAACCGCCGGCGAGTCAGACTGCGTATTCTTGCCTCAAGCTCCTCCAAATGAAAAGGCTTTGTCAGGTAATCGTTTGCTCCGGCATCCAGCCCCTCCACCTTGTCGGCAACCTCACAGCGTGCCGAAAGAATTAACACTCCGGTATCTCTGTCGGTTTGTCGCAGAGTTCGCAGTACCGTCATCCCGTCTGCACCGGGTAAATTAAGATCAAGTAAAACAAGATCGTACTTTTCTATTCCGAGCAACTCATTTGCTTTGTTTCCGTCATAGCAAAAATCAACGCTGTATGCCAATCTTTTAAGGCTGCGAACAATTGTCTCGCACAGCGCACGTTCGTCTTCAATTACTAAAATACGCATAGTAACTCTCCTTGTTGTGTTTTCATATTTCTTTGATAATTTAATTATATCATTATATCGCTCAGACATAAAGTTTTTGTTAAGTTTTCGTTCTTAACAGGGATTTTACATCCTCTGTGCTACAATGAGAGCACAAAAGAAAGGAGTGACCGAATTGACTCGAAAGAAAAAAGCCGTATTTCAGATCGTGCTGATTATCTGCGGAATTACGATGCTGTGTTACGGAGCTCTGCGTGGAGAGGCAGAAACCGTGTTAAGCAAGGCAATCCGGCTGTGTTTGGAGTGTGTGGGAATTGGATAACAAAGAACCGAAGAAAAAAAGAGGCGGTGTATCGCAGTTTCTCTCACGCTTTCGATGGATTATTCAAGCAGGAGCAACTTTGCTGAGTAATATTCATCTGCCGAATTTATTGAAGGGCAGAATTTATCAAGGCAACGGAAAGGCTGTTTGCGTTCCGGGACTGAATTGCTATTCCTGCCCTGCGGCATCGGGTGCATGCCCAATCGGCTCGTTTCAGGCTGTGGTGGGTTCGTCAAAATTCAGTTTTTCATATTATATCACAGGATTCCTCATATTGATAGGAGTTCTGCTCGGGCGTTTTATCTGCGGTTTTTTGTGTCCGTTCGGATGGCTTCAGGAACTGTTACATAAGATACCGACAAAAAAGCTTTCCACTAAAAAGCTGAAGCCGCTGACATACATAAAATATGCAGTTTTGCTTTTTGCTGTAGGTTTGCTGCCAATGCTCATTACAAATGATGTGGGTATGGGAGATCCTTTTTTCTGTAAGTATCTTTGTCCTCAAGGAGTACTCGAGGGGGCAATCCCTCTTGCCGCCATTGATTCGGGAATCCGTGCCGCACTGGGTACGCTCTTTTCGTGGAAGTTTGGCATATTGATTACGGTAATCGTACTGAGTGTACTTTTCTACAGACCGTTCTGCAAGTGGCTGTGTCCTCTCGGTGCATTTTATGCATTGCTTAACAAGGTGTCGCTTTTCGGAATGAAAGTAGACAAACACAAATGCATTTCCTGCGGAAAATGTGCCAAAGCATGCAAGATGGATGTAGATGTAACCAAAACTCCCAACCATACCGAATGCATACGCTGCGGTAAGTGTATCCGTGCCTGTCCTGTCGAGGCGGTCAGCTTTCGCTACGGCTTTGGCAAAGGAAAAGAAAATGATTGTCCCGCTAAAAAAGCGGAAACAGCAAAACAAAAAATTGAAACAGAAATTGAAACAGAAAAGGAGTAAACACTATGAAAACGACTAAAATTTTAAGCTTACTGACTGCCTTGGTGATGTTGTTAAGCTTTGCCGCCTGTGGCACAGCCAAAGGCAATACGACGAATACTACTGCAAATAAGAAAAGCGAAACGGCTATGCTGACAGCTGTGAATCCGAAAACAAAAGACGAGGCCGCCGACCTGCATCAAAAACTGATGGCACAGGAAAATGCTATTCTTTCCGAAAACAGCAAGCTTTGGGAAAAGGTATTTGCTTCAGCCGATAAAGGTATGGCGATGAATGAGGACGGCAAAAACTACGGCGATTTTCTTCTGAAAACGATTGACGGTATCAAGGATCAGCTCAGTGCTGATGAGTTGAAGCTGCTTAATGAAGGCGCCGAAGAGATTAAGGAAATTGAAGGAAAGCTGACAGTTTTGGAACAAAAATTTCCCGGATGCGGAGAAAAACCGTCTGATGGAGATATGAGCGTTCCGGCTGAAAACGGTAAGCCCATCGAAAAGGATGATCTGAAGAAATTCCCGACATTTGACGGCAAGGATCTTGACGGAAACGAAGTTAAGAGCAGTACGCTTTTTGCAAAAAATACCGTTACTGTAGTCAACTTCTGGTTTACCACCTGCAATCCCTGCGTGGAAGAACTTGCCGACCTGGAAGCTCTGAATAAACAGCTTGCAAAAAAAGGCGGAGCAGTAGTCGGAATCAATTCATTTACACTTGACGGTGACAAAACGGCTATCTCTGACGCAAAGAATATTCTGGCAAAAAAGGGTGTGACCTACAAAAACATTTGGTTTGATTCAAAAAGTAAAGCCGGAGAATTTACATCCGGATTGTACTCCTACCCCACAACTTATGTTGTCGATAAAAACGGTAATATTGTGGGAGAGCCGATTGTCGGTGCAATAACCTCCGAAAAGCAGTCTGAAAAGCTCCAAAAGTTGATTGATCAGGCAATTGCAAACAGCAAGAACTGATGTGTGCCATGTCCCGACAAAGTATCAATAATGCACATTTTCAGGTTCTGTAAATTTTACATATAGATTCCAACAAATATGCCAATAATTAAGCCCATATAATTTTTCGTACAACAAAACCTCCTGCAACGGATTTTACTCTGTGCAGGAGGTTTATTCTTATTCCG
>ENA-OOZY01002312-OOZY01002312.1-human-gut-metagenome-genome-assembly--contig:-NODE-2312-length-10007-cov-2.280145_pt1 | contig 10007 bp, 10 predicted proteins | sample MGYA00241047_ERZ501410 | MGnify/ENA primary metagenome ERZ501410 (study PRJEB25962, sample SAMEA2042621) | human gut metagenome | biome: human gut; feature: human-associated habitat; material: faeces... | reverse complement strand
AAGCACTCATGGAGTACGGCGCTGCCGGTGTGTATGCGGCTGTATGCCATCCTGTGCTGACCGATCCGGCGACAGAGAGAATTAAAGAATCTGTGTTGAAAGAATTGGTAGTGACCAATTCGCTGCCCATAGAAAAAGAAAAAATGCAGGATAAATTGACAGTGCTGTCCGTGGCTCCTCTCCTTGGGGAAGCAATTCTTCGTATTTTCCATGACGCTTCCGTCAGCGCCCTTTTCGATAAATGAAATTGGTGGCAGGACTGGGGAATCCCGGTAAAGAATATGAACATACCCGCCACAATATGGGATTCGATGTTATTGACGAGTTGGCCCGCCGCTGGGCTGTGAATGTCTGGAAAACGGACATGAAAGCGGAGATCGCTTCCGTTGTGAGGTTCGGCGAAAAGATCCTTCTGGTGAAGCCGCTGACTTATATGAATCTCAGTGGGGACGCAGTAGGAGCGATTGCCAATTACTACAAAATACCTGCAGAAGATATTTATATCATCTGCGATGATTTGGATTTGCCGGCGGGAAAAACACGGATTCGAAAGAAGGGGTCTGCCGGCGGTCATAATGGAATCAAATCCCTGATTGCCGGCCTTCACACGGAGGAATTCGTCCGTTTCCGTATCGGGGTGGGACATCCGAAGGACGGGCATACCGTTATCGAGCATGTTCTTGGTCGGCCTTATGGTGAAGAAATTGAACGTATCGAAGCCGCAAAGAAGTATACTGCTGATTCCGTGGAACGGGCGTTAGAAACCACTGTGGACAAAGCTATGAATGAATTTAATCCCAAACGGGGGAGATGAAGATATCCGTGAATATAGAGAAGGACTCTTTATGTTCACGGTTCTTTATTATGGATACGTGTAGAAATCCGTTTTGACTCAAAAAATTATTCAGCTGTTGTAAAATCCAAGATCGTCTATCGTGTGGAAGAGGATTATCGCCATTGGACAGTATGGTAAAATAGAAAACAAAAGATCTTGTACGGGAGATATCATGAATGGGAAATTGATTGTGCTTGAAGGCATTGATGGAAGCGGGAAGGCGACGCAGTCAGGACTTTTGGAGGATCATCTTATTAAGAGTGGAAAAGATGTCATGCATATTTCTTTTCCTGATTATGGAAGTCCTTCCTCGGCGCTGGTGAAAATGTACCTGAACGGTGATTTCGGCAGAGCACCGGGGGATGTGAATCCTTATGCAGCGTCCATGCTCTATGCGGTGGATCGTTTTGCCTCGTTTCGAACAAAGTGGAAATCTTTCTATGAAAGCGGGGGAATCGTGATTGCCGATCGGTACACGACGAGCAATATGGTTCACCAGATGACGAAGTACGATGATGAAGGAAAGCGGAAAGAGTTCCTTTCCTGGCTGGATCATATGGAATATGAAGAATTGGAGCTTCCCCGTCCGGATGTGGTGGTTCTCCTTGATGTACCGCCGGCTGTTTCAAAAAAATTGGTTCGTGAGCGGGCAAAGCAGGGCGGGTCTATGGATATCCATGAGCAGCATTCGGCATATCTTGAAAAGTGCTGTGATGCGTACCAGGTACTTTGTGAAATTTATGACTGGCTGCGTATTTCCTGCATGGCGGATGGCAGATTGCGGAGTACGGATGACATTTCAAAGGAAGTGCTTGATGCTGTGCTTTCCCGGCTTGGATAACTGTTGACGGGATTTTTATTGATTTTATTCATGGGTTTGCTATAATTGAATAGGTTTAAGGAATATACAGGCATCAGTCTGTGTGTTTCCAATTATGTATCTTCAGGGCAGGGTGTGATTCCCGACCGGTGGTAAAGGTTTTCCTGAGCCCACGAGCCGTATGGCTGATTTGGTGTGATTCCAAAGCCGACAGTACAGTCTGGATGGGAGAAGATTGTTTTTCTGATTTCGTAAGAGCCTCCCTGAAGACGGGAGGTTTTTTATGCGGATCGATGATGACAAAAAGTTTATGGCGCGGGCGCTGGAGCTGGCGGCTAACGGGATGGGACATACCCGTCCGAATCCTATGGTGGGCGCGGTACTTGTAAAAGACGGCGAAATCATCGGTGAAGGATGGCACGAATTTTATGGCGGGCCCCATGCGGAAGTCAATGCTTTTGCCGATTGCAGGGCTGATCCCGCCGGAGCGACTCTTTATGTGACGCTTGAACCGTGCTGTCATTATGGAAAGACGCCGCCCTGCGCGGATCTCATCGCATCCAAGAATCTTGAGCGTGTCGTGGTTGCCATGCAGGATCCAAATCCGCTTGTGTCGGGAAAGGGCATCCGGAAACTGAAAGATGCGGGGATTTTCGTGACGACTGGTGTGATGGAAAAAGAGGCGTGGGTTTTAAATGAAGTTTTCATGAAATTTATTACAGAAAAGAAACCTTTCGTCCTGTACAAATCAGCAGTGTCCATGGATGGAAAAACGGCATGCCATACGGGAAAGTCGCAGTGGATTTCATCGGAAGAATCAAGAGAAGAAGTTCGTACGCTGCGCGGTCTGTACGCGGCTGTCATGGCAGGGGCGGGAACGATTGCCGCAGATGATCCTCTGCTTACGGCACGGACGGAGGGATTGGAAGATCCTGTCCGCATCATCGCAGACGGCAAATTATCCGTCTCCATGGAGTCTCGTGTTTTCGGCGGCGATTCACGGGTGATTGTTCTGACTACTTCTTCCGCCGAGCCTGAAAAGGTGAAGGCTCTCCAGTCAAAAGGGATTGAAGTGATTTTTGCCGACAGCGATACGGAGGGATGTGTTGATCTGGAAGCGGCCATGATCGGTCTGGCGGTGAAAGGGATCGACAGCATCCTTCTCGAAGGTGGAGCGGAAGCGGCAGCCGCTTTTGAAGCGGGTATTGTAGATAAAATCCGTTTCTATATGGCGCCTATACTTATTGGAGGGAAAGACGCACCTGGAGCAATCGGCGGTACAGGCGCGGCGCTTATTCCGGAAGCGGTGCAGCTGGAAAATATCCGTACCGAGCGGAGCGGTGTGGATCTTGTGGTAGAAGGATATGTAAAGAAGAGGAAAAAGGTACCCGCCGAAAGACCGCTGCCTGAAAAGTTTAAAGCGGATATCTCCGGGAAGAAAGGAAGCACTGCTGTTGAAAATGAAATAAGGGATCGGGAACCGGAAAAAATGCAGGAGGAAATAAAGGAACCTGCAAAAATGGAGAAAGCAGCAGAAAAAATGGCTGAAGCACAGGAAGCCAGACTGCCGGAAGGACAGGCGTAGCCATGTTTACCGGACTTGTGGAAGAAATCGGGCAGATTAAAAAGGTGGACCGCACAGGAAGTTCCTGCCGGCTTACAATTGCCTGTCATAAAGTGCTGGAAGGCACGAAAGCAGGGGATAGTATCGCTGTCAACGGAACCTGTCTTACGGTAACGGCTTTTGACGGGAGTACGTTTTCCTGTGATGTCACGCCTGAAACGATGCGGCGTACTGCCTTTTCCCTGTTTGCCTCGGGGACGCCTGTGAATTTGGAACGGGCGCTCCGTTTCTGCGACCGTCTTGGCGGGCATATTGTGCTGGGGCATGTGGATTTTACCGGACGTATTCTTTCTTCTGAAAAAGAAGGAATCGCTCTCAATCTGACATTTTCGGCGGAAGAAAAATATATGAAGTATATTCTTGAGAAAGGCTCTGTTGCCGTAGACGGTGTCAGCCTGACTGTGGCAAAAAGAGGAGATTCATCTTTTATGATTTCCCTTATTCCCCATACGGGAAGCCTGACGGTTCTTTCTTCTAAGCGCATAGGTGACCCGGTGAATATAGAGTGTGATTATTTGGGAAAGTATATAGAGCAACTCATGCAAAAAGAACATGAGGGAGTAACAACAAAACGTTTAAAGGATTTAGGGTATGGAGGCCATTATGGAATTTAAATTTGATCCGATTGAAGAAATTGTGGAGGAAATCAGACAGGGGCATATTGTCATCATGCAGGATCCTGCTGATCGTGAAAATGAAGGAGACTATATCTGCGCGGCTGAATTTGCTACACCTGAAAATATCAATCGCATGGCATCGGAAGCGAGAGGCTTGATTTGTATGCCTATGGCGGGGGAAATTGCCGATGCGCTGTATCTTGCTCCGATGGTTCGTCATAATACGGACAGCAACCAGACGGCATTTCTTACGTCAATTGATTTTAAGGATGCGGGAACGGGGATTTCTGCAGCAGCCCGTTCCATGACGGCTATGGAAGCGGTCAAAGACGGAGCCAATCCAGCAGACTTTAAACGGCCGGGACATATGTTTCCTCTGAGAGCAAAGCCGTGGGGAGTTCTTGCACGGCCGGGACATACAGAGGCCACTGTGGATCTGGCCAGAATGGCGGGACTTAAACCGGCAGGTCTTTGCTGTGAAATCATGGATGCAGGCGGTACGATGTCTGATAAGAAAGGCCTTTTTAAACTGGCAAAAGAAAAAGGTTTGAAGATTGGCAGTATTCAGGATCTGATTGAATACAGAAAGATTCATGAAAAACTTATTGAACGGGTCACGGAAGCGGATCTACCTACCAAGTACGGTAAGTTTCGTATATATGGCTATGTGAACCTCATCAACCGTGAACATCATGTGGCGCTTGCCATGGGGGATGTAAATGACGGCAGACCCGTTCTCTGCCGTATCCATTCCGAATGTCTCACAGGAGACTGCTTTGGTTCCCGCCGCTGTGACTGCGGCGAACAGCTGGATACTTCTATGAGAATGATTGCAAAGGAAGGCAGGGGTGTACTCATTTATCTCCGTCAGGAAGGACGCGGCATCGGCCTTATCAATAAGCTCCGCGCATATGCTTTGCAGGATGAGGGGTATGATACGGTGGAGGCAAACCTGAAACTCGGATTTGCCGCTGACCTTCGGGAATATATGACGGGTGCCCAGATTCTTCATGACCTTGGTGCTGAAACGATTCGTATTCTTACAAACAACCCGCAGAAAATCGGGGATGTAAGTGAATATGGAATTACTATTGCGGAACGGATCCCCATTGAAATGGAACCGCACAGCGAGGATAAATTTTATTTACAAACGAAGCAGGATAAAATGGGACATATGCTTCATGCCCATAAATAATTTACTGAAGGAGGCGGCTTATGAATATTATTTCAGGACTTTATAATGAAGGACAAATCAGAGTGGGTATCGTAGCGACCCGTTTTAATGAGGTGGTTGTATCCAAGCTGGTTGACGGCGCGGCAGACGGTCTTTCCCGTCACGGAGTGGATATGGATACTGTAGATCTGGCATGGGTGCCGGGAGCGTTTGAGGTTCCCCTGACTGCGAAAAAGATGGCGGAGAGCGGCAAGTATGATGCGATTCTCTGTCTTGGCGCCGTTATTCGCGGAGAAACGGACCACTATGCTTATGTATCCACAGAGGTAACGAAAGGAATTGCCCAAGTATCGCTTTCCACCGGTGTACCCATTCTTTATGGGGTTCTTACTACTGACACTGTGGAACAGGCACTGAACCGTGCGGGGCTGAAGGCAGGCAACAAAGGTTTCGAATGTGCTTTGGATGCACTGGAGCTTGTTTCCCTTTATAAAAAAATCGGCAGGTAAGGAGTAGAGAAGCTTGTCTGTTTGAGACAGGCTTTTCGATTGCCCAAAGACTGCGCTGAAAGTATTCTTATGTGTTAAAATGAGGATATCAAAATGGTAAAGGGGAATCGTTATGGCAAATAAAGAAGGAAAATTTTTTGAACAGCTCGGTATGCTGACAGAAAATGCCTATGAAGCAGGAGAAGTGTTTCAGCGGATTACCGAAGGGAAAATGGAAATAGAGGATGGTGTGGATGCAGTCCATGCAATAAAAAAAAGAGCACGCGCATCTTTGGGGAAACTGTATGAACGCATGTACAAAGTATACAAGGATCCGGCGGAAATCGAATTTGCCCGCGGGTTTATCGGGAAGATGTACGGCATTATTGATGTAATTCATGAAGTGGTGGATCGTTTTACCTTGTATAATGTGGAAACGACACCCCGTGAATTTTCTTCCATGGTCATGTTGGTACGGGATGCTCTTCTTGAAATGAAGAAAGTACTGGACTATACGGGGGACGTGGCGGCAAATTACATGAAAATGGAAGCGCGGTGCAGGAAGATTTATGTTTTTGAGGAACGGGGAGATGAATTTTATCGGGAAGAAATCCGTCGTCTTTTTACGGAAAAACAATCTGCTGCCTATATGATTTATTGGAAAGATATTCTGGTGGATGTGGAAAGGATGCTGGATGCGGCTGCCGGTGCCGCAACACTCCTGCAAAAACTTTTTGTGCGGGTATAATGTGGTATCTTTTTTATGAATTGATATTGGACTTTTCTTACAATTTATGTATAATTAAAGTACATGGAGGAAATGCCATGGCGGTGGATGTACGTCCATCGAGCCGGTTTGATGATTATTTCCCTGATTATCAATTCGGCTGCGGATGATCATACTCCTCAATGAGCATCTTGCGCAAAGGAGGCGGTGTTATACCGCTTTTTTTGTTGTCCGATTTCATTGCTACTGTCTTCCGGTGGTGATAAAATAACAATATTACAGAGGATGGAGTTATGATTTCTGCAAGGAGGAAAATTGGAACGGGCTTATACGTGGTGTGACGGAAAGAGATTAGAAGTTACAGCAAAAACGCTGATTATGGGGATATTGAATGTAACCCCCGATTCCTTTTCTGATGGCGGAAGGTGGAATACGGCGGAAGGGGCGAAATCTCATATACGGGACATGATAGATGCCGGTGCGGATATTATTGATGTGGCTATGGAGCCGATGTCGTGGGGAAAGGTTCATCCGGATGTAATATCCGTACAGGCCATGCTCAAGGACAAAGGATATGATGTGCCTGAAATTAATATGAAGGCTTATATGAAAGCGCGTGCCATGACACAGGAGTTCATTGACGACTTTTTGGGATATTTCATGGATTCCACCAATAAGCAGATGTCTTCTCTTTTATTGAAATGCGGGCTTCCCGGTGGCATGATGGGGTCGATGATGGCTGATTTGAAAGGTGTTCATGCAGGTATCAATATGATATTGAAGAGTAAAAACGAGCTGGAGCTGAGTATTGATGATCTATTGGTGATGCTTTTTGATGAAGTAGAGTATGTGTGGCCTAAACTCGGCTATCCTCCGTTAGTGACCCCATTCAGCCAGTATGTGAAGAATGTGGCGTTGATGAATTTAATGCAGTTGGTGAAAGGGGACGAACGCTGGACGATGATCGATAACCATACTTGGGATATGATTTTGGGTAAGAGCGGCCGTTTACCGGGTAATCTTGCACCGGAAATTGTCGAATTAGCACACTCCAAAGGATACGAATTTATCGACACCGATCCACAGGAAAATTATCCGGATGCCTTGGAAGACTATAAAAAGGAGATGGATGAAAATGGTTGGGAATACGGGCCGGATGACGAGGAACTTTTCGAGTTGGCTATGCATGACCGGCAATACCGTGATTATAAGTCCGGTGTCGCCAAAAAGCGATTTGAAGAAGACCTGCAACGTGCCAAGGATGCAGCCATGGTTAAGAACGGGTATTCGGAGGAAGAAATAAAAAAACTGAAACGCGCCAAAGCCGATCCTATTATAGCACCGGACAATGGGCAGATACTTTGGGAGGTTTCCGTAGAAGGACCATCCACCGCACCGTTTATCGGGCGTAAATATCAACATGATGAAGTCTTTTGTTACCTTTCTACTCCGTGGGGGGAATATGAGAAAATATTAACCGGATTTACAGGCCGCGTTGTCGAAGTTTGTGCTCAGCAAGGAGCTACTTTAAATAAGGGAGATGTAATAGCCTATATCGAACGTAGCAATATATTTGCCTGATTACCGGATTCAGGAGTTAAGGGAAACAAAAGGTCTATCGAGAAAAGATTCTGATACGATTATCGTGCTGCTCCTTAACTCCTGAATGATGAAAGATAAAGCCTGTTCCGGCTTTCTATCTTAAAAGAATTTTTGGTCTATACTTTATTGAGTTAGCGTTTCTAAGGTTTGAATCTGACTTGTTGCATGCCTATCAATTTGTCGTACCGTTCGCCGAATGGACGCGCATATACTAAAATCAGATATTCGTTTTCCGTTTCATAGTAATTTCCTTCTACCGGACCGGTTTCCCCTTTTGTACTTCCATTGGGGACATATAGATATTGATAATTGTAAGCACCCTGTTTAAGCAATTGTACCGATTCATAAGCGTATGTTTCTTTATTATATTTCATTTCCGTTTGCCGGTTAAAGTTGTCATACGTAAACTCTCCTTGCAGGTATAACTTGCCGTCCATAAAAGGATCTTCCCAGGGAAGGCTGAAATGTACAAAGAAATAATCTGCTTCGATCTCATTATCCGTAGCATCGTCGTAACGAATCAGATAACGTCCGTTCTGGTCTTCGTCATAACTATAATTTCTGGTACGGGGATCGCTTGGAAACAGCGTTGCATGATAATAAGGATCATGGAATTGAAGACTTTCCACACCGATATTAGCATAGCGTGTACTGACTGTTTCGAACCTGCGATATTCGTTTCCTGCCGGAAATATCAGGGCTTTATTGTGTGTATAGCGCAGTTCGTCCGGGCCGACGTAGGTAGGCAGTACTCCGGTTACCATATTGTCCGTCCGTCCGTTCTGCATTACCTGAATTTTTACTTCCTGTTGCGGATTTCGTATATTGTACCCTCTGTGCCGGACATTGAAACTCACTTGCTGATGACCTTTGTTACGATCTATTTCCGTATCACTGCTTACCGTAGCCGATACACTGACTTGCTTGTCCAATACCCGGAAACAGGTTTTGAAAACAGGTTTACTGGTGTCCGAGTCATCATAAACTATTATGAGATAATTGCCGGACAATTTCATGCGTACCTCATTATTGGGCAATGTCAGGCGATAGTGGGTATAAGGCATCGTTGTATTGATGGAGGTTTCGTAATCTTCTATCGGATTATTGTTGAACCCATCCAGATAATCGATGTCCGAAAGATCGGAAGCAGACCAATCTGCATTACAGTGGGAGAGGACGTACTGATATCGGTGATACTCATGTGATAGTTCATCGAAAGAGAGCTCGATATAATCATTACTGTCCAATGTAATGACGGCAGGAGCGTTGATGTCATTGTTGGCTACCACTTGCACCGTCTGAATATGAGGTGCGTAAATTTCTGTGCGTTGTGCTCTGATTCCGCCTGACAGGCATAACAGAGAGAAAAGAAGTGAACAATATTTTATCATAAACAAAAGAGGTTTAGTGATGAGTAGTTGGCGGGGGAAACTTGGGTACAAGATTCATTAATCTCATGATCTGTTTCTGTCTTTTTAGTATGTAAGGCGACGGATGGGCAGAATCGAAACGTATGGGGTTAGGTAGCGTAGCAGCTATTAATGCACATTGGCCCTTTGTTAATTTGGCGGCTGTGGTATTGAACTTATATTGGGCAGCAGCTTGTGCCCCGTAAATGCCCTTTCCCATTTCGATGGAATTCAGATATACCTCCATAATCCGTTCTTTCGGCCAGAATGTTTCAATAAGAAAGGTGAAATAAACTTCCAGTCCTTTCCTTAGCCATGAGGATTGGGGCCATAAGAAAACATTTTTTGCTGTTTGCTGACTGATAGTACTTGCACCTCGTTTTCGCTTTCTACTTTCATTTTCTTTTATCGCTTTTTCTATTTCCTTGAGATCGAATCCGTTATGTTCTGCAAAACGATTGTCTTCGGAAGCAATAACAGCCATAGGCAGATGTGGGGAGATCTGATTGAAAGAAACCCACGTGTGTTTGCACGTGGGTTTATCTCCCGATGCTATCTGCTGCACACTCCGGATCACCATTAGCGGGGTAACATATACCGGAACAAACCGATAAATAACGACCGCAACAAGGGTTGACAGGAAGAAAAAGAGCAGCAGACTGCGTATGATACGAAGTATTTTACTTACCGGCTTCCGCATCTTTTATCATC
>ENA-OOZY01002307-OOZY01002307.1-human-gut-metagenome-genome-assembly--contig:-NODE-2307-length-10023-cov-3.517657_pt1 | contig 10023 bp, 7 predicted proteins | sample MGYA00241047_ERZ501410 | MGnify/ENA primary metagenome ERZ501410 (study PRJEB25962, sample SAMEA2042621) | human gut metagenome | biome: human gut; feature: human-associated habitat; material: faeces... | reverse complement strand
GCTGATTCTGTAATAAAAGAAATGCTATCTCTAGATAAATCGAACTGGCAAGTTGTAGAAATTATCGGCTGGCTTTATCAGTATTATATAGCAGAAAGAAAAGATGAAGTCTTTGCAGATTTAAAAAAGGGTAAAAAGATTTCAAAAGAGAATATTCCAGCTGCAACACAAATTTTTACTCCTAAATGGATAGTAAAATATATGGTTGAAAATTCAGTTGGGAAAATGTGGCTTGAAGCTCGTCCTAATGAAGAATTACAGTCTAAATTTAAGTACTATTTAGAATCAGCTGAACAAGAAGATAATGTTAAAGAAAAACTAAAAGAAATTATAAATAAAAACATCTCTCCAGAAGATATAAAAGTTCTTGACCCTGCTTGTGGCTCTGGGCATATTTTGGTAACAGCTTTTGAAGTTTTATATCAAATTTACAAATCTGCTGGATATATGGAAGATGAGATTGCTAAATTGATTCTGACAAAAAATTTATATGGACTTGATATTTGTGATAGAGCTTCGCAGTTAGCTCAGCTTGCTGTCATTATGAAAGCTAGAGAATATGACAAAGATATTTCATCCAAAGTCGTTGAATTAAATATAACTTCTATTCAAGATACCAATTGGTTTGATTCAAGAGTAAAAGAATGTCTAATGAATGGTGTAAATAACCAATTACTTGCACAAGCACAGATAGATTTATTACAAAAAACATTCAAAGACGCTAAAGAATATGGCTCAATTCTTGATGTAAAAGAGTTTGATTTCAATTTTTGGGAAGAAAGATTATATGCTGTGCAAACTCTAAATATGGGACTTTTATATTCTGATATTACAGAACAATTAAGAGACAAATTACCTCAATTAATCAAACAAGCTCGTATTATGCAACAAAAATATGAATGTGTTATTACAAATCCTCCTTATATGGGAAGTAGAAAGGGAATGAATACTAATTTAAAGAAATTTGTTGAAAAGTTCTATCCTCTTTCTAAATCTGACCTATATGCTGTTTTTATTGAAAAGTGCATCAAGTATGCTATGAAAAATCAATATATAGCAATGGTAACACAACATTCATATATGTTTACGGACGATTATAAAGAATTGAGAAAATATTTACTTGATAATATCAATTATATAAATATGGCTCATCTTGGGACAGATGCGTTTCCTGAAATAAACGGAGAAGTTGTTCAAGTTACATCATATGTTTTAAAGAAAGCTAAAATTAATAATTATCAATCTCACTTTGTAAGACTTTTAGATTACGAATGTTCTGAAAAAGAAAAACATCTTTTTGATGAGACAAATTCATATTTGTATAAAAATGAATATTTTAAAAGCATACAAGCAACCCCTTTTGCATATTGGTTAACCAGTGAAATGAGAAAATCATTTGAATCGGATAAAACATTTGAAACATATGGTAATCCAAAGGCTGGGATAACAACAGGAGATAATGAAACATTTTTACGTGCTTGGAATGAAGTTGATTATACTAAAATAGGGTTTGGGGTTTCTTCAGTTGAAAATTTTCATTCATCAAAAAGGCATTATATTCCATACAACAAAGGCGGCAGGCTTATTAAATGGTTTGGCAATAATGAATATGTAATAAAGTTTGATAAACATAATTACGATTTGCTGAATAATCAAGGGAATCATTTACCTTCAAAGCAATATTATTGCCAGAAATGTATAACTTGGTCAGATATATCTGGGCGAAATTTTGCAGCGAGATATTGTGGAAATGGCTTTGTTTTTGACGTAAAAGGTTCATGTGGTTTTCCAACTGATGAATATTATGATTACATTTTGGCATTTTTAAATAGCAAATTAACTCCTAAATATATAGATTCTTTAAATCCAACTCAAAGCACTCAAGTTGGGGATTTGAAAAGAATACCGATAATTTTTCCTGATAGTGAAATTATTAAAAATCAAATATCTCAAATTGCAATGCAATGTGTAAATATAGCAAAAGATAGTTATGATAGTTTTGAAACATCTTGGGATTTTGAACAACATCCATTGTTGAGATTTAAAGAGAATGGAAAAGTAGAAGATTCTTTCAACAAATGGAAGGAATATAAACAAGAACAATTTAACAAACTAAAAGCTAATGAAGAAGAATTAAACAGATTGTTTATTGAAATTTATGGACTTCAAGATGAAATTACTCCAGAGGTCGATGATAAAGATATTACAGTCGCTTTAGCAGATGAATTAAGGAATATAAAATCACTTCTATCTTATGCTGTTGGCTGTATGTTCGGTAGATATTCTCTTGATGAAAAAGGATTAATATATGCTGGTGGAGAGTTTGACAAGAGAAGATATCAAACCTTAGAAGTTGATGAAGATGGTATTTTACCGATTCTTTCTGATACTTGGTTTGATGATGATATTATAGAAGAGTTCAAAAGGTTCTTGAAAAAAGCATTTGGCGAATTATATTTCAATGAGAATATGCAATATATAGCAGATGTGCTTGGAAGAAAAGCTTCAGAAAAACCAGAAGATAGGATTAGAACATATTTCCTAAAAGATTTCTACAAAGACCATTTGCAAATCTACAAAAAACGTCCTATTTATTGGATGTTTACAAGTGGAAAAGAAAAAGCTTTCAACGCTCTAATATATCTGCACAGGTATGATAAAACAACATTATCAAGAATAAGAAAAGATTATCTGCACGAGTTCCAAAACAAATTGGATAATGCAATACAAAGAGCAGAAAACGAAGGAAATGTTAAATTAACATCACTATATTCAAAATATCAAACAGAATGCCTTGAATTTGATAGAAAGATTAAAGATTTAGCTGATGAGCAGATAGAACTAGACCTTGATGACGGAGTAAAAGTCAATTATGCAAAATTCCAAGGATTACTTGAAGCAGAAAAAGATGTTGTAGGAAAGGAGAAGAAATAGGGTAAATGGAAAAAGCTAAAAAGATACTTGATTGGATTTGGCTAATAGTGAAAATTATCTTTGCGATAGCATTAGTTATCGTTGGGATTAAACTTATACTATGGCTAGTATTTCCATTATTTTCATTATGGTTTATTCCGTCTCCATTTAGTTCATTTGACTGGAATCCCATAGTAACATTTCTTGGTGCCATTATAACAGCTGGTGCTACATTTTGTGCAGTTTATTTAACTTCTAAGGAAGACAGAAAAGCAAGATTTGAAGAAAAGAAAATCAATTATTATATGTCATCTCTTCAGCTATTAGATAATGATATTAAATATTTAAGGGATTCTATATATTGTTTTTCAATCTATGAACCTGACCCTATAAATATATTAAGTCGAACAGGAGAAATTACTCAAAAGTGGTATCAAACTCACAAAATTGTTAAATTAATAAAAAAGCTAGAAGCAATAAGTAATATTTGGAAAAACAAAAATTATAGTGTGCTAATAAGTGAATTAGTTCAAATTCAAAAACTCTATAATGTAACATTGGATAACGAAAGTCGAGGAGTTGATAATGCAGAAAACGTGAGAGTTTTTGAAAAGATTGAAAAAAACGATGTTAGATATTCTATACCTCGTTTATTAAACTTATATGAAACACAGTATAATAAACAATTTAATTACAAACAAATTGAAAAAATAATAGATGAAATGCAAGCACTTATAAATAATAATTTAAATTGGAAGATAAATAATGGAACAAGATAAATTACAAGAATTAATATTGAAACATTTTAACAAGCAAGAAAGACAAATTGTATTCTGGTATGATGAAACTGGAGAAAATGAAGAAAAACTGGATTCATTATCTCTTCCTAATATTAAAATACACAAGCTCACAAAGAATAATAATCTTTTGACAAAAAAGTTGCTTGAAAAAGATGATACGACATCCAATTATCTTATTTATGCGCCTTTTGAGATACCTCCTATTGAAGATAACTGGTTTATTGATACACAGCTATATTCACAAGTTCTATCTGTTGATGAGGTGGATAGTTTATGTTCCGAATTTGAAGTCTATGATATAGCAATTAAAAACCTCTTCAAAAACCATATAAAATTCTTTAATAATAAAAAAAGAATAAATAGTTTCAAATCTTTATTACCATCTAATAAGTCGGTAGAAAATTTCTACTTAGCAATGTTTGGAACTCTTGTCGAATGCAAAATATTTGATAAATATAAAATTATTCAAACCTTTATTATAAAAGAAATTGTTGATAAAAATGCTCCATCTAAAGAATTTGCTAAGTATGGATTGGAAGATAAGTTTTGGGAATTAATAGAAAAAGAATTTGGCTACTTGGGAGAACGAGAAGCAAAATATCTATTAGCAGGAATTGTCTTTAAAAAACTGCAACAACAACTCAGAGGTTCAAGTTTCCCTGATACTTATAAAAAATATATTAGTAAGAATATGAAAGAAGCTGAATGTAATTCATTCTTAGAAAGTTGGTATCGTGATACAGAGCTTATGCCTTATTATAAAGAATTGATAGAAGAGTTTGAAAGAGACGATTTTAAAATAGATGAGAATATTACAGACTGGTCTGATATATTACAAAGCGAACCTGAATTCCAAACTCTTAGAGCATATGATAGATTCCTTGTTAATTACTTGATTGCTCAATTTGATTCGTTAAAAGATGAAGATAAAATACTTATTGAAAAAAGAAAAAGAACACTATTCTATAATGAGTATGAAAATGTTTATAATGCTCTTTTCTGGGCTTTGGAATTAAGTTTGTTAGTGAAAAATACTCAGATTCCAGAGCAGAAAATTGAAACATTTATTAAAAGCTATGCTCAAAGTTATTACAAAATAGATAAAGCATATAGAAAATTCTATTACTATTGTGGATTATTGAACGATAGAAAACTTGACTCTGTTAAAGATAAAGTTGAGAAATTGTATGTAAACAAATATCTTGATGATATTAATTTGAAATTCTCTAACCAAGTAAAAGAAATTGCCCCTAACTGGACTTTTTCAAACCTTCCTATGCAAAAAGATTTCTATTACAATGAAGTGCGTTCTTCTAAAAACAAACTTGTTGTTATAATTTCTGATGCTTTACGATATGAAATTGCAGAAGAATTAAGCGAGGCAATTAGAAGTAACTATTCAATTAAAGCCGATGTTAAACTGGATTGTATGGTCGCTTCAATCCCTTCTTATACAAGATTGGGGATGGCATCATTACTTCCTCATAAAGAAGTTTCTATGAATAATAAAGCTGAAATTGTTGTAGATGGAGTAGTTGCAAAGGATTCTGTATCAAGAGAAAAAATATTGCAATCACATAATCCGAACTCAAAAGTTCTGAATTTAAGTGATTTAGAAGATATGTCAAGAGATGATTTAAGAGCTCTATTTAGTGGATTAGAGATTGCTTATATTTATCATGATGACATTGATAAAGCTGGTGAACATAATGAAAAAGATGTGTTTAATGCTGCTGAAAAAACTGTAAAAATACTTTCAGAAAAAATTAAGTTTTTGTTCAATAATTCTTTGTGTAGCAATGTAATTATTACCGCAGACCACGGTTTCTTATATCAATACAGTGATTTAGAAGAACATCAAAAGATTACCATAGGCACTATTGATTCTATTGAGTGTAAAAAAAGGTATATTATTGGAACTTCTCCAGTAGAAAAGCAGGGTATCGTTGATTTTGATATGAATTATATATTCAAAATTTCAGATTTAAAATTGTCGTTGCCATGCAATATTAATAGATTTAAAACTTCTGGAGCTGGCATAAATTACGTTCATGGAGGAGCTAGTCCTCAAGAAATAGTATTACCTCTTTTGAGAGTTAAGCAAAACCGTAAACAAGAAATTAAGAAAGTAGAACTTTCACTAGAAAACTCTTCTCGAAAGATTACCAATAATAAGTTCACATTATCATTCTTGCAAAAAGAAAGCATATCTGAGCTTGTTAAACCAAGAGTATTCAGTGTTTCTTTATGGGATGAAGAAAATAATATGCAAGTATCTAATGAACTTATTATAGATGCAAATATTAGTTCTGATAAAATGGAAGATAGAATATTCAAAAAAGTATTAGAACTAAAAAGCTTTGATGCAGATAAAAACAAAGATTATTACTTGATTATAAAAGATGTAGATGAGGTTGGTGAACCATATGCAAAAATCCCATTTACAATAAATTTAATGTTCCAGTCAGATTTTTAAGGCAGGTGAAAAATGAACAATTTAGATAAGAAAATTACAGAAACATTTGAAGGTTGTGTTGTAAGAAAAGACTTAGTAAAAGAAGTTAAAGGGAATGCTATTGTTCCTTCATACGTCTTAGAATATTTACTTGGACAATATTGTGCATCAAGTGATGAAGATGTAATTAAATCAGGGATTGAATCAGTAAAAGAAATTCTAGCAAAGCACTATGTTAATAGAAACGAAGCAGAATATATTAAATCTACTATTAAAGAAAAAGGACGCTACAAAGTAATTGATAAGGTAAGTGTTCAATTTAATGAAAAAACAGATTCTTATATTGCAACGTTTTCAAATCTTGGAATAACAGGGATTAATGTCCCATCTGAAATAGCTTATAAAAAGTATCCAAGATTATTGGTTTCAGGAATTTGGTGTCTAGCAGACCTTGAATATCAATATACTGAAGATAAAAAGGCTTGCCCTTGGTTATTGCAGAACATCAAGCCTATTCAGCTTGCACAGTTTGATTTTGAAGATTTTAAAGCAAAAAGAGCAATGTTTTCTACTGATGAATGGATTGATTTACTTATGCAAAGTATAGGTTTTAATCCAGAAATGCTTAGCAGAAGAAAGAAATTACTACAGCTTGTCAGACTTATTCCATACTGTGAAAGAAATTATAATTTTATAGAACTTGGACCTAAAGGAACTGGTAAGAGTCACATATACACAGAATTTTCACCTCATGGAACTTTGATTTCTGGGGGCGAAGTCTCTGCTGCAAAATTATTTGTGAATAATTCAAGAAAACATGATATTGGTTTAGTTGGGTACTGGGATAATATTGCATTTGATGAGTTTGCAGGTAGCTCAAAAAAAGTTGATAAAGCCCTTGTCGATATAATGAAAGGTTATATGGCTAACAAGTCATTCTCTAGAGGTGTTGAAACACTAACGGCAGAAGCATCAATGACATTTATTGGTAATACAAAGCACAATGTTCCTTATATGTTAAAACATTCTAATTTGTTTGAAGAATTACCACCTCAATATTTAGATTCAGCATTTCTCGACAGAATTCATTTATATTTACCGGGATGGGAAGTTGATGTTACTAGACCAGAGTTATTTACAACAAACTATGGTTTTGTTGTCGATTATTATTCTGAAGCTTTAAAATGTCTAAGAAATTACGATTTTTCTAATGAGTACAAGAATGAGTTTACTCTTGGCAATATCTCAGAACGTGATAGAGCTGGCGTTATGAAGACCTTCTCTGGTCTTATGAAGATTATTTATCCTGATAAAAAGGCTTCATGCCAAGAAATAGAAGAGTTATTAAAATTTGCAATGGAAGGAAGAAAAAGAGTCAAAGACCAGATTTTAAGAATAGACTCGACTCTTCCACAAGTAGATTTTTCATATACAAGCAACTCCGGGTGTGAAGTAAAAGTAAAAACAACAGAAGAAATCCAATACAAGGGTTTATATAACGGTGGTGTGGAAGATTCCGAAGATGAAGAAATTGTAACGGCTCTAGAAGTTACAGAAGTTGTAAAAGATGATTTCAAAAAGATTGAAACAAAAGAAGAAGAAATTAAAGATCATCATTTTGTGATTGAAGAAAATCAAATTGGTGTTACATTTGAAAAACTGTTTGGAAGATTATTTAATGGGGTAAAAAATATTGTGATTACAGACCCTTATATAAGGAATTTCTATCAAGCTGTAAACTTGATGGAATTGTTAGAAGTTGTTGATAAAGCTAAATCTGAAACAGATATTGTAACTGTTGAATTAATAACTTCTGCCGATGAATATAATGAACAAATACAGCGTAAAAACTTAAATTCAATAAGAGAATCTTGCTTACAAATGGGTATTGAATTTAGTTATCAATTCGATTCAAGTATTCATGCAAGAAGTATTGTTACTGATACTGGATGGAAAATTTTATTAGATAGAGGACTTGATATATTCCAAAATTGTGAAAGAAAAGATGCATTTCAATTCACAACAAGATTACAAAAGTACAGACCTTGTAAGAAATTTGAGATAACATATTTGAGAACATAAATATTTATGGATACAAAAGAAGCATCAAAAAAATTTCAGAATGGAAATTGGCAAGATAACGCTATTTTGTCTAATCGATATTATAGTTGGGATATGATGGCGGACGGTTATTTTAATGCTGCTAATATCTTAGTGGGAAGTACAATTTGCCCTGAATTTATCAATGAGGAATATTTGTGTTGTAAAAATAAAGAAATTGGAGAACATTTATTTTCAACATGTAAAAATACCTTTATTTTCCCCATATTTTTCTTATATAGACATTATATTGAATTATCAATAAAAAAAGCTTACATAAGAATCAAGAAATGTAAGCTTGAAAATTCTAAAATTAAAGCTGAACATTCTCTAAGAATTTTGTTTAAAAATTTAAAAGACAATTATATGAATATGTATAATAGCAATATGTATCAAATGTATAAAAATTTAGAATTTAAACAATTACGACGTAAGTTTCAGGAAATAGAACAGATTATACTTGAGTTCGATGCTATAGATAGTACATCTTTTAATTTTAGATATCCTATAGATAATAATGGTTGTCTTATCTTTAACAACAATGAAATAATTAATATAGAGAATCTAGCCGAAAAGATGCAGAAAATTAGAGTTTTCTTTCAATACCTAGATATTGCTTTAGATGAAATTGAAGAAGTAAAAAATATTATACTAGATTATATTGAATAAACAGATAAATTATTTAAATATAGTTAATAATATATTATATCTAAACTTGATGTTATCTAACTTTTGAGTGATGAATACGACACGATAAAGGAGGTCGTATGGAAAAAGTCGGATTAAACATTACTCCAAAGGAGTTTAAGCAGTTAAGCAAGTGGTCGGAGAATATTTATAATACTGCCGTTATTATAGATTATTTCGTCGCAAATCAGCCAGAGATTGAAGAGTGTTATAATCTTGCACCTGTAATTAAGCACTTGCGAAATGATGCAGATGTCTTAAATGCATTCTTCATTGACCACGAAAAAGAAGTTGAAGATTTAAATGCCGTTTAAAAGATGTTTAATTGGTGTTCAAGTCGTGTTCAAAATTTAAAATGCTTAAAAAGTTTGTTTAATAAATCTTCCAATACATTTTTAGGGATTCCATTGCATATATCTTCCAGCAACTTTTTTGCTTCGTCTTTATTAGAATTGTTGAAAAATTTGTTCAATTTAATTACTAGATCAGTATCCTTTGTTTCAGCCAAAGCCATTTTAAGAAAAACCCTCTCTTTGTCTTTAAATAATATTTTATTTTCAATATATTGTTCCAAAACCATACACCAAAACAACTTGCATGAGTACTTTTTTAAAATTTCTTTTTTGAATTTCTAATGCTAAATTTTCTCTTGCATTATCTCCAAAATAAGATGTTTCATTTAATACAAATTTAATTGCCATTTTATTTCATTCCTCTCTTTTTATTTTAAACCGAATTGTAATTCTTTTTCAATTATAATATGTTTTTTAAAACAATAGTCTTAATCCTAGACATCTCTTGTAATGTAGTAGCAACACCCTCATTTCCAATTCCAGAATGTTTCCAACCACCAAAAGGCATCTCAAAAGATCTAAAGAAACTTGCTCCATTAATGATTGCTCCACCACATTCTAATTTATCAGCTATTTTCATAGCCCTTGAATAATCTTTAGAAATAACGCAACCACACAATCCATAAGAAGATTGATTAGCTATCTCTATTGCTTCTTCTTCACTCTCAAATCCAATAACAGAAATAACTGGTCCAAAAATCTCCATATCCTTAGC
>ENA-OOZY01002300-OOZY01002300.1-human-gut-metagenome-genome-assembly--contig:-NODE-2300-length-10046-cov-2.545691_pt1 | contig 10046 bp, 10 predicted proteins | sample MGYA00241047_ERZ501410 | MGnify/ENA primary metagenome ERZ501410 (study PRJEB25962, sample SAMEA2042621) | human gut metagenome | biome: human gut; feature: human-associated habitat; material: faeces... | reverse complement strand
AGAATCAATATGTGCCGCACAAAGCTTAACGCCTTTCTTTATGTCCTCACTGCCTATTACAGCCATAATCACGGCTTTGCCTCTGTTGTTTACATAAACCTTATCTCCTGCTTTAAGTCCCATACCGGGCTTAAACTCAATAAATCCATGGTCTTTAAGAAGCTTTACTGTATATTCCACTGCTTCTCGTTCAGTTTTTGCAGCGTCCAAAAACTTTTTATATCCCTCGCAGAATTTATCACTTTTTTTGATATCTTCTGCTTTCATTTTTAAAACAGCATTTTTTTTCTGAGACAGCAAAGCTTTTTTTAATTCCTTTCCCTCTGACTTTTCTTTACTCATGCAGCTTACCTCCAATTGCTAACTTTTATATTTATTATTATAATAATCTTTAATTTTATCCGTAACCTCTCTGGTTACTTCATATAAATTATTTATATCACTGTTATTTTTTATAATAAAATCAGAATTTTGTCTGAAAAATTCTTCTTTAAGCTGTGAATCCATACGATACTGTGCCGATTCACGGCTTATTTTATCCCTTTCAACAATTCTCTCAAGACGCAGATTATCTCGGGAAATAACGGAAATAATCAGTTCACAAAAATCATCAGCACGGCTTTCAAACAGTGTCGGGGCATCGAGAAGAATAAGTTTATTCCCTTGAAAGGACAGTCTCCTTATAGTTTTCAGTATTTCAGATGTTATATAAGGGTATGTAATCGAATTTAAAAGTTCAAGTTTTTTCTTGTCTGTAAATACCAATCCTGCAAGCTTAGGACGGTCCAGAATTCCGTTTTCAAGTAAAATATCTTTTCCGAAAAATTCACAGATCTCCTTAAGACACGGCTGTCCCTTTTCCATAACCTGTCGGGCCACATGATCAGCATTTATAATTGAAAATCCGTTTTCAGAAAAAATTTTGCAAACAGTAGTCTTACCGGCTCCTGTCTGACCGGTGAGACCTACCACCATCACTCCCTCAAGACTGTTCATACCCTTATCACCTCGAATCCTGCCGCCCTTAAAAGACGATTATATACTGCAAGACCTACTCCGTCCTTTTGAGGCGGTCTTACAAAAATTCTATCAGCATTTAAACTATCAAGCTCTCTGAGCTTTGCAAAAAAATTATGTGCCTGCTGACTGCTGTCGCTGCCGTATGTCACATATCGACAATTTATTTTGTTTGTATCATCATCATCAAATAAAAGACAAAATGTATTAATGCCCTGATTATTGTTTACATATATACAGAAATTTTCAAAATCTCCGTCAATAATTTTTACATCTGCTTGAGGTGAATAATGCTTATACTTCATACCCGGAGAAGGAGCTTCTCTTCCCACTGCTATATCGTTTAATATTGCGTCATCAATTATAACATTATCGGCATGTTCCATCAGCATCTCGGATGTAACCGAACCTGGTCTGAGTATTCTGACTGTGTTTTCATCATCAAAGGAAATCACTGTAGATTCAACACCGAATCTGCTTTCTCCCCCGTCAATAACAGCGGAAATTTTTCCGTTCATATCATTCATAACATGAGCTGCCGAAGTAGGACTGGGATATCCGGAACGATTTGCAGAAGGCGCTGCAATAGGACCGGTTAAACGTATAAGTTCTCTCATAACCCTATGTGACGGCATTCTTATTCCTACAGTATCAAGTCCTCCGGAAGTTTCAGCCGGTATAATATCATTTTTTGGTACAATCATAGTAAGCGGACCCGGCCAGAATTTTTCTGCCAGACGATAGAAAATATTTGGTATATCATGTCCCAGCTTATCAGCCTCTTCAATTTTATATATATGAACTATAAGGGGATTATCTGCCGGTCTCCCCTTTGCTTTAAAAATTTTCTTTACAGCCTCAGGATTTAATGCATCGGCACCGAGACCGTAAACTGTTTCTGTTGGAATACCGACAACATTACCCTTTCTTATTAATTTTGATGCAGTTAATATATCTTCCGCTGAATCGTATAGTAATACTGTATTTTCCATTTTTACTGATTCTGCTGCATAGCAAGCTTTGCTGCCTGATCGGCAGTAGCCAAAGCGTTCAGCACTTCCTCCAAATTTCCGTTTAATATTTCTTCAAGTCTGTATATAGTCAGATTAATTCTATGATCAGTCAGTCTGCCCTGAGGATAATTATACGTTCTGATTCTCTCGGAACGGTCCCCCGTACCAACCTGCGTTCTTCTCTCGGACGCAATCTTATCATTCTGCTCATTAAGCAGCATTTCATAAAGACGTGAACGGAGAATTTTCATTGCCTTATCCTTATTTTTAAACTGACTGCGCTCATCCTGACATTCAACAACACAGCCTGTAGGCAGATGAGTAATTCTAACAGCCGATTCAGTTTTATTAATATGCTGTCCGCCTGCGCCGCTTGCTCTGAAAACATCAATTTTAAGGTCTGCCGGATTAATTTCAAGCTCTACTTCGTCTGCCTCGGCAAGAACTGCAACAGTAACCGTTGAGGTGTGTATTCTGCCCTGAGACTCGGTTTCCGGAACTCTCTGCACACGGTGTACGCCGCTTTCATATTTCAGTCTTGAATAAGCTCCCTCGCCTTCAATAGAAAAGCTTATTTCCTTATATCCTCCAAGCTCTGTAGGGTGAGCGTTAAGAATTTCCTGCTTCCAGCCCTTCGATTCAGCATACATGGAATACATTCTATAAAGAGAGTTAGCAAACAAAGCTGCTTCTTCTCCTCCTGCACCGCCTCTGATTTCAATAATTACGCTTTTATCATCATTAGGATCTTTTGGCAGAAGAAGTATAGTAAGTTCATCAGAAAATTTTTCCATATCTTTTTTAGACTCATCAAATTCAGATTGAACCATTTCCTTAAAATCTTTGTCCATTCCGCCGGCTTCAAGAAGTTCCTTAGCTTCGTTAAAGCTGTTTGCCGCCTTTTCATATTCTCTGTATTTTTCCACAACAGGAGTAAGATTTTTAAATTCTTTCATCAAATCTGTAAAAAGCTTCTGATCGTCTGCAATTCCAGGCTCAGAAAGCTTGTTACTGAGTTCGTTATATCTTTGTTCCATTAATCTTACTTTTTCAATCATCTGTTTTCCACCTCTGCTGATACCACTGTGATAAATTATTCTTCACGTATGACTTTTTTTATTCTCTTTTCAATTTTATTTCTGGGAACCATGAATTCATGTCCGCATTTTATACATCTTAACTTAAAATCCATTCCCGAACGAATAACAAACATTTCATTTCCTCCGCAGGGATGGAATTTTTTCATAATAAGTATATCCTTAGGTCTGATATCCATATGTTTCTCCATTCTGAAGTTTTGAGCGTAAAAGTTAAGCATAAATTTTTTGCATGACGTCATTTTACGGTTCAATAAACGCAATTCTTTTTTATTATACCCTATTTTTTGCATCAAGGCAATATTTTCTTTAAATATTTTCAAGAATTTATACAAAAATAATAAAAATTGCAAGGAGGTTTTTATGTTTTCAAGAATAACAAGTGAATTTGAACAGATAGAATTTGCTGAATTTGCTGCAAAACGAATTCGTGAGACCGTAAACGGTACAAAAAGAATAACAATTTTTCAAAATCAAAGTAAATATAAGGGACATCTTCAAAATCATGAAAAAAAGAATGCGACCCACGGTGATGTTTTTTATCTTTTGCCTACAGCTATAAATTCTTACAATTATATTACCGCACAAGTTTCAAGACCGGTCAGCGAAGCTTTAATTCCTGAACCGCTGCTCACACAATCGGTAAGAATTGAAATAATTACCGATTTTTCCAACAGACATAAAATTTCACAAATACTTTTGTCTGAAGGCGGATACGATATCAAGCTTGACGAATATTACAGTAATAAAAAATAAATCTGCTTCATATAAATTAACCATTAAGACTTTATGGCATACCGCAGTACTTCTGCGGTACTGCTGTAAAGTAAACTTATCCAAATTGATAATACTTAATCTTACGGTATTATCATAAAAGTCACGGATAACAATAAAAAACAGATTCAGTGAATCGGAAAGGCAAGGAATAAATGAAAAACTATCTACCTGAAGGCTGCCTTATAAACACAGCTGAAAACATAAGGCTTACCGGAAGCATTGCAGGTCTTCACGAAGCAATGACATCAGGCAAAATACTTGAAGGGCGTGCCGCACTTTGTGACAGTGAACATAACATCATTGTTGATCTTCCCTGCATCAAGGGAATTATTCCGAGAATAGAGGGAGCAATTGGTATTGAAAGCGGTAAAACCCGAGATATTGCTCTGATTTCCAAAGTCAACAAGCCTGTTTGCTTTAAAGTCATATCTATTAATACAGACAGCAATGGAAATGAAACCGCTATTCTTTCAAGACGTATTGTTCAGGAAGAATGCCGAAAACAATACATAGAGAATCTTTCTCCGGGTGATATTGTTCCGGCTAAGGTAACTCATCTGGAACAATTCGGCTGCTTTGTGGATATCGGCTGCGGCATACCGTCTTTAATTCCTATTGATGCGGTTTCTGTTTCAAGAATTTCTCACCCATCTGACAGATTTTATCCCGGACAGGATATCAAAGTAATTATTAAAGGTATTGATTCTGACAGAATATGGCTGTCTCATAAGGAACTTTTAGGAACATGGCAAGAAAATGCAGATATGTTTACAGCCGGAGAAACCGTATCCGGAATAGTTCGCTCCATAGAAGATTACGGTATATTTATTGAGCTGTCTCCTAACCTCGCCGGTCTGGCCGAACCTAGAGAAAACGCTCAAATCGGACAGTATGCCAGCGTTTACATAAAAGCCGTAATACCGGAAAAAATGAAAGTAAAACTTATAATTGTTGATATTTTTAATGCAGAATACAAACCTTCTCCGCTGAAATATTTTGTAAACGATTCCCATATATCACAATGGCGATATCCTCCGGATTCATCAGATAAAATTATCGAATCTGTATTCGAATAAGTGAAAGGAGCTTTTATATTAAAGCTCCTTTAAATAATTTTATGCATTATAATCATCAACATCAAATTCACGGTTTTTAAAATAATATTTTTTATCCTCTTCGGTTATCTGGCGTATTACTTTTGCCGGATTGCCGACAGCAATAGAATTTTCAGGAATATCATTTACTACAACACTGCCGGAACCTATAACGCAGTTATTGCCGATTGTCACTCCGGGATTGATTACACTGTTTCCTCCGATCCAGACATTATCTCCGATCGTTACAGCTATTCCGTATTCATATCCGGAATTTCTTGAATCAGGATGAATAGGATGACCGGCTGTGTAAATAGAAACATTAGGAGCCAGAAGAACGTTATTGCCTATTTTTACTTTACCTACGTCTAAAATTACGGTATTAAAATTTGCGTAAAAATTATCTCCCACTTCTATATTCTTACCATAATCACAATGAAACGGAGCTCTGACGGTAATATTTTTTCCGGCGCTCCCAAGAATACTTCGTATAAGCCTTTCGGCGCATACGGTATCTTCCGGATGACAATTATTAAATTTATATACTCTGACAGCATTTTCCATGCTTTCTTCCGGAAGACCGTCCATCCAAGCTTTATAAGGAAGACCTGCCAGCATACGTTCCTTTTGAGTCATACAAAATCTCCTTGTTTATTATAATTTTTTCTTTTCTTCTTCTAAAGCTTTGATTAAATCGTCAATTGAATGAATATTATCCTGCTTTTTGGGTACGGTTTTCTTTACGGGCTTGTTCTGCACCGGATTTTTCCGGATCGGCTGAGACACTGTCTGCTGTCTGACAGGCTGGGACTTTGGTTCTCCAGTTTTTTCCTGTGCATCCGGAATTTTAAATGCAGCCGTCTTTTCAAGGTCAATCTTATCGTCTGCATCAACTTTTTTATTTAAAGCCGCCTTAATAGCTGCCATCTTATGATTTTTGTCATTTCTGGATGCTTCCGGAGCAAGAGACGGTCTGCGTGTAACAGGCGCTGACGGTTTCTCATCAACAGCCGCTCTGAATTTTTCAACGGCATTTTCCGATTGAATATTATTGTTATCAGAAATATTCCTTTTAGCCGCCGGTTTCATTGAAAAGTTTTCAGCAATTGAAGATTTTTTTTCTTCAAAACTTATATCCGGCTTTACTCCGGTTAACGGATCAAAAAGCGGATTTGCAGACGTACCTGACGAATCGTTATTAACGTCTTCTCCTTCCGGTTGAACATAAAACATTTCATCTTCCTCTTCGTTACCTCTTTTGCGTACAGAATAAATTTTAAAAATCAACATAGCAAGAAGAATAACACAAGGAAAAATCATTCCGACAAGTATACCGGTAATTCCTTTAAAAAATTTTATCACCTTACCAAGACTGATGCTTTCCGTTGTACATTTTGCTATAACATTTTCCTTTGGAACGTCAATTATTTCATCCTGCTTGCTGTCAGCGGAAACACGATATACTGTACTATCCGTATTATGGACAACCTCAACGATTCTCATGACATTTTCATTCTTATCCTGTTTAAAAAGGATAACATTTCCTTCTGTAAGGACAGTAATCTCATTTTTCTCTGCTATTACAGCCGCTCCTTTTTCTAATTCCGGCATCATATCGGCAGTATTCATTATGTATATATTTTTACCGAAGATGCTTCCGGAACTGCTGCTTGAACCGAATATGTAATTAATGCCTATCGTGCACACGATACAGGCAATCAAAATTACAGTCAGTACCGCAACAAATATTGAAAATCCTAATCTTTTGCCCTTTGTCATTATTTTTTCCTCCAAAATCAATATTATTTTTATTATATCATAATATTTCAGGAATTACAATTTTATTTTTATATTTTTATAAATTTTTATTTTTATCACACACTCTTGACATATTTAAACTTTCATGTTAAAATAAATATGTCGCTTGTGTAGCACAGTTGGTAGTGCAGCTCATTCGTAATGAGCAGGTCGCAGGTTCGAGTCCCGTCACAAGCTCCAGCATAAACCACATAGCTACGCCGTTTGCAAGAAATTGTGAACGGCGTTTGTTTTCGTTTTTTTTTGCTGTTTGTTAGCAACAGTCAAAGAAATTAAATTTAATTCAATTTTAATGCCGTAAAATATCTGTTAATTAACGTATCCGAGCTTTGTTGTATTTCACATTCGTGTACAACATACCATTATATTATTGAGAAAATCCAGCACCAAAATCAACATAAATTATGTAACGCTTTTTCCTCTTCAATCATATTCTATAACATGGAGGTGAAGTGAAATGAAAGATAAGAATGAAAGCTGTGTTGAACTGAATATCTACGTTGAATGCGATAAATGTTCTAAGTCCGAACCAATAGTATCATGTCCCGATGATAAACATGATGATAATGAGTCTTGCGTTAAAATAAACGTATTCGTTGAATGCGACGATAAGAAACACAGATACACTGTCTGATGTTATAACCTGAAATGACCGCCGATTTTTCGACGGTCATTTTTATCATTTATAAATACCAAGAATTATCGATTCATAAAAATGAGATTGAACATTTCCTGGGTTAATCCGTATTTTTCAAAAAACAACTATCAAAAAACAATTCAGCCGCACAATCCTTATACGGTATTGTATTTCAAAATATCCGAATGCATATTAGTAGCAGTCAGGCACAATACGCTGTTTTCCTTTATTATATCACTTTTATCACTTTTCTTTTTCGTTGCCTACTTTTTTGTATATTCAAAGTTATTATTCGTGATATGAGGCATATTTTTTACAAAATTACGACTATGTACCTGATAGTAATATTATACACATAATATTTAAGAAAAAATAAATATTTGTTCAAATTTAATTAATTTTTATTATTATGTTGATTTTTGTAAATTTTTGGTATATAATTAAAACATAACCATGGTTAAATAAATTTATTAAAGAGGTAAAAATGAAAGGTTTGAAAAAAATATTATCAATTGGATGCGCTGTACTTACATTAGCATCTTCTATGTCTTTTATTAATGTATCAGCTGATCCGCCAACAGTTTTTAAAAATGGCTCTCGTACACAAAATGAAATTAAAAATAATTGGAGCACTTATGTTAATGAAGAAAAATCAAAATATCCGGAAACAGCTCATGGTCAGCAAACTTATTGGAACGGCGGAAATTTAGATTCCTTTTCTTTAACTCCATGTACTCCAACATATGAAGGAAGCGCTAATCACGATCGATGCAATATAATGGATAGTACTACATATTTTCAATTCTATAAACCGGATTACAGTCTGATAATCGAACATTATACTGATGACAGAGGTAAACCTCATAATACAACATACTCCCAATGTTATGCATTTGCCCTTAAAATAGCGTCAGATATTTATAAGGCAAGCGTATTCTGTCGGTATCCTATTGATAGTACAGGATATATAACATATTCAGACGGTACTAAAAGTTTATATCAGCCTCAATTAGGCGATGTTTTACGAATATCCACATATGAATCAGCAGCAGCAAATCACAGTATTATTATTACTGGTATTTCCGGAAGTAATATAACATTTGCTCAATGTAATGCTGACGGTCATTGTGAAATTGATTGGGATCAGACACGCATAGCATATCATAATAATTCCGGAAGCATAACATATTATGCGGCAACTGCAAGCAGACTAAGAATTTTGGCTCGTAATGGTCATGTTGAAAGAGTATGTAAAATAGGCGATTTAAATCTGGATGGTAAAATCGACTCAAATGATATTACCAAGCTTCAGAGCTTCCTGACAACCGGTAAGGCAGAATTTCCATTACAGGCCGCAGACGCTGATGAAAATCGTGTTATTAATGAAAATGATATAACGGCTTTGCAGAATATAATTAATAAAGGATCAAGTAATCTCGGACACGCTGTTCTAAATCCATATAATATAACTTCACCTATAAATAGCAATATAAATGGTGATTTTATTTATAATGGCGCTTCATATAAAATCAATGGCAGCAGCGTTTCATTTATGGGATTAATTGATAGTAGAGTAAAAAACTTCAGTATCCCTGGAATTGTATATAATTCCAATGATAATAAATCCTATACTGTTTCACAAATCGGCTATCCTGATGCCCCCAGACCCGGTGCAAACAGCGGATTATTAAATCTAGAAGCTATAACCGTACCCGGAAGTGTAACTACTATACATAACTTTGCTTTTTATGGTGGTAAGCTTAAATCACTTAATCTGACCAGTTTATACGGATTAACTGAAATAAATTACTGTGCATTTACAAACTGTACTCAGCTTCAATCTGTTACTTTACCACGTTATATAAGAACTATCGGAACCAGTGCTTTTGCAGGATGTACGTCATTGACAAGTTTCAATATTGATTCGGATGCCTATGGAGTATGTCAATTAACAAAAATAAACGCATCTGCTTTTAGTAATTGTAATCAGCTAAGACAATTAAACCTTCCATTTGTAAATTCCCTTACAATTGAAAACGGTGTATTTGCATATATGTCAGCAACAACAACATCTCCTGTTAAAATTAATCTGGGCGCTCCCAAAAATCCTATTTATTCAATAATTACATTGAACAGCAGTGAGGTTGACATGTACAATAATAAAACACTTATTTTTACTGGCAGTTTAAGTAATTATACATTAAAAGACAGCAATGGAAATATAATCAATTGGAAATAAATAGTAACTAAACTTAATTGATATCATTACAAGCGGCAAGGAGTAATTCTGCCGCTTGTAATTTTTTCTGCTAACATTGTACTCGGAGAAACAGATTTTTTCTCGTTCGATTGATATTGAAATTATTAACAGCGTGTGTTATAATGATATGGTAGGGAGTTTATTTTTGTGAATATGACGATCCCAGAAACAGGCATTATTACGTTAAAATTATAGGTGAAAGCAATGAATAAATCGTTTCAACAGTTTGTAAATGAAAGTAAAAATATAGTTTTCTTCGGAGGCGCCGGAGTTTCTACAGAAAGTGGGATTCCCGATTTCAGAAGTGTTGACGGTCTTTATAATCAGAAATAT
>ENA-OOZY01002299-OOZY01002299.1-human-gut-metagenome-genome-assembly--contig:-NODE-2299-length-10048-cov-2.720805_pt1 | contig 10048 bp, 9 predicted proteins | sample MGYA00241047_ERZ501410 | MGnify/ENA primary metagenome ERZ501410 (study PRJEB25962, sample SAMEA2042621) | human gut metagenome | biome: human gut; feature: human-associated habitat; material: faeces... | reverse complement strand
TGGAACTTACATATTTAGTTCTCACTATCCTGCTTCTTGTTGCATTAGATAATGTTATCAAGAACATAAAGAAATAAACCGCCCCAAGCTGTCAACTTAAGCGGTTTATAAACTAGCTAATTTGGGAGCGACCGTCTATCAATGTGCCCCTTTTTTATTATTATAACAATATTTTTATGTAATGTCAAGACCTTGCATTAAAATTTGCCATTGGCGAATTTTTATTTATTCACTAAAATCACATCAGTTGATTTATAAATAGGACAATTATATACAAAAAAGCCGATGCTTTCAAATTTTATCAGCATCGGCTATATTAGTATTGATTTTATAATTTTATTATTTTAAATCACTGCTTTTTATAGGAAAGTCATTAGCAGTTATATATCCTGATTCAATCATGCTTATTGCTTTAGCGTCATTAGCATTTACGCCGTCGCCTCGATCACAGCAATCTGCATTGTCCTTACCCTGTGCAGACAGAGCGTAATTAGGATTTCCTAAAGACTGAGAAATAGCAACTGAATCAGCTATTGTAACTCTTCCGTCGCAATTTGCATCGCCTAAAAGTAAGTTATCGGAACAAACAGCTATATATCCATCATATGTTTTGTTAATATTTGCGAGTGCAGGCACTTTAAGAATGTCGGCAGCCGTAGCAGTAAATGTAGGATTATCAGAAGAATAAATACCTTTTTTAAAAGTATAAGCCTGCATATTATACCATATTTATATATTATTTGTCAATGATTTTTACTTTATTATAACAAGTTTGACGTATTCAATAGCTTTTGGCATTAATAAAAAATCACGGATAGCCTTTGCTTTCCGTGATTTTTTTACAATAAAGTATTATTCAGTAAACCTTCTTGTACCGTTTGAATCTGTCTGATTTTTTATTTTACTCCAGATGTATCTTAGCTGCCAGCCGTCATAATTGGTTATTTCTGCTGAATTACCGGCCATCATAATTGTAGGTTCCGGAAAGCCTCCCGGCGGGAATCCGTCGATAGCGCCTTCTTCACCGTAAAAGTCAGTAATTCCGAAGCCGTGACCAAGCTCATGTTCAAATACATGTACATTTACGCCGTTAAGCATATTCAAATATGCATTGTCTGAAAGACGCTGCCCCCAGTCGCCTCCGCAGCCGCCGATGTCAGGGAATCCCTGAGTTGCCCAGAGATACATGTCGAAACGCTTGTCAAGACCGCCCGGATACTGATAGCTTCTGTCATAGAAGTGTTCCATACGTGAAAGCTCGTCCGGAGCATTTGGAAGAAGCGTTGGAATTTCTTCATAGCCGTTTGAGGTATCTCCGCTGCTGTCGTAAGGAGTACAATCTGTATAAATTATTTCATCAGGCTGTTTGTCTAGAATAACGCTTTCATCAATAACTGCCCAGCCAATGACATTTACATCAACATGATCGTATTTCCAGCCGTCGTAGCCGACCAGATAATCAGTCCAATTATTTACGGAATCTTCAATCAGCTTTTCAAACTGTTTTCTCTGATCGAGAGTAACCGTTTTGTAGGACTGCCAGCGTACTACGTAATTAAGCGTACCGTTTCCTGCGTCAATCTGATCAAAAATAGTATTCCATCTATCAGTTGATTTTTCTCTTTCTATTCTGTTGGTCCAGACCCAGTCCAGAGCCGCCTGATACTCTGTCGGCATATCGCTTAAATCAAGCTGTTCTTTATCTGATGCTGAATTTATAACAATTCTTTTTATGGCAGCATAGTCGAAAGCATTAATTTTTCCGTCGCTGTTGATATCTGCATATTCCGTATCCTCAGCACTGAGAAATGCTTTTTTCACAAGGCAGTCTCCCAATATGGCGACATCCTGTGTATCGACTTTGCCGTCTTGGTTTATATCGCCTTTAAGCACATTATTATCAAGTACGCTTAAAAGCTGCTGATTAAGGGTTGAATCGATCATGCAGCATTGATTTCTGTCATAATGAAGTCCTGTAATATCCCATAAAACCGGACACATCTGACGATCGTAAGCCGCTTTGCAGACAGAAGAAAGGAAAAGTCTTACCGAATCTTCTTCCTTATTGTTTTTCGGACAGCCGTATTCGCCGAAAATAACAGGAATACCCTTATCAACAAATGAAGATTTCATAAGATCCATATTTTTATTAAGTTCTGCGAAATCTTCTTCCGTTCCCCAGGTAGTACGGTTTTTACCCCAGTCTGCGTCCTCTTCAAGTATTGCAAAATCTGACGGTGTATAATAATGAACTGAAACCGCACATCTGTCTGCGGGATCCTGAGGCATTTCAAAAAGCGGATCACATGTAAGCTCCACATCTGTTTTATATCCTGAAATCAGAAGATGACGTAAATCATTGTTTCCGCCGGAAGAACGCACTATGTCTACAAAGGTCTGATTTACCTCGTTTACCAGATCATAAGATTCCGCTTTGCCTTCGGTACTGCCGCTCCATCTGTTCCAAAGGGAATCCCAGCCTAATTCTTCATTCTGTGATTCAAATATAAGATAATCTCCGTAATCCTTGAATTCCTCACTGAGCTGCGTCCAGATTTTCTTATATTTATTCATACAGTTTTCTTTATCGGAAGGCATATTTTCCAGCCATCCGCTGTCATAATGAAGATTCATAATGACATACATTCCGGCGTCAAGCGCCCAGTTTACTATCTGCTTTACCCTTTCAAGATATGCTTCGCTTATGGTATAATCTTCAGACATAAGGTTAGACCACGCCACAGGCACTCTCAAGGTTTCAAAACCGGATTCAGCGTAGCCCTTGATCATATCTTCGGTAATTTCCGGACTTCCCCATGCAGTTTCATAGGATTTAACGCTGCCGTCTCCCCACTGTGCTATCCAATCGCCGCAGGATTCAAGGGTATTTCCAAGATTTATGCCGATACCCATATCCCGAACAATTTCCGCAGTAGTCAAATTTCTCATCTGACTGCCGGCAGCTGAAGCCGGCTGGGGAATAACTCCGCTTACAGCCATAACACACACCGCAGATACAGCTGAAATAATTTTTTTTAACAAAATAAACCTCCTCATATAAATTTTTAACTAAATAAATTTTATCATATAAAGCAACGTCTCGTCAATTGACATTTTAAACAATTTTGTTAATATTTGTTAAAATAAAAGTTGCACTATTTACAATCTTCGCTTTCGTCATTTAAATAAGTTTCTACAATAAAATTAGGACGCCGCTTAGTCTCGAGGTAGATTTTTCCTATATATTCACCTATTACGCCGATCGAAAGCAGCTGTAATCCTCCGATTGCCCAGACCGAGACTACAATAGAAGTCCAGCCCTGAACGGTTGCTCCCATGAAGTGTCTTATAAGAAAATAAATCAGCATAATTATACTGACAGTAAATATTCCGACTCCTAAAGCTGTGATCATTCTGATAGGCTTTATGGAAAGAGAAGTGATTCCCTCCATGGCAAATGAAAGCATTTTTTTTAAAGGATATTTGGATTCTCCTGCGAAACGTTCTTTTCTTTCATAATAAACAACGTCTGATTTGTAGCCCACCATCGGAACCATGCCTCTTAAGAATAAATTCACTTCTTTAAATTGTTCAAGAGCGTCTAACGCTCTTTTGCTCATAAGACGGTAGTCTGCATGATTATACGTTACTTCAACGCCCATTTTTGACATTATTTTATAGAAAGATTCCGCAGTAAACTTTTTAAAAAAAGTATCCGTTTTACGTGCGCTTCTGACTCCGTAAACTATATCGCATTTTTCATTTAAATATTTGTCGGTCATACCGTCAATTGCGTCTATATCGTCCTGTAAATCGGCGTCCAGAGAAATGGCGGCGTCACATTCGTCCTTAACAGTCATCAGTCCCGCCATCAAAGCGTTTTGATGTCCTTTATTTCTGGAAAGTTTTATTCCTCTGAAAATACTGTCCGATTTATGCAGTTCACTGATAATTTCCCAGGTTTTGTCCTTTGAACCGTCGTCAACAAAAACAATACGGCTTTTCGGTGAAATTTTTCCCATGCCGCATAGACTGTTCATTTTTTCTTTAAGCTGTTTTGCAGTTTCGTGCAGTACCTCCTGTTCATTGTAGCAGGGTATAACTAAGTAAAGTATCATTTTTCCGTCATCCTTTTTCTGATCTTTGAATAAACCTTCAGCAATACTGCCGCAGAAATTAAAATTATTCCGGCAAATAACAATACTGATGAAAGTCTTATTTTTTTCTTTTGTTCTGTTTTATTTATATTTTCGGCTTCAGAGCTTTGTTTCTGTGAAGCTTCGGAAGTCACTTCAGTCGGATTGGTTTCATTTTCCGCAGAAAATGCGTCTGCGGTTTCCGTACGGAATTCCCCGTCTGCAAGCTTTATAATTTCGCCGGTTATATCTTCAGGTATTGCGCTGAGGTAATCTTCCGGAATGTTTTCAAGCTGAGTTTTGAAAACCTCACCGTTTCCCGGTTTTTCAAGAGTCTGAATAATTTCCTCTGCAATAAGCATATGACCGACATAATTCGGGTGTATATCAAATTCTTTTATATTTGTATAGAGCCATGAATTTTCCGAAAATTTTTTATGTATATCGGCAATTACTGTCGGCTGCTGTCTGACAGAGTTATTTATAACGCCCAGATACATAGCGGTAAACGTTTTCAGAGGCTTCATTATACTGTTTAATTTTTCATTATCTGTTTCAAAAGGATTATAAACGGTCTGCATGATTATCGGCGCTTCCGGATTCAATTCGCTTATTTTTTTTCTGATCTCATTAATATTTTCACCTGCCTGTGCAGCGGCAGGACCGAATGCAGACGCATATTTCATTATAAATCCCTGAACAAACTCCTGTGAAAACACAAATTGTTCTTGTGAATTATTACTTCCTGCGTTTTTCAGTTCTGAAAGCGAATCAAGAAAGATCTGAAGCACATCGTTACCGCCTATTGAAACGCATATCAGATCCGCTTGTTCAACAGAGCTTCTGACATTGGCGTCGTTTTCGAGCTGTTCGATAAGCTCCGCAGTTTGTCTGCCGTCTTTTGCAAAGTTATCAAGATCAGCGTCAAAGTACTCCTGTAAATATCCGCAGTAGGAAAGCTCGTCGTCGTCAAGACCGTATCCTGTTGAAATACTGTCGCCCAGTACAGTTATATTTTCAGCCGTCTCAGCCGAGACGCTCTGCATACACGCTAAAACAGCAAAAGCAGTAACGGCTGCCGCAAACTTTATTTTTATAGTTATCATCGCCTTTCAGGATAAATATTCAGCGTCGGAAAATAAAAAAATCACAGCGGCGCTTACTGTATTAATCATACCACAACACCTTATAATATGCAATAGATTTGTAAAATTTCTGCGGTAAAAAAATCCCCCTGTCCTTTTTAGGATAGGGGGATCATATATTTTTTTCTGTAATCATATCAATGCGTTCAAGAATTCTGCCCTTTTGTATTTCCGACAGCTGACGGAAACGAATTAAAAATTTCAGATTTTTTCTTTTTAATAGGTAAAAACTACGCCTGCGTCATGCAGGCGTTTTTTTTAGTGCTTATCATTTTTTTGATTGATCATCTTAACTATTTCTGTAATACACTTTAATTCTTTTTCGTTTAGTTGGTATAGTTTTTCTTTGATTTTTTTATCTAGCTCAGAATCCTGCGAATAATAGTTAAAGAATTCTTCAGGAGCTACCTTTAAATATTTACAGATCTTAAAGAAATCTTTTAATGATGGGAAAATATTTTTATTTATTATTTTTTCTATGTATTGTGAAGTATGACCAATTGATAAACTTAAATCTTCTTTAGAAATATTGTTTTGCATTATTAATTCAGCAAGCCGTTTTGCAAATTTTTCTTTATCATTCAAAGCAATCACCTCCTTTATCTGCATTATAACATAAAAAATAAGGTTAAGTTGCAAAATAACACAGTATAGTGTAATATATTTTAAAAAAAACACCATATAGTGTTTTTATAGTAACTTTGCGAGCCTTTAAAAATATTTACAAGTTTAAACTTTGCACCCATTTCGGTTAATTTGTTTAAAATATTAGTTTCCTGAGATTTTAATGCTGTTGAAATCTCAATTCTGTCAGTTGTAAACATACCGCCGGTTTGTTCTTTTTTAACAATATCACTCATTTGATTAAATAAGAGTTTAACTTTTGGCTGGTTAGCAGGAATAATAAATTTACTGTTTGTAAATGGGGAAGGGGTAGTTTTAATCATATAATTTCTCCTTTTTTGTTATAAAACAAGAGTATCATAAATAAGACAGGATAAAAGTAATACCTGTCTTTTTGTAAAGTTATTTATCAATTATAATATTATGTTGATAGAGAAGTTCTTTTCGCTGGTGTTTGTATTCATCATTTTTGTCTGTTTCTATTTTTCTTAATTCTGTATAACAAACACCTTTGTCTGTTTCATCGGAGATTGTATTACAGTATTTGAGATATTTGTTAAAACTTTCACGTCTGCCAGCCCAGTAATTTTTTTTGCACGTTCACTTTTGACAAAGCTGAAAATATCAAATATATCCTTCCTCTGAGTTTCATTCACATTTTCATATCCGGTTTCGCAGAATTCTTCCCACTTAGGTGCAATTGCCGGGGATTCAATAATTTTTTCTTCCGGAGTTTCTTCTGCTGGCTCAAGTATTATTTCTTCATCTGAAAACGCCTGCACAGATGCGATTGTCAACATTGCCAGCGTTGCTAAAAATGCGGCTGTAAAAAATTTTTTTATCATTTCGGCTCCTTAAATTTTTACTAACTCTTTTACTTCTTTGCGTTTAACTTTTCTTGTAGCTGTTCTTGGAAGCGGATTTTTGGATATTATTATATTTACAGGGCGTTTGTATGCGGTAAGACGTCCTGAAAGTGTCTTAACCTCTGAACGTATAAGCTTGTCCAGAGTTTCATCGTCATATTTAGATATAAGTTCGTCCGCAGGAACAATAACTGCTGCAATTTCTTCGGTTCCGTCTTTTGCCCCGAATGTTCTTGAAATTCCCAGAACGCATACTTCGGCAAAATATGAACTTTTTTCAAGAACTGCTTCTACCTCTTCCGGGAATACTTTTTTACCTCCGGAAAGTACTATCATATTTTTAATTCTTCCGGTTATAAATATATGTCCGTCTTTATCAATTTTGGCAATATCTCCTGTATGTAACCAGCCGTCGCTGTCAATTACGGAAGCGGTCATCTCAGGCTGGTTGTGGTACCCCTTCATAACAGCAGGACCTTTGAGTATAAGTTCGCCTGTTTCACTGTCAACTTTTGCTGTGAATGTTTTGAGCGGTTTTCCTACAGAGGCAAGTTCTCTTCTTTTATCTGTATTGATTGATACAACCGGGCTTGCTTCTGATAAACCATAGCCCTGATATACTTTAATGCCAATTCTTTCAAAAAACTTTCCAACCTCAATGTCCAGAGGTGCCCCGCCTGATATACAGCCTATAAAATGACCTCCGAATTTGTCATGAATTTTTTTAAACATTAATTTTTTTATACTGTAAAACGGAATAAACTTTGCTGCCGCATACATAGCTTTGAACATGCTCCGGCTTGATTTCGATGAATTGTTTAATTCCGCTTCAATACTTGTTTTCAACAGTTTCAAAAAAGCCGGAACAACTATCATAAAGTCTACCTGTTTTTCTTTCATAATAGTTAAAATATCTTTTGGCTTGAGGCTTTGTGTATAATATACGGAAAAGCCGAAATTAAGGAATGTTGAAAATCCGACAGTCATTTCAAAAAGATGATTCATTGGAAGAATTGAAAGTATCGTGCAGTGTCTGTCAGGAAGGATTGCCTCAAGTGCATCTCCAAGATCATCCAGCTGCGACATCATATTTTTGAAAGTAATTTCAACACCTTTTGGTGAGCCGGTTGTGCCTGATGTGTATATTATAAAAACAGTGGATTTAGCACTTCTATGACGCCATTTGGAGTCGTAATTATTTGGCAGTTCATATATGCTTGTAAGTCCGAGGTTATAAGAAGGCTCATCCATTACCAGAATATATTTCAAACTTGGAAGTTCTTTCTGCAAGTCCAGAGCTGTTTGAATATGAGATTGCGATACGAGCATTACAACCGGTTCACAGTCGCTTAGTATTGATTTTAATTCATATTTTGTAAGTTTTATATCCAGAGGAACAGTTGTCATACCGGCAAGTATTGAGGCAAATACACATGCTCCGTACTCAGGTTTTGATTCGGATAATATTGCAAGTCTGTCCCCTTTTTTTACCTGTAGTTCGTTAATCAGATGCCAGGCAAGTTTTCTGGATAAAAGTCCCAGACCTTTGTATGTAAATTCTTTCCAGCCCATCGCTGTTTTCATTCCAAGTGCAACCCTGTCGTTAAAGGCATTTGTTTTATCTTCTAATAATGAAAGAACATTTTTTTGTTTTAAAACCATATTTCTTCTTAACCCCGTAAAATCTAAGAAAACACTATTAATAAAACGATATAATTTATAAGGCTAAAAGTCAAGTCTGTTAATTTTTATTGTATAATTTTTTATAGAGAATATGTCTGATAAAAGGGAAAAGATATGAAAAAAGTTTATATAGAAACAATGGGCTGCCAGATGAATAAGTCAGATACCGAAAGAATGCTTGGTATGCTTTCATCTTTTAATTATGAGGAAACAAGCGAGGCAGAAAAAGCCGACTTGCTTATGGTAAATACCTGCTCTATCAGGCAGCTTAGCGAAGATAAAGCCTTCAGCTTAATTGGAACTTGGGGAAAGTGGAAACAGTCCAGACCTGATTTAAAAATAGGTTTTTGCGGCTGTGTTGCACAACAGAAAGCAGAAGGAATTTTTAAACGCGCACCTTATGTAGATTTTATTCTGGGTACGCATAAGATTTATTCACTTCCTGAAATCATAAAGCAGGTTGAATGCGGAGATAAGGTTTGTGAATGTACTGAAACTAACGCTACAGAAGATGACAAAGCAAAAGACTTTAATATTAAACGTGTTAAATCAATGAATGCCTGGATAAATATTACAGAAGGCTGCAATAATTTTTGTACATATTGTATAGTTCCTTACACACGGGGAAGAGAACGTTCAAGACAGCCGGAAATTATTTTGAAAGAAGCTCAGGATGCTTTGAATGCAGGATTTAAAGAAATTACTCTTCTTGGGCAAAATGTTGACAGTTACGGTAAAGATTTCAAAGATAAAAATTACAGACTTTCAAATCTTCTGCGTGATTTAAATAAAATGGAAGGAAAATTCAGAATACGTTTTGTAACATCATACCCGACAGATATTACTGATGAACTAATAGAAACTGCAAAAGAATTGGATAAGGTGTGTGAATACTTCCATATTCCTATGCAGTCAGGAAACAGTGAAGTCCTGAAGAAAATGAATAGAAGATATGACAGGGAAACTTATGCTAAAATTGTCAAAAAAGTTCGCGATATGATACCTGATGTAACCATTACAAGTGATTTTATTGCAGGTTTTCCGGGTGAAACTGAGGAGCAGTTTGAGGATACTTTGACCGCTATTGATGAATTTGAACTTGACTATTCAAATGTTGCGGCATACTCCCCAAGAGAAAAAACCGTTGCTGCAAAATGGGTTGATAAGTATATTCCTGATGATGTTAAGGATGAACGTTTCCAGCGTCTTAACAAAAAAGTTCAGGAAAACTGCCTGAAATCCAATCTTAAATATGTCGGCCGCAATATGGAAGTTCTTGTTGAAAGCTTCTATAATCATAAGGGAAAAAATATAAACACAGGTAAAACACGAAATAATAAAACCGTTCATATTCCTTGTGATAGAGATTTGACCGGTGAATTTGTAGATGTCAGAATTTCGGGAGCAAAAACCTGGTATCTGAAAGGGGAGTTGCAGAAAACCTAAAAATATCATATAATAAATAAGGAGCCGCATAAGCCTTTAAAGTGAGAAATATATGTTTTTGAACCGAAAGTTTAAACGGAGCGGAAGCGAGCTTGAGCAAAAATAAACAGATAACGTAAAGCAGGAACACCTTTTGATTAAATTAAAT
>ENA-OOZY01002296-OOZY01002296.1-human-gut-metagenome-genome-assembly--contig:-NODE-2296-length-10051-cov-2.502001_pt1 | contig 10051 bp, 9 predicted proteins | sample MGYA00241047_ERZ501410 | MGnify/ENA primary metagenome ERZ501410 (study PRJEB25962, sample SAMEA2042621) | human gut metagenome | biome: human gut; feature: human-associated habitat; material: faeces... | reverse complement strand
ACCGGGCAGAAGAAATTGTTTTGCATGAGATGATTTATTCGTAATGATATGTTAAGAGTTAAGCAAATATGAAGTTGTCAAGTTTTTTCAAACAGCCTCATTGCATAGAAATGACAAACAGATTATTCTTAAAGCAGGAGGTGGCAGAAATGGCAAACGAAGATAAGAAAGATTTTAATGCTATGTTGCACGACAATAAGGATATGCCAAAATTTCAAATCATTACAGACCAGAAAAGTATTGAAAAATATGGTGGCAGTAAAATGTATTTTGCACCGCCAATCGACTATGACAAAGTAATGAAAAAAATTCCGTATGGTAAAGTGATTACCGTCGGGAAAATACGAGAATACTTTGCGGAGTTAAGTAGTGCAGATTTTACAGAACCGATTACAGCAGGAATTTTTGTTTCTATTGTGGCATGGGCGAGTTATCAGCGTTCAGAAGATGAAACGCCTTATTGGAGAACATTGAAAGCAAACGGAGAACTAAATGCTAAATACCCAAATGGTATTGAAGCACAAAAAGAAAAATTAGAAGCAGAAGGACACACCATCATTCAAAAAGGGCGTAAAAATGTACGATACTATGTAAAGGACTATGAAAATTCTCTTTTTGTTTTGAAAGGTGGAGTAAAACAGCTTCTGGACGAAACAGTTACATAGGTAGCTGTCACCCTGCAGATAATATGCTTCAGGATGTATACATATATCAGGAGACTTCATTCATGGTGAGTGAAGTCTCTTTTATTTACGCGAGTAGCGAGAAAAATCGCATGCTTGCATGTAGATTTGGCGAGCACCGCGATAACTCGAGAAACTCGCAAAGCGTGTTTCTCGTAGTTTTAATGAGAAAACCAGCAAAGAGTTTTGGGTGGTTGGAAAATAATTTATAAATTCTTTAGAATAATTCTCAGAATTTTCATGGGAAAAGAGACTGCATGTGGTATACTATGATTATGAAAAACTGGAGGCTTGAGAATGAAACTAAGGACAAAGCTGATTATATCATTTTGTATTATCATATTTGTGCCGGTGACATTGGCCGCGTTGGCAATGTGCGGATTCCGTTATTTTCAGTTAAGAGATATTGCCAACACCTATCAGGTGGAAGATGGAAATATTAGTTATCTGACCAATACGGTGCAGATGTGGAACCGGGTGACAAAGGACAGTTGTCAGAAGTTACTGGATACAGCGGAAAGCGACCCGGACAAATTCCTGGACATGAAATATTTAATGCAGGTTAATGAGACTCTGCAGGAGAAAAACTCCTACCTGATTGTCATGAGGGATAATGAAGAAGTCTATGTGGGAACGAATGATTTGAATACGGTTCCGGAAAATCTGCCGGATTACATGGATACAAAGACAGGGGGAGAGACCGGCTATTTCATTGACAGTGATAAACAGGAAATGATTAAGCGGATTGACTTTGATTTTTCGGATGGTTCGGAAGGAACGTTGTTTGTAATTACATCTATTAAATCACTTGTGCCGGAAATGAAGGAACTTCTGATAGATATTATTATTTCTGTGTTATTGATACTTTTGTTGACGGCAGGTATGCTTACCATATGGAATTACCGGAGCATCATTACTCCGATTAAGAAGTTAGAGATGGCAACCCAGAATATCAAAGAGGGAAACCTTGATTTTACTTTGGAAATAGACAGCAATGATGAAATTGGCGAGCTGTGCCAGAACTTCGAAGAGATGCGGCAGAGACTGAAAGATTCTGCAGAAGAGAAGCTGGCATCAGAGAAAGAAAACCGTGTTTTAATCAGTAATATTGCCCACGATTTAAAGACCCCGATTACTGCTGTGAAAGGTTATTCGGAAGGTCTGATGGATGGTGTGGCAGATACGCCGGAAAAAAGGGATAAATATATCAAGACCATTTATAATAAAGCCAATGAGATGGATTTACTATTAAATGAGCTGACACTTTATTCAAAGATTGATACTAATCGAATTCCATATAATTTTAGCAAGATAAATGTAATGGAATATTTCGATGACTGCGTAGAAGAAATCGGCCTGGATTTAGAGGCAAAAAATATTGGTTTATCGTATTTTAATTACGCTGGGGATGATGTGCAGATTATTGCAGACCCGGAGCAGTTAAAGCGTGTCATTCATAATATTATTAATAATTCCATCAAATATCTGGATAAGCCGAAGGGCTTTATCAATATTCGTGTAAAGGATGTGGGTGATTTTATCCAGGTAGAGATAGAAGATAATGGAAAAGGAATTGCAAAGAAAGACCTGCCATATATCTTTGACCGGTTCTTCCGTGCAGATACTTCAAGAAATTCCGCAACTGGCGGAAGCGGTATCGGTTTATCCATTGTCCGTAAAATTATTGAAGACCATGGCGGAAAGATATGGGCAACCAGTAAAGAAGAAACAGGTACAATCATGTATTTTGTACTGAGAAAATATCAGGAGGTTCCAAATGAGTAAAGTATTGATTATTGAAGATGAGGTTTCAATTGCAGAACTGGAGAAGGATTATTTAGAGTTAAGCGGTTTCGATGTCGAAATCGAAAGTGATGGAGCAAGGGGCTTGGAGAAAGCACTGGCATCTGATTTTGACATGTATATCTTAGACCTGATGCTTCCGGGCATGGACGGATTCGAGATCTGCAAACGTATTCGTGAAGTAAAGAATACACCGATTCTTATGGTATCTGCCAAGAAGGACGATATTGACAAGATTCGCGGTCTGGGACTGGGTGCAGATGATTACATCACAAAACCATTCTCCCCAAGCGAGCTGGTAGCAAGAGTAAAGGCACACCTTGCCCGTTATGAAAGACTGATTGGCAGCAATGTGCAGGAAAATGATATTATTGAGATTCGTGGAATCAAGATTGATAAGACGGCCCGCCGCGTCTGGGTAAATGGCGAGGAAAAGGCATTTACCACAAAGGAATTTGATTTACTGGTATTCTTAGCGCAGAATCCGAATCATGTATTTACCAAGGAAGAACTGTTTAAAGAAATCTGGGATATGGAATCCGTTGGTGATATCGCAACCGTAACGGTACATATCAAAAAGATTCGTGAGAAGATTGAAATGGATACCGCAAAGCCTCAGTATATCGAGACAATCTGGGGGGTAGGATACAGATTTAAATTATAGAATGTGTAGCCCCAGATTGTCTATAGATGCGCATGCGCGCGTCAGCCAGCAAAGCTGTCTGAGCTGGGGGGTAGGATACAGATTTAAATTATAAATGGTCTGGTAGCAGCTAATCCGGTGGCATTGTTATTTGCTTTACTTATTGCGGCAGCTATTATTGTTGACTTTGTATGTATTAAAATTTATGTAAAAACAAATTCAGCTTTATTTTTACAATTAGAAAATGCACAGGAGATGCAGGAAAAAGTATATGTATAAGATTGCAGAACATATTTTATATGAGGATGACAAGCTGCTTGTCTGTGTAAAACCGGCAGGGATTGCAGTGCAGACGAAGCGTATGGGCGAGCAGGATATGGAGAGCCTGCTTCGGAATTATCTTGCTGCAAAAGGAGAGACTCCCTTTATTGGAATCATCCATCGCTTAGACCAGCCGGTGGAAGGCGTAATGGTCTTTGGAAAGACCAAAGAAGCCACAGCAGAGCTGAACCGGCAGATGCAGAAAAATGGTTTTGGAAAATATTATCTGACAGTGGTATATGGAAAAGCAGAACCGAAAGAAGGACAGCTTATTGACTTTCTTAAGAAGGATGGCAGAAGTAATACTTCTTCTGTCGTAAAACAGGGAACTGCAGATGCAAAGCGGACGGCGTTAACCTATCGGGTGCTGGAATGTAGTACGCTTGATGATAGAGATGATAGAGATGATAGAGATGGCAGAGATGGTAAAGCTGCTTCAGGAGCGGGTACAGCGGATGGAACATCGGGAAAAACTGAAGCTGCGGAAGAAATCAGTCTTCTTGAAGTAAAATTAGAAACCGGGCGGCATCACCAGATCCGTGTGCAGATGTCGCATCATGGCTGGCCATTGGTGGGAGATAGAAAGTATGGAAGGAAGAATGAAAGTCTGCTGGGAATGAGGTCGATTCCACTGGCACTTTGTTCTTATCGGCTGGAATTTCTGCATCCCACAAGCAAAAAGAAGATGCAGTTTCAGATAACACCGGAAGGTCAGGCATTTCATTTATTTTCAGATTTATAATACATAAAAAAGTCCGGGATGCCACATACTGATGGTATGACTGGGAAAACAAGACAACTTATAAAAAAGATTATATATTTAGCAGGGATTACAGTTGCAGTATATTTGGGAATGCGTTTCGCACTGCCGATTGTAATTCCTTTTTTACTGGCAATCCTTATTGCAAGAATATTATGTAAACCAGTAGCTTTTCTGTCAGAGAAAACAAAGCTTCCCAAAGGAATTGTAAGTACGGTTGCAGTGCTGTTGCTGCTGGCAGTGATTTTTCTGCCGATGGGCTATCTTGTATACAAGGGAATCTGCGAACTTGCATCACTGATAACGAATTATCCGGCATTATTTGGAAAAGCAGATACACTCTGGTGCAGTTGTTGTGAGCGGGTTGCAGAAATCACCGGCATGAAAACAGAGACAATGGTGCAGTGGGGAAAAAACTGCGCGGCATATGTCAGCAGTCAGGCAGAAACGAAGCTGATTCCGGCAATGATGAATGGCTCGCTGGCATCTTTGCGGGGACTGGCAGCATTCTTTGGCATCTGCATTGTAACTGTTGTGGCGGCAGTACTGATACTCTGTGATTATGATAATCTGGTGCAGCGTTGGAGAAAAAGCAGCTTTTATTCCTGGGGCGGACGAATATTTCAAAATATGTGTCATGCCGGTGGAACATATCTTAAGGCACAGCTTATTATATTGGCATTAATCAGTGGCGTATGTATAGCAGGTCTGTTCCTTACCGGAAATTCGTATGCCATTCTGGCGGGAGTGCTGATTGGCATGAGTGATGCACTGCCTTTTATTGGCACGGGACTTGTCTTTATTCCATGGCTGATTATCGATTTATTTCGTGGAAAGTATTTTGCGGCAGTGATATATGGTATACTGTTTATATTGAGTACCTTTATCCGGGAATTTATGGAGCCAAGGCTTATGGGAAGAGGGCTGGGCGTGCATCCGCTGGCGGTTATTATGCAGGTCTGAAAATATATGGAACAGCCGGTGTTATTTTAGGTCCGCTTTCCGGATTTTTAATCTGGGAAATTTATCGCAGTATCTGTGGAAGAGAGGAAAAAGAGATAACATGAAAATTGTGTGCATTTATGGACAGAATCATAAGGGTTCCACCTATCATATTGCAAAAATCCCATGGGATAATCCCATGGGATTTTTAAAAGTTACGTAGTTATTTGTTGCTTCTTCTCCAGATATGCATTTTCTCTGCATCTGCGATTAATTCATCACGGAAGTCCGGATGTGCGACAGAGATAATTGCTTCACATTTCTGCCAGGTAGAAAGTCCCTTTAAGTTGACTTTACCATATTCTGTTACCAGATAGTGGATGTTGGCACGGGTATCAGTTACGATAGATCCTGGATCTAAGGTAGGAAGGATACGGGATTTTAACTGACCATCCCGGGTTGTAAAGGTAGAAGAACAGCAGATGAAGCTCTTACCACCATTAGAAAGGTATGCACCCAGAACGAAGTCTAACTGTCCGCCGGCACCACTGATGTGTTTGATTCCAGCAGACTCTGCATTTACCTGACCGAAGAGGTCTACATTTACTGCATTGTTAATGGAAATAAAGTTATCCAGTGCGGAAATGGAACGGATATCATTGGTATAGCTTACCGGAGCACTCATAAGTTCCGGGTTTTCATCTAAGTAGTCATACATTTTCTGAGTTCCTGCACCGAAACCATAGGTCTGGCGGAAACGGTCGATGTTTTTCTTGGAACCGTTGATTTTTCCTGCTCTTGCAATATCAACGAATGCATCAACGTACATTTCGGTATGTACACCTAAATCTTTCAAATCAGATTCTGCAATCATGGAACCAACAGCATTTGGCATTCCACCGATACCAAGCTGGAGACATGCACCATTTGGAATCTCATCTACGATTAATTTTGCAACTGCCTGATCGATTTCAGTAGCAGCTCCGCCGCCGCCTAATTCACCGATAGCCGGATTCTCGCCTTCTACGATGAAATCAACATCGGAAATATGGATGCTGTTTTCAAATCCGCCTAAGCAGCGAGGCATATTTTTATTTACTTCAACGATAACTTTCTTGGAAGTCTCGCAAACTGCCATCATATGAGAAGCGTTTGGACCAAAGTTGAAATATCCATGTTTGTCCATTGGAGCAACCTGGAACATTGCTACATCATCCGGAGTAGCGGAGTCACGATAGTATCTTGGAAGCTCGGAATAACGGATTGGAGCGTAGTAAGAAAAACCACGGTTGATATATTTACGCTCGATTCCGGACATATGCCAGGAGTTCCAGGTAAAGTGTTCGCCGGCATCTTCACGTTCGAAGACAGCTAACGGTTTTAACAGAATACCACCTCTTAAGTTGACATCCTTTAATTCATCCGTACGTTTTGCAAGGGCTTTATCCAGTGCATCCGGAGTTCCGGTACACCATCCATAATCTACCCAGTCACCGGATTTGATGACTTTGACAGCCTCATCTGCGGAGACTAATTTCTGTTTATATTCCTGTGTGTAATCCATGAAAAACCTCCTGTATATTTTGTCTGTTAAATTATTATCATAGTACCACTTCGTACATGATTATTCAAGTCGAAGGGACTAAGAATTATCGTCTGGGAGCTGCCATTGTCTGGCTGCATTTCTATATTCTTCCGCCTGGGCTGCATTTCCGGATTTTTCGTAGCAATCAGCCAGTCCGTTCAGCGGAATATTTCCACTGGTATGGACATCAAGAATGCTGGCAGTTTCAAAGGCAGCGTTGTAGTACCACACGGCTGCTTCATCATAATCTTCTGCGTCAAAAAAATAATTTCCCAATTCGCAGCAGATTTCTGCACAAGGGGTAGTAATCATATCCTTCAGTGCCAGCTTGAAAAATTCATTGACATTTCCGGTAATCCGGTAGCAGCGGCTTAAGATACAGCCGGCTTCCTTGCGGGCATCCTCAGAAGCGGTTTCATCCTGCAGGGTAGCAAGAAATACTTTTGCGGCGGCAATGAAATCTTCTTTCTCCCCGGTCATGAGGAGCTCTTTGGCATACATCCGGTGCAATTTTTCGGAAAGGCGTCCGTCCCGGTCAAATGCCAGTAAGAAGCCTTTGAAATCACGTCTGCTGTGCAGGGACTGCGGAAGATGCGTAATAGCAATATCACTGTCAAAGACAACCGGGTCTAAGCGCACCGTTTCGTGAATCGGGTCAATCCAGGTAAAGGTACGGAGTCTCCGGTAGAGCTTCGGACGGTATTCTTCTTTAAAGTTAAGCACCGTATTAAATTCATTTTTGGTCACATATTTCATCTGTACAATTTCGACCTCCGGAACCATGGCTTCTTTTAAAAGCCGGAACTGTTCCCGGTTCTCATCATCTAAGACTTCATCTGCATCTGCGGTATAAATGTATTCCATGGAAGCTTTGGAAAAAGCAAAATTTCTGGCGTCTGCAAAGTCATCCTTCCAGATATAGTCATAGATTTTATCGGTATAGCGGGCAGCAATTTCCCTGGTGCGGTCGCAAGAGCCGGTATCCACGATAATGATTTCATCCATCAGACCGGCGAGTGAATCCAGACAGCGGGAGAGAACCTGTTCCTCGTTTTTTACAATCATGCAAAGGCTTATTGTTATCATCAAATTATCTCCTTTCGCAAGCACCTATACAAACATATTTATTATCGCATATTTCAGGGAAAAAGTATATCAGTAGGGACAGAATTTATTTGACAGAGCCGGTACTGGTGTCTATGATGAAATGAGACAAGAATGAGAAGAAAAGCGAAAGCTTGAGAAAAGGATGAAAGCAATGGAAACAAAAGAAAAATTCATGCAGAAAACCATAGTAGTCTGGCTGGGAGCATTGGTGTGCTGCCTGTTGTGGGGCAGTGCATTTCCGTGCATTAAAATCGGCTATCAGATGATGCACATTGCATCGGATGAGGTGGCATCCCAGATTCTGTATGCTGGCTATCGGTTTACGCTGGCGGGAATTTTAACAATATTATTGGGAAGTATTGGAAACAGACGGTTTCTGCGTCCGACAAAGGGCTCCATTGGAAAAGTTTTTAAATTAAGCAGTCTGCAGACTGTGGGACAGTACCTGCTTTTCTATATCGGACTTGCGCACACCTCCGGGGTAAAAGCATCCATCATCGAAGCGTTAAATGTATTCGTGGCAATTCTGGTAGCAAGTCTTTTATTCCATCAGGAAAAATTATCGGCGCGGAAAATAGCAGGCTGTATCATTGGATTTGCAGGCGTGGCACTGGTAAATATGGGAAGCAGCGGATTTGATTTTCATATGAGCGTGACCGGAGAAGGATTTATTTTCCTGTCAACGGTAGCGTATGCATTTTCTTCCGTGTTGTTAAAGTGGTATTCCAAATCCGAAAATCCTGTCATGCTGAGTGGATACCAGTTCCTGGTGGGTGGAATTATTATGGCATTGTGCGGCTTTGCAGCAGGTGGACGGTTGAGCGGATTTACGGCGTCATCCTTTGGACTGCTGTTTTACATGGCATGCATTTCTGCCGTCGCATACACGCTGTGGGGCATTTTATTAAAATACAATCCGATTTCCCGTGTAGCGGTATTTGGATTTATGAACCCGGTGTTTGGTGTGATTCTTTCCGCATGGCTTCTGGGAGAAAAAGAGCAGGCAGCAGGCATCAAAAGTGTGATTGCCCTGATACTGGTATGCATTGGTATATTTGTGGTAAATTATAAGAAAGAGGTTACGAAGGAGGACTAACATGAGTGCAGTTGTAACATTGAAAAAAGGCGAAGGAAGAATGGTAAAATCCGGTGGCATGTGGATTTTCGATAATGAAATAGAAAGTGTCATGGGAACATTTGAAAACGGAGATCTGGTGCTGGTACACGATTTTGACGGATATCCGATGGGCATTGGATTTATCAACCGCAATTCCAAAATCCGGGTGCGCCTTTTCAGCAGAAAAGAAGATACAGTTATTGATGAAGCATTTTTCCGGACACGATTGCAGCAGGCATGGGAATACCGGAAAAAGACGGTAGACACCTCATCCTGTCGCGTGGTATTTGGAGAGGCAGATTTCCTGCCGGGACTGGTTATTGATAAGTTTTCGGATGTGCTGGTAGTGCAGTCCTTAGCACTTGGCATCGACCGTTACAAAGAGCTTATTGTAAAGCTTTTAAAGGAAATTTTGGCAGAGGATGGCATTACAATCCGCGGCGTATATGAGCGGAGTGATGCAAAAGTCCGCAAGCAGGAAGGAATGGAGCTTAAGAAGGGCTTTATCGGAGAAGCATTTGATACCAATGTGGAAATTGTAGAAAATGGTGTGCATTATATCGTAGATGTAAAGGATGGTCAGAAGACCGGATTTTTCTTAGACCAGAAATACAACCGTCTTGCCATTCAGAAATTATGTGAGGATGCAAGAGTGTTAGACTGCTTTACCCATACCGGCTCCTTTGCATTAAATGCTGGAATTGCCGGAGCAAAAGAAGTCACCGGAGTGGATGCTTCGGAACTTGCCGTACATCAGGCAGAAGAAAATGCAGCATTGAACGGTCTTTCCGGCACGGTAAAATTCCTGTGCAGGGATGTCTTTGAACTGCTGCCGAAATTAGAGGAAGCAGGCGAAAAGTATGATGTGGTAATCTTAGACCCACCGGCATTTACCAAGTCCAGAAATTCTGTTAAAAATGCCATCAAGGGCTATCGTGAGATTAACCTTCGTGCCATGAAGCTTGTGAAAAATGGCGGATTTCTTGCGACCTGCTCCTGCTCCCATTTTATGACGTATGAGTTGTTTACCAAGACAATCGGACAGGCAGCTCACAGCGTCCACAAGCGTCTGCGTCAGGGGGAATTCCGC
>ENA-OOZY01002290-OOZY01002290.1-human-gut-metagenome-genome-assembly--contig:-NODE-2290-length-10072-cov-2.471798_pt1 | contig 10072 bp, 2 predicted proteins | sample MGYA00241047_ERZ501410 | MGnify/ENA primary metagenome ERZ501410 (study PRJEB25962, sample SAMEA2042621) | human gut metagenome | biome: human gut; feature: human-associated habitat; material: faeces... | reverse complement strand
GATCTCCATTTTCTAAAAGTTCTCCCCATCGTTCTCCAAATAAACCTATCTCCTGCTGGAATCTTGCTACTTTATCTGCGGAATCCTCCTGCCCTCTGGATTTTGATTCATAATGATAAAACTGTGCATATGGATTATATACTACAAGATAGCCCGCTTTTCTTACCTTCAGGCAAAAATCAATATCATTAAAGGCTACCTTAAATTCTTCATTTAAGCCCTCTACTTCATCAAATACACTTCGTCTTACCATCAGACAGGCTGCCGTTACTGCTGACAAATCCTGAACGCTTATAATTCTTGAAAAATATCCATTATCATCTCTGTCCTGCCCGATAAAGGCATGCCCTGCAACACCGCCAAATCCAATGATAACTCCGGCATGCTGGATGGTATTATCTTCAAACAATAATTTTGCTCCCACAATTCCTACATCCGGACGCATACATATATCCAGCATTTCTTTCATGCTGTCCGGTTCAATCATCTCTGTATCATTATTCAGGAGCAGAATATATTCCCCATTGGCCTCTTTTGCACCAAAATTATTAATTCTTGAATAATTGAAATCTTCCTTGTAATATAAAACCCTGACATTATCCCTTTTCTCAATCTCTTTATAATAAGCAAAGGTCTCTTCTTCTATACTATTATTCTCTACAATGACAAATTCAAAATTCCGGTATGTGGATTTCTCTTCAATGGAATCCATGCATTTTTTTAAATCCGCAACATGATCCTTATTCGGAATCAAAATAGATACTAACGGCTGCTCCTTCCAGAGATAATGGGTACGATACATTCCATAGAATGGCCCCTGTTCCACCTCTGCCGGAATTCCGATTCTGTCATAATGTGCTTTTACCGCTTTGCATCCGTTTTCGAAGGCATATAACTTGCTTTCCGGATTCTCGGAGGTTGACTGTGCATGACAGCGCCAATGATATAGTACCTTTGGAATATGCACGATATGCTCTGCTTTTTCTGTACAACGTAAAATAAAATCATGATCCTGTGCACCATCATAACAGCTTTCAAATAGCCCCGCCCGCTCCATCACATCTTTGCGAACAACAAAAAGATGACAAATATAATTCATAGTACACAACAAATCAATATTATAATCAGATTTAAAATGTGGCTCAAAAAATTCCTTTCCACTCATATCCACTTTATCTTCGTCCGAATAAATCACATCTGTCTGAGGTTCCCTCTGTACTGCTTTTGCACATTGGTAAAGTGCTTCCGGCGACAGCAAATCATCATGGTCTGTTAATACAATAAAATCACCGGTTGCCATTTTCAACGCTTCATTGGTATTACCGGCAATTCCTTCATTCTTTTCCAAAAGACAATACTTAATTCTTTTATCTTTTGCAATATATTCCCCGACAACAGATTGAAGGCTGTGCTCCCTGCCGCTTCCATCCGCAAGACAAAGTTCCCAGTTGGTATATGTCTGTGCCTGTACCGATTCTATCATTTCCCGCAAATATTTCTCTTTTGTCTGGTACAGAGGAACTGCAATCGAGAAACATGGGCCATTTTCAAATACTTCCTGTCTCTGACGAGCCAGTTCTTCTTCCTTTACACCATATTTTTTCAGGAAGTCTTCATAATTTCCATAATCTCTCTGACCACTTAATTTCTGATAAGCTCTCTTTATGGTATTCTTAAGTCCATAATTCTTCCAGTAACGCAGTGTCTTTCGAAAAATATTTGCCGTATCCTGACCATTTTCCCCACGTCTCACCTTTTCTAATGCAGCAAAATATGTGCTTTCCCTTCCATCTGCGCTTAATTCTAAAGTCAGCTTATTGCCCCCCATATCCGGAACATAGATTTCAAAGCCGCATTTTGCATCTGAAGACAGCTCCGGAATTACGTCTACCACATCCTTCCGGTATTTCCAGTGAACTTCTGCAGATACCGGAGTTCCATCTACGAGAACTTTGCATTCTGTCTCTTCCCCGGCAATCCTCCAGCCGGTCAGAATAAACTGGTTCTCTTCAAAACGTTCCATTTCAAGATTGCTATCCAGATGACGAATGAGCTTTTCAAACTGCTTTCTATTGGTACGATAAGCCTCTGCTTCTTCCTCTCCAAGGCAACTACATATTTTAAAATCCGTCACCACCTGTCCGGTTAATTGCAGGCTTGCTGTAATTTCCTGTCCTACATTCATCCGGTAACGAAGATATCTTCTCCGCACTTCCGGTCCTTCTGCCATTGTAATTGAAAGAGGGACTTCTTTCTGATTTACATATACTTTAAGCGTTCTTCCCTCTGGATTATCCTCCGGGAAAAATCCGCGAATAATCAATTGTTTTTTATCCTGCGCATGCAGTCTGATACATTCTGCAACAAAGTCACGTTCTGCCATAGCTGCCTCCGTTCTTAAAAGAAATCATAGCTTTCTATATTGTACCAAAAATAAGCCGTATGGTCAAATAATGACCATACGGCTCCTGTTTCTTTTTCTATTATTCTTTTAATACTTATATAACTGATTCATATAATCATTTAAAATACTATAACCATATCCTTTTTCTGCAGCCCAGCCAAATCCAGATGGATTTTCTGATATACCAAGCCATTCGATGTATGGAGCTGTACCAGAGCGGTTTGCTGCAAACCAGGGACTGTAACGTTTATCTACAACTTGATTTGCAAAAGCTGGATTCTTTACTGCATACGCTTTTAAATGCTGCACATGTGCCCGGATTCCCTCTCTTACATTCTGATAGGAATCTCCATTCGTGCCTGCACCTGTTACACCCATTCCTGCGAAATTAAACTGTTCAATTTTTACCTGTCCGGTAAATTTTAAAAAACCCGTCTCCTTCATTGCCTGGGTGAATGCCAATGCCGGATCCACTCCTTCTGCCGTTGCTTCATCATAATAAATCTGGCAAAAGCTTCTGATATCAGGAACATTGGCATTTCCGTAGTATGCCGGATAAGAAGCTTTGGCATTATAATAATTTACCATCTGATTTACTGTTGTAGTTGATTTTGTTATTACAGAATGATATATCTGTGATTCTGCAATTCTGCCCTCTGCCTTACCATTCTGGATATAATGCATATAATATGGCTTTAAATCATTGCCAAATGCTTGCTGCAAATCCGTGTAATTGTTTTTATATATCTGAACGTTAAACTTCTTGCTTGCCTGACGTCCCTCTTTCATTCCATTATTTACAAAATGGACTAAAAGGTCAATGTCATCTCCCTTGAAAGCAGATTTCAAATCACTGTATTTACTGTTGTAATAGTTGTAATCATATACCGCAGAATAATCCGTTCCATTGTAAATTGTTACCGGATTCTGAAGTACCTTGACACCGGCAGCAGTCCGCCCTTCTTTTTTGCCACTATTCATATAATGAAAATAATAACTCTTTAAGTCCTTACCAAATGCCAGTCTTAAATCCTGGTATTGGTTACGATAAGAGAAAACATCAAAGCTGTCTTTTGCCTGGCGGCCTTCACTCATTCCACAATTCACAAAATGAGCAAGTAATCCTATATCATCATTCGTATATATCTTCGCCAAATCGCTATACTTTTTCAGATAATAATTATAATCGTATACAGAAGAATAATCTACCCCATTATATACAGTCAACGGATTAACCAGTTCTGTTGCGCCACTGGTTACACGTTTTTCCGATTTGCCGGCATATAGATAATGCAGATAATACTGCTTTAAATCCATTCCAAAAGCTGCCCTAAGATCAGAATACGCATTCCGATAAGAATTTATATCAAATGCCTCATTACCCCGTCGTCCTTCGCTCATTCCATAATTTACAAAGTGAGCAAGAACTGCCATATCATCATCTCCAAAGGCTGCCCGGATATCCGGATATTTATTTACATAATAATTATAATCATAGACTGATGCATAGTCCACTCCGTTATAAACCGTTATTGCATCAAAGTTGTTAACCGGTCCGGATGCAATTCTGTGTTCACTCTGTCCGGAATATACATAGTGAAGATAATATAATTTGAGGTCATTCCCAAAAGCCATTCGAAGATCCTTGTACCGGCGTTTATAAGAATTTACATCAAAATATACAATTCCCTGCCGTCCTTCCTTCATTCCATAATTCAGAAAATGAGAAAGCAGACTGTCTGAACTTCCGCCACATACGGCTGCCACATCCGGGTTATGTAACATATAATAATCCGGGTTGTATACTGCCTCATAGTTCACTCCCTGATACCAGGTGGAATAGGTAGAATAATTCCGCATTCTTGCAATATAATCATTAACAATACTGTTTCCGTAGCCCCATGCAGTTGCCCAGCCGATTCCCGTTGGATTCTCATGTTTGCCAAGCCATTCCACATATGGTGCACTGCCTTTATTTACAAGGCTGTAACGCGGGTCTACGACTCCCTGATTCAATGGTTCCGATGTCGCATATGCTTTTAAATGCTGCACCTGGGCACGGATTCCCATACGAACGGTTGGAAAGCTGTTACCCGGATTGCCATTACCGGTAGCACCAAGTCCTGCAAAGTTAAACTGTTCAATATGAACATCTCCTCTGTAACGGAGAAATCCTGTTTCCTTCATTGCCTGTGCGAATGCCACCTCGGCACGGACGCCCTCTGCATTACATTCTTCCATATACATCATACAGAATACATAAATATTTGGTGCATCCGTATTGGCGTAAAATGCCGGATAAGCCTGATTCGCCTGATAATAATTAATCATCTGTCCAATGGTAACCGTTGTCGGTCCCATAATACTGTATCCACCGTCATAATATGTATTTATCGTCGCTACTACGCTCTGCGGCTCTTTTTCCGCCGCCTGCACGGTATTTACCGGCAGCACCATGGCACATAACAGTACTGCTGTCCACAAATTTCGAAATACTTTCTGTAACTTTCTCTTCATTGGTTTTCTACGCTTCCTCTTGTAACTCTGATTCACTCAACTGCTGATAATATACTTTTCCATTGTGCAGATTCCTCTTAACAATGAAAATGGCTGCATCCTTTCCTACATTTGGAATCTCTGCTGCAAATCCGCACAGATAAATATTTTTGTAGTGCGGCATGGATAACGCTACATCATAGCGTTCCTTTGCCTGTGTGGAACATACTCTTGCCCTGTCACCTTCTACAACCAGAATCTGCGTCTCACAATTAATATTATCTGCATGTTCTAATACTGCCCAGCCTTTGATACCAAAAAGCTCTTCGGTACGCTTTACGCCATCGATTCTGTGCAGTATCTGTTTTTGTTTCCATCCTGTACGTTCTTCCAATGCAATATCACGTACCACAGTTCCTTTTAATTCCTGTCTGCCGCTCATGACATCCAGCCATCTTATAAAGACTTCTTTTTGATATTTCTGCATAATACCAATGGTATACGCATGAAGATTCATCGCAATCTGGTTTCGGTCTACCCGGCAGCGGAAGCCTGCCAGATAATTGGTGCTTCCCAACGACTGTGCCACATCCTCACGGAATACTTTTTCCATCTTACACTGATAGATTTTTCCCTGCTCGGAGCGAAGCAACAGATAACGTTCTGACGCATTATCTCTCTCTGCGTCTTCTCCCTGACACCAGCCTTCAATGGCAAAATCTTTATCATCTGTTATTTTATCAATGCAGACTTTGAAATCACTTTTTACTTTTTTCGGATAATGCTTCATCCACTCACAGATGGCATATTCCTGTTCTTCCTCTTCTACATTGATGCTGAAATCCACTTTGTTCTGGGTTAAATTATCATTGTAGAACGGGTCTTTTCCTTTCAGCTTCGGATGCTTCGCATATAAGCGTTCTCTCTCTTTCAGCAATCTCTGCTGCTTTTTCTCATCCTCATCATCAGAGCCACGGCTGATAGATTCATAATGATACATTGGAACATCATTCCGCACGCTGTTGTAATAGCCCTTTTCGTACAATTTAAAGCAGAAATCTACATCATTGTAAGCAACGGTCAGTTCTTCATCCAGACCGCCTACTTCTTCATATTTGCTCTTCTTCACCATCAGACATGCTGCTGTTACTGCAAGCCAGTTATAATTCACACGGTTTCTGCCAAAATAATAGATATTGGAATCCGAAAATCCTATCTCACTGTGAGACGGCCCTATCTTAAGATTTGCAATTCCAATATGCTGGATAATGTCGGTCTCCGGATATAACAATTTCGCACCGACTGCTCCGGCATAATCAAGGGATGCCTGTCCCACCAGAAGAGACAGCCACTCTGCACGATATACTTTAATATCATCATTTAAAAGCAGAATATATTCTCCATCCGATGCTTTCACTCCCAGATTGCACATCTTCGAGAAATTAAAATTCATCGGCTCATAAACATAGGTTGCCTTCTGTTCTTCCAAGTAGTTCTCTATCTGTGCTTTATTCTCTTCGTTACTGCCATTGTCCACTACAATAATTTCATAATTTTCATAAATGGTGCACTGCTTTATGGAATCAATACACTGCTTTAATATTTTGAAATTATCCTTGGATGGAATGACAATGCTGACCTTCGGATTACCCTCTGCTTCATAGCAGACTCTGTACTGATACATGTCACTGACGAATTCCACGGTTCCATTTAATCCGCGTCTTTCCAGCGTTTCTTCTTTCAGGCGCTTCATCGCTTCCAGTGCATATGGCTTTGCTTCCATCTTCGCTGCAATGGATTCTGCCCGTTCACGCCAGTGATATAATACTTTCTTCACATGGCCAATCCGCTTATAATCCGTCAGTTCTGTAAAGCGCAGGGTAAAATCATAATCCTGTGCTCCATTATATTCCGTACGCAGTCCGCCGGTCTTGCGCACCAATGCGGTACGGTATATTGCAAGATGGTTGGTATACATAATCGAAAAGAAAGTATCCGGTGACCAGTCTGGCTTAAAGAACGGAGAATGTCTTCTGGTTCCATCCTCTGTCAGCTTGTCCTCATCACTGTAAATGAAATCCAGCTCAGGATTTTCGTTGATTAATGCCACCATTTCTTCTAACGTATTTAATTCTATTACATCATCACAGTCCATAAATGCGATGTATTCACCACTTGCTTTTGCAATTCCATCATTTGTTGCTTTGGAAATATTTCCATTCTCTGTACGATAGATGACATGAACTCCCGGTGTGGTTTCATAGCTGCGCAGCACTTCACGCACGGACTCCCAGGATGAGAAATCATCCACCAGCCATAATTCCCAGTTCTTATAAGTCTGTCCGATAATGGAATCGATACAGGCTGTCAGCATGTCATCCGGCACATTATATACCGGCACTACAAATGAAATGAGCGGATTTTGCTCAAAGGTTCTTCCTGTAACGATATTGGTCTCATTCTCTTTGATAAAACGCTGGTATGGATCTTTATTTTTGTGCTTTCTTTCTTCTTCCAGGAAATCAGCCGTAACTTTTCCATACTTCTTTAAATCTTTTTCATAAAGACTTTCTTTTGCCTGTTCTGCATCATCTGTTTCCGCATCCTTATAATTCAGATGACGATCCTGCGCAATCTGCTTTTTTAACTTTTCATCGATGTCCGGTCTCTTGAACAAGCCCTCCGCCCAGTATATTTCAATCTGTGGATTTTCTTTATACGACGCTTCATCCAGTTTTGCGATATATTTTATAACTGCTTTCTGGTTGGCAAATCCATCCACATTGGCGATATTTCCTATTGTAACTGCTTCCTTTTCTGTCGGCTCATGAATCAAATGTAAAATAGCAGTCACAGCATGTTCCTGTTTCACCCGAATCTTATATTTCTCCACAAAGTCAATAGAACGTTCCACAAAAGCAATAATACCCTGGCTGATTGCCTCTTTATATGCAGTTTCTTCCGGTATATCCTCTAATACTGCCACTCCGTTTTCATACTTATAAACAGAATTCATCGGTGCACCAAAGAACAATTCCATAATGACAATGGAATCCTTCACTTTATTCTGCAGATTATAATTTTCATCATAGTTAAACAGATAAGTTTCGAATTTTCTTCCGTTTAACTGGCGTTTACTCTTCTCCGTATTTAAAATTCCGGTATAGAAGAATTTATTGTTTTTCTGATAATCAACACACTCCAGGAAGCGGTCAAGCAGATACTGTGAGGAACCATTCCATCCACAGTCAAATACAATACTGTCTACATCAAAGAACCCTTTTTCTTTAAAATACCGGTATGCTTCCTGTCTCTCTTCTTCACACTTTTTCAAAAAGGCTGTCTCATTTAATGTATACAGTTTCTTTACCTGTTCCATTTCTTCCCGTGTATGAATAATTTCATCTACACTTTCAAAGCCAGCTTCCTTTATGCTGTCCTGACAGATTTCAAGCACTCCGAGATATTCTAACACTTCTTTTATGGTCTGTCCTAATGTAAATGGTGGAAGAATCTGCATGGTTTCTTCGTCTAATTTACTGATTCCAGCCAATAACAAGGCTCTGCGGGAAGTCATCAGATATTCTGTCTTCTCATCGGTATATTTTCCAAACAACTGATAGAGATTATAACCGTCTCTTGCAAGGAAAAATATCTTCTCATATTTTTCCCTTTTCAGACAGCTCTTTAGCCAGGTAAATAAACCAAGATAAAGCGGTCCGCCCACTTCTGCGCCTAAATTTTTCCAGAATTCATAATGCTCCTTGTGAATACAGTTCTTTACTCCTTCGTCGATGCTGAACGGAAGCATGTTTTTATTATCTGCTTTTTCCTGTGGATAATAATAGGTCTGGAATCCCGCTTTCTGGGCATTTACCACATCAGATTCCCAGTTGTCACCGATATGTATGATTTTCCATGCAGGAACTCCTTCTTCCTTCTGTACCTGCTCGTACAAATCTCCGCGAAATTTTGTATGCATCTCATCCGCAGAATCATAGATTTTATCCATTTCATATCCGCATTTTTTCAATACTTTTTCTAAGAAATCCTTCTTTAAATACATATCACTTGTTGCTATCACACGCTTGCCTGCTGCTTTAGCAAACTCATAAATTTCTTTCATTTCCGGATTCGCAACCAGTGAATCATATTCCATTTCAAGCTCTGTCTGCTTTACTTTCTCCCAATCCATCTCAAGCCCGGAATGTGTCTTTATATAATCATAAATCTGATCCATAACTGCATGAGGCTGGTTCCATTTCTCTTCTGCTTCCATACTTGCCTGCTGCTGCATTTCCTGACGGATATGCTCATAATCCTTAATGCCGCAGACATCTCCAACCAGCTTAAATATGGTTTCCGGTGTATTTACAATTCGTAAAATCAGCGTATCAAACACATCAAACGATACCACATCTGCCTGTTCTATTTTTTTCTTTAATTCTTCAAAACTTTCTCTATTACTCATAGTTGTTCTCCATTAGCTATTACCGATTTCTATGTAATATCCTGTTTTTCCAATTGCGTAATTTATTTTTGAATCTGTACCAAAGTCCATTCTTATGATACATCAGTTCATCTTCCCTTATCATAATCAGTTTACGCATTTCTTCAATCTTTCTATTCTGTTCTTCCAGCCGGATTATGCCCTGTTTCTGTTTCTCTTCATATTGTGCAATCTGCTCATTCAACTCTTCGATTTCATTTTTCCGCTCTTCTGCAGTCTTTTTTACTTTGCCATAATCATAGAACTTGGTCACATCGGAAAGTTCTGTGATAAGTGCTGTATATGCTGCCACCATACATTTTATCTCAAGATAAGAAATTCCCCGTTCTATTTCAAAGAGAATCTGTGGATCTTCCTCTTCAAAGAGAATACTCTGCTTAGAAAGCCACCGTCCGTTGCACCACTTGACTGCAGTTTTCTTTCCATTGGAATCCTGTATGGATTCTATATAGACAACGCATTTTCCCATACTTGGGTCAAAGCGCACTTCTTTCTCATTTTCGCTGACAGGAATACGGATTTCTTTCATCTCCCCTTCATCCGTATGCGGGATAAAATAGGAATTCTGTTCTGAAAATCCTTTTCCACTGTTATAATAAACCTGCATCCTGTCCTTTGCTTCTGTCACCGGATGCAAGACCTCGCTAAATGGAATTGCTTTT
>ENA-OOZY01002267-OOZY01002267.1-human-gut-metagenome-genome-assembly--contig:-NODE-2267-length-10162-cov-1.847531_pt1 | contig 10162 bp, 5 predicted proteins | sample MGYA00241047_ERZ501410 | MGnify/ENA primary metagenome ERZ501410 (study PRJEB25962, sample SAMEA2042621) | human gut metagenome | biome: human gut; feature: human-associated habitat; material: faeces... | reverse complement strand
CACGGCCGTTCATGCCCATTCGTACACGTAAATAACGGCATATCAAATTGTCCGCCCCCGAAAAGGAAACCCGATTGCCATACACGACAACTCCGTCACCCGGAGCTGTCTGTGCTGCAATTGTCAAATTCTTTGAGAAGTCGAGAGGAGACTCTAATTTGATTATCCCCGCTACCTTAAATACAATAATACGGTTGGGCTTACTGACGGCATCACGTAAAGAACCCTTACCCGAATCCGCCAAAGTCGTTACTTGATACACTTCACCCGTTCTGCCGCCTGTGGCACGCCGTCCGTACCCTTCCGCACCGGGAAAGGCCAGTACTTCACCATAATCCGGAAAAGTAACCGCCGGATTATCTTTTCCTTCTTCTTGGTTGCAGGACAGGAATACCCATGCAAGACTAAAGAGCCCTATTAGATTCATAGTACATCTCATTAATTAGAGTTTTTAGCTTTTTATTAAATTTGCAGATAATCAATCCAATACTGTAATCCAACGAGGATCGCCATATTCCGACTTATATATAACGGATTCCGCATCAATCACAGTAAAGTCATTCTCCTCGATATTACGGAATAATGAAGCATCATCCGTATCCAATGAGATAAGTGTCAAACCGGCATCAGACATCTTTTCAAAATCCGATGTGCAATAATTACCTTTCGAATCTAAATTGATACCGCCTGCATCGAGCACTTTACTTTCACTGCTGCCAAAGACACAATTATTTACCGACAAATTCAGCGGAGCAGTCAGTTTGGAGAAATTTCCAACAGCCCTATAAGTGTTTTTACTACCATCCTTATTCGAGCCCCAGTTGTAGAAAGTACAATTAGAAATAACAACCTTGTTACCGACGGCAATAGGAACATTGGCAGTAGGCGCTCCAAACACACCGGGTGAAATATAAAACTCATAGAATGTGGAATTAGTGACCGAGACATCATTCCATACATTAGAGCCTTTATTTATAGCATGAATAAAACCGAATTGCTTTGTTACATTTTTTGTATCATTAATACCGGAAACCAAACAATTATCTATACGGATATGGTTGATTGTAGTTACCCCTTCACTGGCGTCGCTCATCATTAGGACAGCAGACGGTAAAACTATATCCGAGTTTGTAATTTCAAATCTGTCTATTGTAAAATCAGTGCCGGCATCATGCTTCCCAATATTCAGTAAACGTGTCTTACTACCCTTACTGGGTTTGCTGTCAGTCCAGGTTTCCTTAATATTCACATTATCAACAACAAAATATTCAATATCAGGCATATTGCCACTTTCCGGTTTTACGTTGAAGCATCCCTCACGAATATACAAGGTAGGACGTTCTCCCGGATTGGCAAGAAGAGCAATGCTCTTGGTCAATTTAATATCGCCGTTTTTCGCAGCTACTTCCCCGCCTTCCGTCAGGTAGTAATCAACTCCATTCTTCAATTGGAATACAAGGGCTTGCTTACTTGCATCTGTCATACCGGCCTTTATCTTACCCATCAAATCGACACCATCTTCTACCACAACCGCATCAGCAGGCATTCCCGCAGTGGTAAACCTTTGTTGATTGTATTTCTCCGCTCCTTCCGGTGCAGCGCTATTTGTTAAAGCCACATAGTACGTGGTGCGAGGGGTTAATCCTGTAATTGTATATTGTCCGGCGGAAGCATTTTCCAAACTGATTTGTCTTTCCTCTGTGGTTCCTTCTTCCCATATCGCCAATCCGTCAACCGGATTTTTCTCTGATACCACCCATTTGATTTCTACAGAAGTCTCACTAATCCGCGAACCTTCCACGGCATATAAAATTTTAGGAATAGTACGGGACAAAGTTGAAATGGAAGAACCCATTTCCGTCCAATTCGATGTGATGGCAAGAGATTCGTTATTGGCTCTGACACGAGCATAAAACTTAGTCTCATAACGTAAATTCGTAAACACACACTTACCATGCTCCACTGTCTGCGTTTCCAACTTTTCCGACTGAAACGTGGCATCCTGTGAAAGTTCTACCGTATATGAAGTCGCTTCACCGGAGGTTCTCCAGGCCAAGGCTATGGTATTATCCTCTGCAAAACAGGAAGAAGCTATAAAAGAAGGTCTGAATAAACGGGGCATTTCCGTCTTATCGTCTTCACACGCCATGCAAGCAAACAGACAAAAAAGTAAAAGCGGTACTATATATCTTGTTTTCATCCTACTGTTAGTTTTAATATCCATAATAATTTTTCAATAATCCCTGATGGCTCGACAACGCGTCCGGCGGTATAGGAACCAAATAGCGTACAGGATCTGTCTCGGGATTTACAGACCCGGCATTCGAAGCGTTGATATATCCATAGAACGAATGCAGAATACGGGCAGACGGTTCCCACTGGCGAGGGCTGGCATTTTTGACTTGCGTACAATATTGAACGCACATATCTACGCGCGAGTAACCGGTAGGATTCTTAGAAGGATATGCAGGTAGCGCTTCGTCATAAGAATTGACATCACCTTCCTTATACCAATCCATTGTTTCGGCTACACATACCGGGAACAGCGTTTTATCAGCCGGTACCATCTTATAATAGGCTACGGCCGGATAAGAATCAAAACGCGCATTATAAGTAGGGTCTTCAAAAGGAGTTGTCGTATTTTCATACTGCTTAGTGCGGGCAACCTTACCTAATTCAATCCAATCGAAATACAAGTTATATAATGTTTTGCCATACAAGTTCCAGCGCGCCAAATCATAGCGTCTATGCTTTTCTCCGCCAAACTCCCACGCACGTTCCTGAACAATAGCGTTGAAGAAATCTTCTTTTGTCCCCAAAGCATCTACATAGGCTTCCACCTTTTCCGCATGGTCTTCCTGCGCAAAGGCTCTCTTACGTACCTGCTTCAAAGCGTCCTTGGCGCCCGCCGTCGGCCCGTCATGGTTTTCATTGGCAGCTTCCGCATACATCAACAGCACATCGGCATAACGCATATACGTATAGTTAATCCCCGTACCCTTATTGGATGTGCTGCCCAGCGGAGATTCCATAAACAAACGGTTCCACTTGCCGCAGCCAACATTAAGCTCGGAAAAAGGCTTCTGAACAATAGAAGACACCGCCCCATTATGATTCATCGGGTTGTATTTGGCTCCATTGAACGGTTTATCGGAATCTTAACGGAACATTTCGCAGGTAATATCCCTACGTAAATCCGCCTTGTCAAAAGATAACATATATGTCAGCGCCAATTTAGCACCGCCGGACGAATATCCGTGAGGAGCATTGGAAGCATTCACGCCTTCCGAATTCTTTGACGATACGATATATGTTCCCCAAGAATAAGCCAATTCTCCTGAACCGCCCACCTTAGCCGGTACATCAAAAATATTATCATCGGCAACCGGTACTATCCAATTACATTCATCTACCCAAACCTGGCGGAAAGAGCGGGCCAAAGAGTGTTTACCCTCGGAGATAACCTTTCCGGCATATTCCTCGGCTATTTTATAATACTCCTTCCAATCATCACTCCGTTCCATTGCACCCACAGCCGCAGGATTATCATAATCCGGTCGGAGGCTCCAGCCACCTCTTTGCAAAGCAATACGTGCTATCAGTGCCTGGCAGAATTCTCTTGAAGCAGCTTCCACTCCTCTGTCGGATTCTTCCGCATACAACATCAAAGGTTCTACTTCTATCAAATCATTTATCATATCTGTCAATATCGTATTGCGGTCTGTTGCCCCAATAAACAATTCATCCTTATTTCCGGCAGATGTTCTTCTGTACGGCACATCACCCCAGTTTCTGACAAGTTCCAGATAATACATGGCGCGCAAAACTTTCGCTTCTCCATAGTAATGCATCAAACGAGACGGTTTAGTCTTATCGGCGGCGGCAAACAACGGACTCTGTTCGATACCCTCTATAACGTCATTCGTACGGTTCACCCCGTCATACATACCCGTCCAAATATCACCATACGACTTTATATCACCCGTACTCGGCACATACGCACGCTCATTGAGGTTGGATGCGGTGGACAGTCCGCTAAACTCCACATCCGTATTAAACAGCATCTTCTTAAGCAAGACCCCTACCCAACCCTTACCGCTGACCATAGGCACATACATGCCATTGACAGCAGTAGCGATTTCGGATTCGCTGCCAAATACATAATTCTTATCAAACGTAGACGGAGAATTTACATCCAGATAATCTGAACAGGAAGCAAACAGTAATATGCTCGCAATTACCGATATATATATTTTTCTCATACTCTATATAATTTTAAAAATTCAAATTAACACCGACTGTATAAACACGGCTACGCGGAGTTACATTGTTATCAATACCCGGCGTCAAACCTTTTTGGATATTCACTTCCGGATCGTAACCGCTATATCCCGTTATCGTAAACAAGTTACTTCCGGAGAAATACAAGCGCAAGCTTTTAACTCCCAAAGATTGCAACCAATGTTTAGGAAGCGTATAACCGACAGTCAAAGTACTCAAACGAAGGAAAGAGCCGTCTTCAACCAAATCGGTCATTGTTATACCCTGAGTTACGGACATCCAAGAGTAAGTTTTGGCATTCTCATTCAATGCAGCCAAGGCGACAGGGTCACTGGAAACATTTACCCCGGTGTCATCCACATAACGGAAACGATTGGCAAGATTCATATCCGTAGATAAGTTGGAATAATTACGACGGACAGCCGAGTGCAGGTAGAGTTTATTCACATTGAGCACATCAAAATCACACATGTAATTGAAGAATGCCGTAAAGTCCAGATTTTTCCAGTTACCGGAAAGACCGAAACCGCCGGTCACTTTAGGATTTGTATCACCTATCACCGTCATATCATCTTCCGTAATCAGGTTCGATTCGGAATCGGACAGTTTCTTGAATTTCATGGCGCCCGGCTTAAAGGCGAAGTTACCGGAACTGAATGATGAATTGTCGGGTACGCCCGGCTTCAAAGTCCATTTTTTAGTCGTCGCGTCGAAATCAAAATCATCTACCTTATAGAACCCGTCATTGACGAATCCGTAAATCAATCCCATGCTTTTGCCTACTTCCATCTTATAGTTATACGTTCCATACCAGTTGGACAATGAGGCTTTGGTTTTCCATTCGGTCTCACCGGTAGCCAGTTTGTCCACCTTATTCTTATTGAACGCGACGTTGAAATTTGCCGATAACTGGAAATTCTTTGTCTGAACGATTTTTGCGTCCAAAGAAATTTCAACTCCTTTATTTGAGGTCTGTCCCACATTTGTCATCTGACGGGAGTAACCCGATGAATTGGGAATGATGGAAGGAACCAACAAGTCCTTGGTAGTATTCCAATATACATCGACCGTACCGCTCAAACGATTTCTAAAGAATCCGAAATCCAAACCGATATTACGGGTTATGGTTGTTTCCCATTTCAAGTCAGGGTCATAAAGATAGGTCTGGTCGGCAAACTGATAATAATTATACTCTTCATTGACGAAAGCGGGAGCGCTCGTTCCGCTGTATACGCGATAGATATTATGCCACAAATCATTACCGATACGGTTATTACCTGCCAGACCGTAGCTGGCTCTCAACTTCAAGTCGGAAATGAATCTTATAGGCTTCATCCACTTTTCATTGGAAATTCTCCAGGCGATAGAACCTGCCGGAAAATATCCCCACTGCTTACCGGGAGCAAACTTGGTAGACCCGTCGGCACGAACCGTCAGAGTGGCATAATAACGATTTTTGTAATCATACAATGCACGTCCGAAGAAAGAGGATGTTCTGTCGGGAGCGCTTCTGTAACTGGTGCTCTGATTGGGAGTTCCCAAAGCAAAATTCTCCAAAGCCGCCTCTGCCGTTACTGAAACAGGAAAGAGCTTCGCGCTCATAAACGTATTATCGTTCTGCGCATGGTTAATTTCCTGTCCCAGCATTATATTGACATTGTGAGACTTATTAAACGAGTTACGATAGGTCAGCGTATTTGCCAGACGATATGATTCCTTATGGGTTTTGGTACGCTTAGCCGAAGGCATATTGTTCATACCCGCAGCAGAAGCCGTACTGGACAACGGACCGTAAAACTGATTGTCATTTGCATGAGTCGTACTGATTCCATACTCGGAACGAAATTGCAGTCCTTTTATCACATCCCACACCAAGGCAGCTTTTAGGCTGATAGCCTGTTCGTCCCGTTTTCTGTAATTCTGTTTATTCTCTTCTACCGGAGTATATTTCTGATTCAGAGAGTTTCCGTCTTCATCCAGGTTTTCCTCGTCATCATCGGGGTCAACGGCAACTCCCGCCGACAATCCGTTGGTAGGGCGGAAACGAAGTGCGGTAACGATATTTGTTCCCGAAGTTCCGGCACCGTCAATGGTGCGTGTGCGATACGTTGCATTTGTTTCCAGTTTCAGATTCTTGAACAACTGATGATTCAATTTCAGGTTGATGTTATTACGTGTCAGTCCCGAACCAATCAACTGTCCCTCATCTTTATTGCGGGTATAACTTAAATTGAATTTAGTTTTTTCATTACCGCCGTTAACGGTTATATTATAATACTGTGAAAGAGGATTACCGCCCAAAATTTCATCCTGCCAGTCAGTAGTGTTCGTGTATTTGTACAAATCGATATCGTCATAATAGCCGAAGTTTTTGATAAAGCCCTCATCCGAACCTTTACGGATCATCTGATATTCATATTCGGCCATTACAAACTCATAGTTGTTCATCACCGGTATTTTGCGTGCCAGCGTACGCATCTGCAGATAGCTGTTAAACTGTACCGTTGTTTTACCCATTTTAGGATTCTTGGTAGTCACGATAACAACACCGTTCGCGCCTCTCGCTCCGTAAATAGCTGTCATTGACGCTTCTTTCAATACATCAATGGATTCAATATCCGTCGGCGGAATACCGCTCAAATCATCTACCGGAAAACCATCCACCAAAAACAACGGCGAGTTATCCTGGGTAATGGAACCACCGCCACGCACGCGAACGCTGATTTCAGCGTCCAACGCACCGTCTGTAGTGGTAATCTGTACACCAGCCATTTTTCCAGCCAAAGCATCGGCTACGGAAGCCGAAGCCACCTTGGATATAGACTCGGATGAAACAGATGCAATGGAACCCGTCACATCGCTACGGCGTATATTGCCATATCCCAATACCACAATTTCATCCAGCACATTCGCATCCTCACGTAAAGTTATATCCAGTTTTTTACCTTGCTGGGCTTTTACTTTGCGTGTCTCATAGCCGATGTAAGATATTTCCAGATTGGCATTATCCGTAACGTCCAGCGAAAAGCTGCCGTCAATACCGGTAACCGCTCCGTTGGTTGTTCCCTGCTCTCTGACAGTCGCACCGATGATAGGCTCCCCTGCATCATCCACAACCTTACCGATGGCTTTAACTCGCTTACTCTTTGTTTTTCCTTCCGGTTGTATCTTCTTTACTATTATTCGTTTATTCTGAATTTCGTAAGTCAGATTGTTTTGTCCCTGAAGAATTTGCTTAACGACATCATCAATCGTCGCTTTATCCGTAGATATTGAAATTCGCTTATTCGTATTTACATCCGCAGATGAAAACACAAATGAGTAACCGGATTTTTCTTTCAATAGTTCTATCGCTTCTTTCACCGTTATTTGCTTAGCTTTCAGTGATATATCTTGTGAAAAAGCAGAAAGGTGAAGACAAAGAGCTACTGAGGCTATTAAAACAGCCTTACTGAAGTTTCCCATAAACTTTTTGAATTTTTAATTAATGAATAGAAATAAGGTTTGGTAAAAATTACCAAATAAAGCTGACTCCCGGAACATTATATCCGGGAAGCAAAATACCAGTGTCAGCCGGAAAAAGTAAATCTCATGCAATTCATGTTTCTCATATTTTATTTTTTAAGTTCAACATTAATATAGTATATATACACCGTTTTCGTATTTATAATTCATCTGCTGAGTCGAAGCCATCACATCCAGAATCTTATATAGTACTGCGTTTGGCCGCAGACCCTCTTTGTCGGATACTTTCAGCAGGATTCCAAACTTCCATAGAAACGTTTGTTGCGTAAAGAATCGGCAACTTCCACCTTAACATTATAGCTGCGCATCAGTTTCTTAGCTATATCTTCCAGCAGCTCCTCATCAAAGAAAAGCTCGTCGTTAATCCAGACATTAGCTTTGGCCGCCCTTGTGCTGCTCTTTACCATTTGACCGGTCACCTTGTTGAGAACCATTTTTTCGTCCGGCGTCAGATAAAGTTCAGGCATCTCCCTGATGCCGTTCCTAAGAGCCACCTTTCCTTCCATCAGATTCACCGTCACTTCTTCATCATCCGGATAGTTTCTGAAATTGAATTTCGTTCCCAGCACTCTCAGATTCAGTTCTTTCGTGTTTATTTCAAAAGGTACTTCTTCGTTCTTCATTACCTCAAAATACCCTTCTCCTTCCAAACGCAACCGGCGGTCATCCACTCCAAAACCCTGCGAATATATTATTTTCGATCCTGCATTCAGCCATACCAATGTACCATCCGGTAAATAGAGTTTAGTATGCGCTCCCATAGGTGCCTCTACAACCATATCCGCAAAATTTTGCTTCACAGCCTGCTTTCCCTGCCAATAAGTAACAAATGGAATCATCAGAATCAGCACAACGGCAGCTACCCGCATAAAGGTTTTCCATGAGAAACGGAGCATCTGTTTTTGTTTCTTCTCCGCCCCGGCAACCCGTTGTCTGAATAAAGAGAATGCCTTGTCTTTATCAAACCGTACAGCAGTATCGGCAGCCCCCGAGGAAAACCATACCTCTAACTTATTCCGTACATATTTCCGATTAGACTCAGACTCCAAACTCCAACGTTTCAGTTCGGCAAAGGATTCTTTATCCAGTTTTCCCGAAAGATATCGAGTTATCAATAAATCTATATCAGTATGTTCTTCCAGTTGCATAATTCTGTTGCTTTATATATAAGACAAAAAAATCAAGAATGAGGGTAGTCGAAAATATATATTTTTTTCAAATATCCATAAAAATATAAATAATCAATAAATGCAAATAGTTATCCAAACGCTTTTGAAGAAGAGCTAAAGCATTCTTTATATGATACTTAACCGTATTAATGGAGATTCCTAACTCTAAAGCAATCTCTTCGTACTTTTTTTGTTCAAAACGACTTTTTTTAAATACGGTGCGACATTCCACAGGCAGTTCTTCTATGCTGCGGGTCAATTCATCTTCCAGTTCTTGTTCGAGCAATACACCCAAGGGCTGATTCTCTTCCACAAAAACAGAATCGAGGAATTCCATATTTTCCGGCAGCATAAAAGATGAAAAATGCAGTTCCTCGCGATGGCTCAAGGATTGCAATTCATTCAGGCAACGGTTACGTACAGCACGCATCAGATAAGCACGTACAGAATACGTGATTTCTATCTCCCGACGATGCTCCCATAAATAAAATATAGCGTCGTCCACCACTTCTTCCGAAAGAGCCGCATCATTCAATATCTGATTGGCGAAGCGACAAAGCAGGATATAATGACGCTCATAGATGTATTTAAATGCCTCCTCATCCCCTCTGCGTAAATGTTCAATGATTAATGTATCTTTCATAGCCGCCTCCATTTATAGAAGAGCAAAAGTAGTCAAACTTAGGTAACTACACAATCATTAAGAAGATTTTTCAGAAAAAGAGGCGCTCAATTATGCGCCGCCGCACACAATAACTTATATTTCTATTGCAATAAATCTGCCTTTGCATCTTAATAATTTATATCTTTGTTACCTGAAATCTATTCATTCGACAACTATCTAATAATCATCCGATAGATATCAAATAATTATTAGACAATTGTCGAATGATTATTAGATAGTTGTCAAATGAATAGATTTCAGGTAACAAAGATATAAATTATTAAGATGCAAATTTATGCAAGCTGAAAAATAGTTTGTAGAGAGAGCAGAATTTATTCATCGAATAGCAAAAAACTAACTGCAATACTTATATAATGAGTGCCTACTACGATTTTTACGAAACACCCTCACCGGGGCAAAAAAAAGAGAACAAAAAAATTCTTCACGCACGTATCTATCCTAAAAGGACTTATACCAAAGAAGAATTTATAGAACATGCTTCAAAATACCAACATCTGCCTAA
>ENA-OOZY01002266-OOZY01002266.1-human-gut-metagenome-genome-assembly--contig:-NODE-2266-length-10164-cov-6.201207_pt1 | contig 10164 bp, 9 predicted proteins | sample MGYA00241047_ERZ501410 | MGnify/ENA primary metagenome ERZ501410 (study PRJEB25962, sample SAMEA2042621) | human gut metagenome | biome: human gut; feature: human-associated habitat; material: faeces... | reverse complement strand
GTAAAACAGATGGCTCTGTTGCAGGAGCCAATCAAGGGGCGTTTTACCAAAACGCATCTGTTTCGGATTCACCGCTTCCTTTTTGAAGATGTGTACCCGTTTGCAGGGCACATCCGCAAGGAGCAAATCAGCAAGGGTGACACGATGTTCTACCCGCCAGACCTGATCGACCGAGAATTGGAGCGTGTGTTCAAAAACATTCACTCCAAGAAGCTGCTTGCCGAACAAGATGAAGAAAAGCAGATTCAAAATCTGTCTCAGACAATGGCGGAGTTAAACATCATCCATCCTTTCCGTGAAGGAAATGGCCGCAGTACCCGTGAACTGATTCGCTGCATGGCGTTAGAATATGGTCTGCACATCAACTGGGGCAACACGGACCGAGAAACTTTGATCAACGCTGCAATCGCTGCCGTAGATGATGATATGGCATTCTGTGATGTTCTAAGGCAGTGCATAGAATAATAAATTCCAACATCCAAATGAAAAAGCGCAACGTCTATTCTAGTCGATTTGACCGAATGGGCGTTACGCTTTTCACATTTTTTGCAAGAATTCAATTAAAATAGTCTTTTAGTCTAGACTGAATTATTGGAGGAGCAAGGCTTGCAAGCGTGGGATCCTTGATAGTAGAAGCATTAATTATGTAGACTAGATTTTCCAGCTTTAATGGAATGTTTTTCTTAAGGTCAAACACCATAAAAAGCAAGACTTGTTCTCTGTCAGCTCTAAATAATTTTTTCCCGATCATCGGATTTGCATTTAAAAATTCAACAATGTTGTCTGGTAAACTATCGCTTTGCAAATGAATACGCATTTTGGTTTTTATCATTTGCGCCCACTGACTGCTTTTATATTGCCGATATGCAAGATCATTTATAATTGATAGTATAGCCCAATCACAAGTCTCTAAGGTCGCAAATACTCCATTTAAATTCCTTGACAATTCAGGATATTCATTCCAATCAGAAAGACTTTTGTAACGAATGTCGTGTTCTACTTCATGCCATCCTTCCGAGAAAATTGTTCTTATTTGGATTTCAAACGTTTTATCGATTGGATAGTCATTCCATAAAGAAGGATCAAATTGATCTGCAACCTCATCAGGCATCCAACACACAAGATTTAATCTTTCCTGAGAAAATTTGTCAGGTTCAATAGTGGTTTTAGAAATATTATCAACTTTATAATACTTCTCTATAATTTCTTGACAGAGCGGAACATCATCTGAAAAGTACAGTGCAATACGAACACCTACCAAATCTTGCATATGTTTTCCATCGCGAGTGTATCCCTTTCGTTTAATTTTCTCATCGATAGAAGAACCAGTTTTTATCCTTCCGAAAATCCTAAAATATAAGCCGGCTTTTTGAAGATACATTTCAATACCATTAATAATGTCATTTACAGGCCTATTGGGTAAATCATGCATGCCAATATCCATTTATTTATCTCCCAAGAATTTCTCTAATCTCTGACATTTTTTCAAAATTTAATTCGATGCAGTTGCTTTTATGCAACAGTATTTCTTTTCCGTAAAGTCGATCGATTGCTTCTGATATTCCCTCATAATCCTGTTGCGCATAACCTTTAAATAATGTCGAGAAAAGCCTTCTTCTGTCAGCATGATCACTACCTGGGCGCCAATATTGTTCAAGAACCTTTTTTTCGTATTCGATTTCAGTATTTGTGGAAGAAAGGACTGGTTCTTTACAAGAAATTTTTCGAAGTTCTGATTCTCCACAGCAATTTGAAAAAATAAGATTACAGTTCTTTTGATTATCAGCAGGAATGATTTTCACTTCATAAAAGTGACATCCATAGAATTTACAATCTCTAAACGCATCAGAGGAAATTGAGCAGGAATTAAATGTACAACATGAAAAAACACAATCGCTGAAATTTGACGCTGTGAGGGAAACATTTTCTCCGAAGTACACAGATTCGTAATAGCGCCGAATATACTCATGAGACGTCTTATGAAGGAGAGCAAGATCGGTATGTAACTCTTCATAGGGAGTGAATTCTATTTTATTATCAGTGATAATGCGATACAATGCTTCTCGTTTCTCTTTGCTACAGGTTCCATAGGACGTTACCATAAGGTTCCAATATTTCTCTTCGATTTCTGCAGGTGACAAATCTGGAAGTTGGTTGTTTGTAACTGCTTCAGCGATTAAATATCCGAATATAAAATCATTTATAAATCCAATAGAGTTAGATGTGTTTGGAATGCGATCTAAAAGTGCGTGATGCGAAAGTTTTTGCAAAAATTCATCTTCGGTCGGAACATCTTCTCTAGAGAAGTCATTATAGCGGTCCAGATATTCAAGAATATCTTCACCAAGAGACATACGGATGATATCTTTTATTTCGGCACTTGTGCAAGTCGATTGCTTAAATGATGCCATGGTTCCTGCTACACTCTCCATCAAAGCAAGTTGCTCATCAGCTTTTAATGAGAGTGACTGCCTTTTTTGTTCTCGTTCAAGAAGGATTTTAAAATATTGCTGTAAAATTGAATCGACAGAAGTGAATTTAGAAGCAATATTTTCATTACTTTGGGAGGAAAGGAATGTTAAAAGGGTCGGATTTGAAATATCATCAAATATAATGCCTCTAGAGCGTAACAAGTCAATCTTAGATCCATCTAACCAGTCAGATACAACCGGTGGAATGATTTGAATTCGTGTGATTTGACAATGAGGAAGGTATTTATCAGACCATTCTTCAAACAACTCGCCAGCAAAAATCGAACTTTTTCTTGATGTCAAAACAATTTTTGCACAGGAATTTTCCCCAAGCAGTTGAGCAATTGTAGATAGCATTGTTTGAGCGGTTTTTTCGTCTGAATCAGACAAATCTGCTTGAACATCATCATGTGATTTTGAAAGCAATTCGTCAAATCCGTCAATAATTAAGGGAACCTTTCCTTGTTTTATCTCATAGGTAACCAACTCCGAACTAAGGCTTGAAAATTTGCTGTCAATTTCAGTTAACAAAACATATTTGAAGATGGAAGCCGTTCGGTTTTTTGATAATTCAGTGATAATGGGAACAGTCCCTTTTGAATCCACAGACAACCTTTTTATTAGTTCATAAGAAACGCTTGTTTTTCCAAAACCTGCCGCAGCTTCAACGATAATCAACTGTGGACCTTTCTCAAACAACCGTTGGTAAATATATTCTATTAGATTTTTTCGAGATTCATTATTATCATCCACAAACCGGCAAGGAATAAATTTATATTCACAAAAGCTGATTTTTTCGGTCTGTTTTTTGGCATAGCGATTATATTCTTGCTCTAATTTCTTGCAATTGTTTGATGGTAAGAAAAATCCAGAAAACAATTGCGAGTGAATTTCATCAAGATTTGAATATTTATTGATTTTTACAGCAAAACCCGCCGCTTTATATCCTTCTTCTAAATTATGGAAGTCGAAATCCAAATCAATCAAAAGAATTTCTGCATTTTGAAAATATCCTTTTCTATGAGAAAACACAAGATATTTCTCTGGATTTTGGTTATCTTCTAGTTCAAATCCATATTTTTCATAAAGGGAAATAATTTCATCGCTATTATTCATTGAAAGACCTCCTTTATTGAGTCAATAGAGATTGCACCAAAGTCAAAATATTGAATTCGTATTCCAAAGATTCACAAGTTGCGCGAATAATTAGTTGTCGATAAAATCAACAGTTCGGAAAACTACATAAAACCCATTTTAAAACAAGTATAGCATTACGGAAGGTCCATTTCAAGACGGATTGCTAACACAAACTGGCACTGACAGGCAAAGGGGCTACAGGTCCTTGAGATATAGCTCACAGAGGGGCAAATGTATCACATCCTAATTCACAATAAAATACGATGTACCGTAAAATGCAACTTTTACTCTCGATGAATGGAAGACGCGCTTTTATTTTTGCCTACAACACATTTCAAAAGGAGGATGCCTATGGATAAAGATTTTATGCTGACCTACTACGACAAAATGGTACGTCCAATATGGACGGAGCTGATGAAGACACCACGTTATCACCGGGCTGCTGGCGAACACGACAAGCTCGAACGTGAATTTCGGCGGCTGCTGGATGAAAAGCTAGGGCGGAAGTATCTTGAACTGGACGATGCACTGTTCCGAGTGATGGATGACATCGCAGAAGCTATGTATATGAAAGGTGCCGCAGACCGTGAGTTGATGATCCGTTAATACCATGAGTTACGACTACTTCTATGGGCAGTCGGGCGAACTGTTTTCCTACTTCCGTATTCCGAAAGCACTCTTTCAGGACAGCCGTTTCCGGCAGCTTTCCACGGATGCCCGGACACTGTACGGCATCCTGCTCGATCGTATGAGCCTGTCTGCAAAGAATAGCTGGGTGGATGAACATGGGCGTGTGTATATCATCTACACCGTCCGGGAGGTGCAGGAATCTCTCTGCTGTGCCGAGCACAAGGCGGTCAAGTTGTTCCGGGAGCTAGAACAGGCAGACCTCATCGAACGCAAACGGCGTGGGCTGGGCAGACCCAGCTTGATCTACGTCAAGAACTTTTCATCTGGACTGCCAAAAACGCAAATACAGAATTGTGCAAACAGCAATTCTTGTGCTGCCGAAAGTGCAGTTCAGATGCGGCCAAAATCGCAATCTAATAAGACTGATAAGAATAAAACAGAGAAGAACCATCCTTTCCTCCCGGATGAAACGGACAGGCTGACCCAGCGAGAACAGCTTGAAGATTATTTTTATCAGGCATTGGAGGTCGAACTGCTGCTCCGGCTCTGCCCGGATGATGAGGACGCCATCTATCAAATCGTGGACTTGCTTGTGGACACTTGCTCCACCAAACGCAAGATGTTGAGGATTGCCGGGGATGATAAGCCTGTCGAAGTAGTGCGCAGTCGGTTGAAAAAGCTGAACGCAGACCATATCCGCTTCGTGCTGGGCTGTCTGGCAGAGAACACTTCCCCTGTGCGGAACATGAAGCAATATCTGCTGGCGGCATTATTCAATGCGCCTACGACCATGAATCTCTACTATCAGAACAAAACGAACCACGACTTTGCGCGTGGCTCTCCGAAAGCGGGGTGATGTTAAAATCGAACTGAACCTTGAAAACAAAATATGGACGAAACACGTTTGATTTTTCCTTTCTCACTCAAAGAAAGAGAGATTGAAATGAAAAAACGTGTCTATACCTTATACTGTGTTTCGACCAAAGGACAGGTCGAGAAAGACGACATCCCCATGCAGAAAGAAGCCTGCCGCAACTTTGCAGAAAGTCAGGGCTGGGAGATCGTCAAGGAATTTTCCGAAAAAGGCGTTTCCGGCTTTAAGAAGTCTGCCAAAGACCGTGATGAACTCCAGAAAATCCAACAGGCCGCAATGGAGGGCAAGTTTGACATCCTGCTGGTGTTCATGTTTGACCGTCTCGGTCGCCGTGATGATGAAACGCCCTTTATCGTGGAGTGGTTCACGAAGCAGGGCATCGAGGTCTGGAGCGTGAACGAAGGACAGCAGCGATTTGACACCCATGTGGACAAGCTGATGAACTACATCCGCTACTGGCAGGCATCCGGCGAAAGTCTGAAAACCTCTGTCCGTACCCGGACAAGGCTGGAACAGCTCACCGGGGAAGGTCACTACACGGGCGGCACCGTGGCTTTTGGCTACAAGCGTGTCCGCCTTGGTCGGGTGAACAAGAAAAACCAAGAGGTCTGCGACCTTGTGATTGATGAAGCGGAAGCTGAGATCGTCCGGCTGATTTTCCACAAGTACGTTTACGAGGGCTACGGCGCACAGAAGTTGAGCCACTATCTTTATGAACAGGGAGTCGTAGGACGGAACAACAAAAATATCCCCAACACCAGCATCGTTCGGATGATCAAGAACAAAGGATACACGGGATACCTCATCAACGGTGCGGTGGAGACGGAGTGTCCGCAGCTCCGCATCATCGAACCAGAGCTGTTCGAGCAGGCACAGGAACTGCGGCAGGCACGCACCTGTGAGCGTGGCGGCACTTCACTGGGCACCAGTTCCAAAGCTCTGTTGACCGGGCTGGTTTACTGCGGTCACTGCGGCAACCGCCTGAGCCTGACCAGCAGCGGACGGACACACACCTACGCCGATGGGCATACGGTGAAAGAAGTCCGGCCCCGGTATAGCTGCTTCTACAAGATTCGGCATCCGGGAGACTGCGATGGGCAGTCTGGCTATGGTGTTTCCAAGCTGGATTCCATTGTGGAAGAAGTTGTCCGGCAGATCTTCGCACAGTTCCGGGAGGTTTCCCGGAAGAAGCTGCTGGAATCGGTCAAGACCAACGATGCCGCCCGCATCCAGAAGAAGGTCAAGAAAATCCAGAAAGACTTGGAAAGCAAGCAGAAAGAACTGGACGACCTGAAAGCCGAAACCATCCTCGTCATCCGGGGCGTAAGTGCCTTGGACAAAGAACTGCTCGGCACACTGGTAGCCGAGGCAAGAGAGACTTTGGAAACTCTGGAAAAGCAGCTCGTGCAGGCACAGGAAGAATACGAAGAAGCCACCAAAACGGCAAAGCGCAGCAACTACATCTGCAACGAGCTGTTTACATGGGCGGATGTGTACGACACCGCCAACCACGATGAACGCCGCGCTATCTTGCAGCAGTTCATTACGGAGATTCGTGTCCGAAAAGACTACGAAATCTCGATCACCCTGAACGCCAGCTTCAACCAAGTGGAACAGCTCAAGGCTGTGTCAACCTACGATGGTGCGGAAATTTTTGAAGAAATTTCCGAGAAGGGGGCATAAAAGCGATGCGCTTGCCCGCAGCACTCTGCAAAATGCAAAGAAAGAAGCGTTAAACCGATGGATTTTCAAAAAGTACATGGATGACCCCGCCCGGTTCGCATCCGACTTCAGGGTTCGGAGCCCGGCACGGTCTGCCAAAGTTTTTTAGGCATAAAAAACGCCGCATCGTACAAAACGATGCGGCAAATTGGTGGACCTAGAGGGATTCGAACCCTTGACCTCTCGGATGCGAACCGAACGCTCTCCCATGCGGACCTTAAAGAAGCCCCCAAAGGACAAAATATTTCTTTGGGAAAACGGCAAAAAATATAGGCGTAATGCGGTTTTTTGGACGAGCATTGCTTTCGAGAAAAAATTGCCATTTTTGCTTCAATGCAAAAAAGTCACACTTCAGGAGAGATGCGCTTCAGATGTGATTTGAACGGGCGACCATCTGAATACTTCTTGCGGATCACGCACCGTATGGGGATGATTCGGATTATATCCCCTGTGCAATAAAATTGACGAGAAACAGTTGGATTTTTTCTGGCTGTTTCTTTTTTATTGCGCAAATCGGCAAAAACAGGGCCGACAGCTACGCACCCAACAAAGATGAAAATGCCTAAAAAAGCCATCAAATATTGCCTTACTTTATACAAAATATAGCAAGCGGTATACGCACCATAAAACATATACGGTATAACGTCAATTTTTTGTACATATCTCAACTGAATGACTGGAGGTGAGTTTTCAAAATGCCTGTTATTTATGTTGCAAAAACATCTTCCTACGCACGAAGAATCACGTTCGTTTTAGGACAGACGGTTGAAAAACAGCATGATCCTTGATTATTTCTACGGGCAAACCGGAGAACTGTTTTCGTTCTACCGCATTCCCAAGGCTCTTTTTCAGGAGCCACGGTTCCAGAGTCTGTCCACCGATGCAAAAATCCTGTACGGCATCCTGCTTGACCGCATGAGCCTGTCTGTGAAAAACGGCTGGCTGGACGAGCAGAACCGGGTGTTCATTATCTTCACGATAGAGGATGTCAAGAGGGCGTTGTGTTGCGCAGACAACAAAGCGACCAAGCTGCTCCGGGAACTCGAAAAGTTTGGTCTGATTGAACGAAAACGCAGAGGTCTGGGAAAGCCAAGTTTGGTGTATGTGAAGAACTTTTCAGCAGAATCGTCAAAATCAATATTCCAGAATCGTGATTTTCACGATTCTGGAGGCTTCAAAAACGCAACTCAAGACCCTTCAAAATCACGATGTAATAAGACTAAAGAGAATGATACTGAAATGAGTGAGACTGATCCATTCTATTCTGAAGAAGCGGATGGGATGAGCAAACGCACCCAACTGGAAGAATATTTTTCTCAGTCTTTGGAGGTAGACCTTCTGCTCCGGCTCTGCCCGGACGATGAGGACACCATCTATCAGATCGTAGATTTGTTGGTGGACACCTGCGCTACCAACCGCAAGCTGCTGCGCATTGCCGGGGACGATAAGCCCGCCGAGGTGGTACGCAGTCGCTTTATGAAGCTGAACGCTGACCATATCCGCTTTGTGCTGAAGTGCCTTGCAGAGAACAGCAGCCCGATCCGAAACATGAAACAATACCTGCTCGCTTCTCTGTACAACGCACCCACCACGATGCAGCTTTCCTATCAAAACCAAACTAATCACGACTTAGCGATGCGGGGGTGATAAAAATTTCAAAGAAAGCAACCACAATTGCCATCGTCAACCAGAAAGGCGGCACTGGCAAGACCACTACCTGTGAAAATCTAGGCATCGGGCTGGCGATGGAAGGCAAGAAAGTCCTGTTGGTGGACGCTGACCCGCAGGGCAGTTTGACCATCAGCATGGGCTGGCAGCAGCCCGATGAACTGCCCACAACCCTTTCCACCTTGATGGCAAAAGCCATGAACGACCAGAGCATTCCACCCGGCGAAGGCATCCTGCACCACACAGAGGGCGTTGACCTGATTCCGGCAAACATTGAACTGGCGGGGCTGGAAGTTTCCCTTGTCAACTGCATGAACCGGGAGAAGATGCTGAAACAGGTGCTGGAAGGCGCAAAGCACGACTACGATTTCATTCTGCTGGATTGCACCCCTTCCCTTGGGATGCTGACCGTAAATGCACTGGCGGCGGCAGACACCACCCTGATTCCCGTGCAGGCGCAGTACCTGTCTGCGAAAGGCTTGGAACAGCTTTTGCAAACCGTGCAGAAGGTCCGACGGCAGATCAATCCGAAATTGAAAATCGAGGGCATCCTGCTCACCATGACCGACAGCCGCACCAACTATGGGCAGCAGATCGACAATCTGATTCGGGGTGCTTACGGCAGCAAGATCAAAGTGTTCGACCAGACCATTCCTAGATCTGTCCGGGCTGCAGAGATCAGTGCCGTAGGCAAGAGCATCTACCAGCATGACCCCAAAGGCAAGGTGGCAGAAGCCTATAAATCTCTGACTAGGGAGGTGATGGCGAATGCCGAAAGGCAGCTTAAACGTGTCGCTGAAAGGGGCAGATGACATTTTCTCCACCGAAGAATCCCGACAGGAACAGCAGCGGGAACAGGTTCAGCAAATCCCCATCGGGGAGCTGTTCCCTTTTAAGAACCACCCCTTTAAGGTTTTGGATGATGAGTCCATGCAGCGCACGGTGGAGAGCGTGGAACAGTACGGCGTGTTGTCTCCGCTGATTGCCCGTCCCCGCCCGGAGGGTGGCTATGAGATCATCTCCGGGCACCGCCGTCAGCACGCCGCCCAGCTTGCCGGGCTGGATGCGCTGCCGGTCATTGTCCGCAACATGGACGATGATGCCGCTGTTTTGCTCATGGTGGACTCGAATCTCCAACGTGAAAACATCTTGCCCAGTGAAAGGGCTTTCGCCTACAAAATGAAGCTGGAAGCCCTAAAAAATCAAGGTGCTAGGTCAGATTTAACTTCGGCCCAAATTGGGCCGAAGTTGACAGCAGCCGAAAAAGTGGCAGAGGAAGCCAATGATACCAAGTCGCAGGTCAAGCGATTTATCCGCCTGACCTGCCTTATCCCGGAACTGCTGGACATGGTAGACGAAAAGAAAATTGCATTCAATCCCGCTGTGGAGTTGTCCTATCTGGACGAAGCCCAACGCGATGTTGAAGAACGGCTACAAGGTCAGGATTCTGAACACCATCAACTTCAAAAAGTCGATGCACTACAACCCCTTCGCCTATGTCCACAGCGAAAAGGACATTCTGAAACTGGTCACGACCCTGATGACCAACACCAAGGGCGAAGGGTCCGGCGGAGACCCTTTCTGGGAAAAGTCCGAAAGACTGCTTTTGACCGCACTGATCGCGTATCTGCATTATGAAGCCCCGGTGGAGGAACAAAACTT
>ENA-OOZY01002265-OOZY01002265.1-human-gut-metagenome-genome-assembly--contig:-NODE-2265-length-10165-cov-2.675173_pt1 | contig 10165 bp, 9 predicted proteins | sample MGYA00241047_ERZ501410 | MGnify/ENA primary metagenome ERZ501410 (study PRJEB25962, sample SAMEA2042621) | human gut metagenome | biome: human gut; feature: human-associated habitat; material: faeces... | reverse complement strand
AAAAAGACATACCAAGACTTATAGAATTGTTAGAGCAGGTGCTTCAGATCCATGCCGATATCAGACCGGATATTTTTATTCCGGGAACGACAAAATATACAAATGAAGAGCTTGCAGAAATGATAAAGGACGATACAAAGCCGATATATGTTGCGGCAGATGATGACGATGTATGCATGGGATATGCATTCTGCCAGATAAGACAGCAGCCGTTTTCCAACAATATGGTACCGTTTACATCGCTTTTCATAGATGATCTGTGTGTAGATGCAAAGACCAGAGGAGCGCATATCGGAGAGCAACTTTTTGAATATGTCAAGAATGAGGCAAAGCATCTCGGCTGCTACGAGGTCACTCTCAATGTATGGAGCGGAAACACATCTGCTGAGAAATTTTATGAGAAGATGGGGCTTAAGACAAAGGAACGCCAGATGGAGTATATTTTATAGGAGAAAGGCGGAAAAATGCCAGACATTATCATAGTGGAGGATAACAAAGAAATAGGCACATTGCTATGTGATTTCTTAAGAAGAGAAAACTACACAGTAAGCCTTGCAGATACAGGGGAAAAGGCTTTATCGATATTTGAGCAGTACGGAGCAAAGCTTTTGGTGCTGGATATCGGTTTGCCCGGACTTGATGGTTTTTCGGTCTGTTCGAGGATACGAGAGACCTCTAACACACACATACTTATCGCAAGTGCCAAAACTGATAAGGAAAGCACACTTAAAGGCTTGCAGATAGGAGCGGATGATTACATCAGCAAACCGTTTGATGTGGATATACTGATCGCAAAGATAAACGGTATATTCAAGCGTAAATATGCCCGCGAGGAGATCATATGCAATAACCTCAAATTAAATACGGTAATGCAGACACTGACCGTTGAAGGGAAAGCGGTAAGCGTCACGGAAAAGGAATTTCAGTTACTGAGGCTTCTGGTGGAGAATAAGGGCATTACCCTTAAAAAAGATTATCTGTTTAACAGTGTATGGGGGAGCGACAGCGAATCTGAGCTGCAGACTCTGACAGTACATATAAAGTGGCTGCGCGAGAAAACGGAAAAAGATCCAAAGAAACCGGAGCACATCATAACAGTGTGGGGAACAGGATACAGATATGAATAAATACAGAAAATTTGTCGGGATATTTCTTGGTATAGAGCTGATGCTGATCGCAATATCAAATGTGCTCTTTTTTATTATGGCACATATCAATGAGCCGGAAATAAGGAGAACTCAGGAAACAACAGGCACAATATACAAAGTAATCTATACACAGACAGACCACAAAACATTGATCCTTATGAATGTTGGCATGGGAATCATGTTTTTGCTGTCTGTTTTTTTAGTGATGTACATAGGAAAAAAGATATTAAAGCCTTTCCATAGGATGATGTCGCTTACGGAGGAGCTGGCAAAGGGAAATTTATCTGTCCCTATCAAGGCAGAAAAGAGCAAATTCTTTGGTAGATTTCTGTGGGGAATGGATATGTTGCGCGATAATTTAGAGAGCAGCAGGGAAAAGGAGCTGGAGCTTCAAAAAGAGAAAAAGACGATTATACTTTCACTCGCACATGACCTTAAAACTCCGCTTTCAGCGATTCGGTTGTACAACAAAGCATTATCTGAAAATCTCTATGATACACCGGAAAAAAGAGCACAGGTATATGCAGGAATTGACAAAAATGTAACAGAGATGGAGGGATATGTAACCGAGATCATGGCTGCATCGAGGGAGGATTTTTTAAACCTTACGGTAGAAATGGGCGAGGTCTATCTGTCATCTGTGATGGAATATATAAATGCGTATTATACGGACAAACTTTCCAATCTGCATACTGCATTTGAGGTTGAAAGCTACTTGGACTGTCTGCTGTGTGGAGACAGTAACAGGCTGATAGAGGTGTTGCAGAATATTATGGAAAATGCCTTAAAATACGGTGATGGAAAATATATCACGATTTCATTTTCCACAGAGGAGGACTGCTGTCTTATCACGGTAAAAAACACTGGTTGCACATTAAAGGAAGATGAACTTCCTCATCTTTTTGACTCATTTTACCGTGGAAGCAACGTGGGAAATGCGAAAGGCTCAGGGCTTGGACTTTACATATGCAGACAGCTTATGCACATGATGGACGGAGAGATATTTGCAGAAATAAAGGAGAATGAATTTTTTGCTACAGTAGTAATCCATAAAGTATAAAATGCATTTAAGGATTATTTAATAATTTCCCATGTAATATGAATACAACGTAACAATACATATTACAGAGAGGAGAAAATATGTTTTTTCGAATATTGAAAAAAGATCTGAAAAGAAAAAAGACAATGAACATAATCCTGTTTGCCTTTATACTTCTGGCAACGATGTTTGTGTCGAGCGGTCTTAGCAATGTGGCAGCAGTCATGAACGGCACAGATTATTTTCTAAAAAAAGCAGGCGTCGGGGATTATGTCGTTATCATGATGGGAACGGACACGGATGATCCGATAAAGGATATGTTAAAGGAGCAGGAGGACGTAAAAGAGTATCGGAAAGAAAACGTAGTGTTTGGAAATAAATCGAATCTGACGGATACGAAGGGAAACGCACTGGAAGCAAGAAATGCGACTGTGTATCAGGCTATAGAGGACAGTAAGCTCAAATTCTTCAACAGCAAAAATGAAAAGATAACCTCGATCGAGCCGGGACACGCATATGCGACAGGAGATTTCCTGCAAAAAAATGATCTACAGCCTGGGGACAAGATTATGATCACATATGGCAATGTAAAGCTGTCCGTAATACTTGATGGGGAGGCAAAGGATGCACTGCTTGGTTCGAGTATGATGGGGAACAACCGGTTTTTGCTCAGTAAGCAGGACGAAGGAATGCTGGCAGAGGGCGGATATCCGGGGAAAATATACTATATAGATTTAAAAAGAGGTTCGGATGAATCAAAACTTGCATCGGCGATATCTGGAGAAGAGGGGGTGACATTTTCCGGTACTCATTCCATGATAAAAATGTGCTATCTGATTGATATGATAGTCGCATTTCTGATGCTTGTATTAAGTGTATGTATGATGCTCGTTTCGTTTATCGTGCTTAAATTCTCTATAACATTTACGATATCAGGGGAGTTTTGTGAGATCGGAGTGCTAAAAGCGATAGGAATAAAAAGCACAAATATACGAGGACTTTATATGGCAAAATATCTCCTTTTGGCGATAGCAGGAGCGATAGGGGGATTTATATGCAGTATACCTTTTTCAAATATGATGCTTGAGTCGGTAAGCCGTAATATGGTGCTCGGAGGCGGAAACAGCTATTATGCTTTGGAGTTTGCAGGCGCATTTATTGTTGTGGCAGCGATACTGCTTTTTGCATTCAGATGTACAAAGCTTGTTAAAAAATTATCACCTATCGATGCGATACGCTCTGGACAGACAGGAGAGCGATATAACAGAAAATCACCGCTTCGTCTGGGAAAAAGCCGTGGCAGCACAAGCAGATTTTTAGCCATAAATGATGTACTTAGCGCACCAAGACGCTATGCAGCGATAATCATTACGTTTTTTATATGCACAGTACTGGTGCTTTTGCTTGTGAACACAACATCTACGATGAGAAGCGACACACTTGTCACGACATTAGCTTCGCGCAGCGACCTTTATTATACGGATCTGACTGAGATGATGGGCAGCATGACAGCGGATGGACGGCAGAGAGTGGAAAACTATTTAAGTGACACGGAAAAACTTCTGGCAGAGAATGATATGCCTGCAAAGGTAATCTCAGAAGTGCAGTATAAATATTGTGTGAGTACCGGTGGAAAAGATTATTCGATCGTATGCTTACAGGGCATCCATACAAAAGCCTCGGATTATGAGTACACACAAGGGCTTGTTCCGCAAAATGCAAATGAGATCGCAATAACACCGACGATCGCTAAAATGACTGGAGCAAAGATAGGAGATACGGTAACGATAGATTACGGGACCGAAAAGAGGGAATGTATCGTTGTGGCATATTTCCAAAGCATGAACCAGCTTGGCGCAGTAATAAGGCTACATGAGGACGCGCCTACGGACTTTGCGCATATTTCAAGCATGGCGGCATATCAGATAAATTTTACAGATGATCCGTCTGCATCTGAAATTGAAAATCGAAAAGAAAAGATAAAGAAATTATTTGATAATGAGGATGTGACCAATGCCACAGAATACTGTGACGATAGCATGAATGCCGCATCCGCAATGGAGGCAGTGCAGTATTTGTTCCTCGGAATAACTCTGATAGTAGTAGTTCTTATCTGTATTCTGATGGAAAGATCGTTTATCAGCGATGAAAAGAGTCAGATTGCGATACTAAAAGCGACAGGCTTTTCAGACAAACGGATAATCAGCTGGCACACAGCACGATTCGGGTTTGTAACGCTTATAGCGGTTCTGCTTGCAGCGATATGCTCAGTTCCGGTAACACATCTCGTGGATGACCCGATCTTTAGTATTTTTGGAGTCTCGAAAATATCCTATGTCATAGATCCGTGGAAAATATTTCTGATTTATCCGGGCATCGTCTTTTTTATGACGCTTGTGGCATCGGGACTTACGGCACTTCATATCAGAGGAGTAAAGAGCAGCGATATATCGAATATTGAGTAGGAGGAAAGAAAGCATGGCAGCATTACTTAGCGCAAAAGATCTTTGCAAAACTTATGTCATAGATAAAAGACAGAATAACGTACTTAAAAATATAAATTTAGAAGTAAACGAGGGTGAGATGATCGCCATTATGGGGCCGTCAGGATCAGGCAAATCAACACTTTTGTATGCAATATCCGGCATGGATCGTGTGACGAGCGGACAGGTCATTTTTGATGGAAAAGATATAACCGAACTTAGAGAAAAAGAGCTTGCCAAACTACGTCTTGATGAGATGGGATTTATCTTCCAGCAGATGTATATGATGAAAAATCTAACGATATTAGACAACATCATACTTCCTGCGGCAGAGAGTAAAAAGACAAAAGAGAGCAACAAGGAAAAGCAGGTGCGTGGAGAGGCACTTATGCGAAAGCTTGGCATCATAGATGTGGCTGACAACGATATAAACGAGGTTTCCGGGGGACAGCTCCAGCGAGCCTGCATTTGCCGCAGTATGATGAACTCTCCGAAACTTCTATTTGCGGATGAACCGACCGGAGCATTGAACCGTACTTCCTCAAATGAAGTTATGGATGAACTCGTAAAACTTAATAAAGAGGGAACAACGATTGTTATGGTGACACATGACGCCAAGGTGGCTTCGCGGTGCAGCAAGGTACTTTTTATTGTGGATGGAAATATAAAAGGCGAGTACACAGAGCTTTCAAATGAGGCAGATCCAAACCGACGGGAGAGAGGATTGAATAACTGGCTGATGGATCAGGGATGGTAGGAAGCATGATAAAGAGGATGAAATTATAAGAATTATCGTACAAATAGTAAAATACCGACTAATCTAAAATCAGACTTTAGATTAGTCGGTGTTTTTGATTGATTACACATCTAATAACAACTATAATAAGGTTATCAATCGAATTTATATAATGCGAGGTGATTTCATGTTATTAATGTGCAAAAACACACCGATTTACGATATAGATAATGAAAAAATACTAAATACAAATCTGTTGCCCGGACTTATGAAGCAAAAAGGTGCAAACAATCATACTTTTACAAAATGGATGAAGTACCGCTATTCATCAGGCACAAACACGACGGCGCGCAAATTAAAGGGAATCACATTCGGACAGGGAGCGCGTATGCGCATTAACCGCGAGACGAGAGCCTTGAGTTTTTGCGATTGTTATTGGATAAAAGCCACGGATGATCCTATACGCTTTGAGGAGATAACGTTTTTTTCATATGTGTCATCTCCTGATATGGCGGAAAAAGCCGGCGGCTTTGTGAACAAGTGGACGGAAGGGGCGAAAAGCTAACCAGAAGCCTGCGAGCATCCGGTAGAAAGGATTCCTCGTGCTGAATTCCCGTCCGTTACGGCAGCAGGCGATGAGCCGGCCGCGGATCTGGTCCGGACGGAGAGGACCCTCGATCACAGTCTGATTATCACCGACCATATAGAATCCGTCTTTTTTGATCTTCCAGATGCGGTGCAGAACCAGTATACTCTGGTCTCTCCGGTAAAGGACGACATCGCCGCGGTGCAGAGAATCGGTACTGCAGGGGGCGATGACAGCTTCATCACGGCCAGAAATGAACAGAGGATACATACTGTAACCCTGCGGCTTCAGACGGATGGGATGACCATCACGCAGAAGTTTCTCGATATCTACAGGATAAGAACTTCTGTCTGTTATATGTGACTGTTGTGAATTTGTATGATTCATATATACTTCCAATCCGCGCGGCAGGAAGTGCTGCGCTGTTCAATGATTAATTTAATTCAGGATACATTATATTATAGCATCTGTAATAAGGAAATACCATAATTCCGGAAATCTTCAGAAAGGAATTAAAGCATGATAAAAAGACAAGAGGGATATCAGTTAAAAAATATAGAGGGAGTTTATCATCTGCTTCCATTTGGTCAGAAGGTAGCGGACCAGAAGAGAGGAATTACAATGAATGAGACCGGTGTATTTCTGTGGAATGCACTGGAAACACCGAGAACGGACGAAGAACTGATCTGTCTTGTTGCAGAGTACTATGGCATTACAGAGAGTGAAGAAAAAGAGCAGTTGAAGAAAGACATCCTGGAATTCGTAAGCCAGCTGCAGAATCTTGGAATCTTGAGGAGAAATTTCACAGAGCATCTGTCGGCTGTAGGAGAGAGATGTTGTGCCGGGATGCAGATTGCCGGAATCGAGGTTGGCTTTTTGGGAGCGGAAGAGATGATACCGGAGAAGTTTCATGATTTCATGACCAAATTTCCGAAAAAAGATGGAGGTGAAGAGACTGGCACAGATGGTATTAGAGAAGAGGATAGAGCCGATAACTGGGATCAGATCATCGAATTTACAGAATATCCTCCGGAAAGCAGACAGAATGGGAAGGTTCTGCTCCGGAATAAAGAACTGACCGTCAGTGAGTGGGAAGAGGGATATATCCTGACATTTCCATCGATGAGCAGCATATATGAAGCCTACATGACAGAAGACGGGAGTTATGTGAGAATCTACTGCAGACGGCCTTTTGGAGATGAAGAGGTGGATCAGCTTTTTCACGCAGTCCGCATGTTCTATCTTTATCTGGCGCAAAAGAAGGGCTATTATGCAGTGCATTCGGCATCGATTCTATATGAAGGAAAGGCATGGCTGTTCTCCGGGCATTCCGGAATGGGAAAATCTACGCATACGGCGATGTGGCATGAGCAGTTAGGTGTCCCATATCTGAATGGAGATCTGAACCGGAAGAAAAGACGGGAAAATGATCGTACGTGGAATCCCGTGGTGCGGGACATCTGAGATCTATACCACAGAGGATCATGAACTTGGAGGTATCGTGTTATTAGGACGCGATACGAAGGATCATGTGGAACCGCTTAGTACGTATGAGAAGATCATGAGGGTGATGCAGCGGATGATCTCCCCGGTATGGAAAGAAGAACTGCTGGAGAAGAATCTGGAATTCTCGAAAGAGCTGGCGAAAGAGATCCCTGTCCTGCATCTGTTCTGTACGAAAGAGTTCAGTGCGGTAGAGACGGTGAAGAAAGAGATAGACCGTCTTGGAAAAGAAAATGGCACGGCCGGTACGATACAGGGAGGGCAATATAAGGAGACGGAAGGTTAAGATGAAGGATAAAGTACAGCTTATCAAAAAACATCTGAAAGATGGAACGCTTCAGAAGATGTGGATACAGACCCGCTGGATCTATCAATACGCCAGAAGGTACTGGAAAGCGATGGTTCTGTATACGGTACTCGGACTTGCAGGAACAGGAGTATCACTGGTTTCCAGTATGATCTCAAAAGATCTGGTTGATATCATTACCGGACACCAGACAGGAAAGCTTCTGAGTACATTTGCGGCGATGATCGGTTTCTCGGTGGCCAATATTCTGGTAGGACAGGCATCCGGTTATGCTTCGACATTTATCAATCTGAAAGTCGATGCAGAGATAAAAAACGACATATTTGCCAAGATGCTGGTCACAGACTGGGAATCACTCACGGCATACCACACGGGCGATCTGGTCACCAGGTGGAGTTCAGATGCATCGAATATCTCGAGCGGTATCCTGAACTGGATCCCGAACTTGATCATCTATACGACAAAGTTCGTGAGTGCGTTGTGGGTTGTGATCTATTATGATCCTACATTTGCAATCTTCGCGCTGCTTGGAATTCCGTTCAGTGCATTGATGTCGAGACCGTTATTACGACGGATGCGCAACAACAATGAGCGGAGCGCGGCAATGAATGCAAAGCTTTATGGTTTCAACCAGGAAGCATTCTCGAATATACAGACGATCAAGGCATTTGACATGATACATTTCTATATCGACCGGCTGAAGAATCTGCAGAAAGACTATATCAACATGAGACTGGAATTCCAGAAAATGTCGATCCTGACTTCTGTGCTGATGTCGATCGTTGGATTTGCGGTATCGTACAGCTGCTACGGCTGGGGAATCTACAGAGTCTGGAGCGGAGCGATCAGTTACGGTACGATGACGATGTTCCTGTCCTTATCCGGAACGTTGACGGCATCTGTAAACTCTCTGACAGGGCTGATCCCTACGGCCATATCACTGACCATATCTGCGGGGCGTCTGATGGATATTGTTGAGATGCCGCAGGAAGACTACAGCCAGGACAAAGAAGTGCGGGGATTCGAAAAAGAGCACCGTGCAGAGGGTGTGGGACTTAAGATGGAGAATCTGGAGTATACCTATCATAACGGAACGAATGTATTCGAACATGCAACGGTAGAAGCCTATCCGCATGAGATCGTGGCATTAGTAGGACCGTCGGGAGAAGGAAAGACGACGATGCTGCGGCTGATCCTGTCACTGCTTCGTCCGCAGGAAGGAGAAGCCTGGATCTGTGCGGGAGAGAACCGGAATCAGAAAGTGGAGATGTCGCCGTCGACCAGACGCCTGTTCTCCTATGTGCCACAGGGCAATACGATGTTCTCTGGTACGATCGCGGAGAATCTGCGGAATGTAAAACCGGAAGCGACCGATGGCGAGATCATAGAGGCATTGAAACTTGCCTGTGCATGGGAATTTGTAGAGAAGCTTCCGGATGGAATCAACAGTATTGTAAAAGAACGCGGAGGCGGCTTCTCGGAAGGACAGGCACAGCGTCTGTCCATTGCCAGGGCACTGCTTCGGAAGTCCCCGATCCTGCTGTTGGATGAAGCAACTTCGGCGCTGGATGTGGCGACAGAGCGTAAGGTGTTGAAGAATATCATGATGGATACTTATCCACGAACCTGTATTGTGACGACACATCGACCAACGGTATTAAATATCTGTGACCGTGTGTATGCAATCCGGCAGAAACGGTGCAAGGTGCTTGGACAGGATGAGATCGATCAGATGGTGAGGAATTTTTAGGAAATGGGATACGTATGAGAAGAAAATAGAGATATAAAAAGAAGTTGCCAGCGGCAACTTCTCTATATGTTTGTGTTTAAGACAACTTTTGTAGACTATGTTACAGAGTATGTAAATCCTGTCATCTGTAAATTATCAATGCTTGTTCCGTGATGCAGATGAAATCCAAGTATAAGTGGATTCGCTGTAGTTTCAGCATTAAATGTAAAGGTTGCTGTTTTACCAGACCAGGAACAGCTGACAGAACTGTCTGAAGTATAAGCCTGATCAATTGTATCGTTAAATGTTACATTTAATGTAATTGTTCCTGATAAAACAGACCAGTTCGCATAGGCATGTCCCTTACCGCCTCCATTCCAACGATCCATTACACCCATATATGTTACGTCCAGAGTTCCTGCAGAAGCACCACTTGCAGTATAAACACCTTCCGAAAGTCCTGTGTCTATAGAAACAACTGGCTTTTTGTAAATTTTTGCCATGTTATTACCTCCTGTTTGTCCTCCTGTTTGTCAGTTCTTATTTTAACATAAAATCTTAAAAAATAAAGGGAAAATTGCCATTTTGTGGTAAATATTCCAAAAATGAAATTTTAAATTCCACCACCACATGA
>ENA-OOZY01002259-OOZY01002259.1-human-gut-metagenome-genome-assembly--contig:-NODE-2259-length-10182-cov-2.781278_pt1 | contig 10182 bp, 8 predicted proteins | sample MGYA00241047_ERZ501410 | MGnify/ENA primary metagenome ERZ501410 (study PRJEB25962, sample SAMEA2042621) | human gut metagenome | biome: human gut; feature: human-associated habitat; material: faeces... | reverse complement strand
AATATCTACACAAATCCGCAAAAACCGCTCCAGGTCGAGTCTAAAGTGTATGAATTTAACGAACCGGACGAAAATTCCGTGGTTTTGATGACGACGAACTTTGCGCTGACCTATTTTGCTGTTGCGGGCGAGCTGGAATCGATGCCTTTTGGCTCTTACCTTGTTGTTACGCCATCTGACGGCATGAGCGTGCTTACGGCATGGTCAGCTGATAAATTTAATGCGGAAATTGTTGCAAAAATGCTGAAAAAGGTCGATTTGGCGTCCAAAATTAAGACGAGAAAAATTATTATCCCCGGACTTCTTGCCCACATGAAAGAGGAACTCGAAGAAGCGCTGCCCGAATGGGAAATTGTTGTCGGCACAATTGAGGCTTTCGGGCTTTATGATTTTATAAAAAATAATGCGCTAAATTAGCGTTATTGCCGGGTTTTTGCCGTTTGTAAAGTTTTTGTAATGTTTAATAAATCAAAAGTGTTGACATTTTTTATTATGGTGTCATAATAAATAAGTAAGGTTTAAGTGTAGTCGAAACACTAAATATAAATAGAATTCATTAACCCCAAAAACATATAAACTCCTAAATAATAAACACTAAAAGAGACCATTAGGATGCAGAAAACGACCCACTCGGAAATGAGTGGTTTTTTTTATTTTTATTCTCTGTCAATTAAGCTGTTTGTGTAATTAAGGATTACGTGTACTTTTTACAATTTATTATGTATGTCCTATAACTCCAGCCCGCTTAAGCTTCATAAGCTGCATTAAGCAGGCAAAAATCACAAGAAAGTCTGTGCTATAAATTTTTTCAGCAAGTGTGATATTTTTAATACTTCTTTATTATTACAAGATTTCGAGTATGATTTTGCTCAAGAGGAAGTTCATATTCAATAATATCAATAACTTTTGCTTTGAATTTCTGTAAGCTTTTTTGCGCTTCTTTTATCTCTTCAGCAGCTTTAATAGATTTGTATGCTACAAAATAGCCGTCATTTTTTAGTTTTGGAATAGCGTAGTGAATAATTTTATCAAGGGAAGCTACTGCTCTGGTTGTTACTATATCAAACTTTCCGTCAAAATTCTCTACTCTGGAGCAGACTGTTGTGAGATTATCAATATGCAGAGCTTCTTTTATTTCTGTTACCGCATTAATTTTTTTTCCTATACTATCCAGTGCAGTGACCGGGAGTTCCGGATACGCAAGTGCAACAGGAACTGAGGGAAAGCCTCCGCCTGTTCCGAAATCCAGGAGGGTTTTAAAATTATTGCCGTATTTTTCAAAAAATTTTTCTATGGAAAGGCTGTCAAAAATGTGTTTTTCCCATAGGAATTTTTCATCATTTTTTGATATTAAATTTAATTTAGCATTTTGTTCCAAAAATACTTTTATATAATCATTAAAATAATCTTTAGTTTTCATGTTTTATCTCTTTTTCCAATTCATCGTATTTGCTTCCCAGCCTGATTTTTATATCAGTAATCCGCTGTTCGATTTTTGAAATATTATCCTGTGAAAAATGGTTTTGTGCAGAATTAAGTGCATGAAGATAGTTTTTCAGTGCAAACTTTATCTTTTTGTGGCTGCTATAGAAATCTCCGAGTTCTAAGTAGGCTGATGTAAGATAAAAAACTTCGTTTAAAGCTTTTGCGCTGTTTATTGCTTTCTGGTAATATTCAACTGTTTTTTCCGGGGATTTGCTCCGGTTAAGTTCTGCAAGTTTCATTGATGAAATATAAATTCCATTATTATTTTGGGCATCTTCATCTATTTTCAGGCTTTCTGCGTAGTATTTACGGGCAAGCTCCGGCATATCTGTTTCATCAAATATCAGCGCAAGATTTGACATTGCAGATGACAGGTGAGGATTATTTTTATCTATATCAATACATTTTTTGTAATATATAACTGCTGTTTCTGTTTCATCCAAGTCATCGCAGCAAAGTGCATATTTAAAATACAACTCGGCAAGCACTTTTTTATCTGTAAGAGGCTCTATAAGGCTTAATGCCGTTTTATAGCACACATAGGAGGTCCGGATGTCATCACTGCTTAAAGCTCCCATTGCTAAATTGGCTTTGATTTTTAATTCATTTGAAATATTCTGTGTTTCAAGAATATCTTTTAAAAGAAGTTTTGCCTTATCATGTTTGAAAGTTATGTAAAATATATTTGCAATGGAAAGTTTCATTTCGTTGATTTTTTCAATATCGCTTGCGGAAGTATAGAATTCAAGCGCTAAATCGTAATACCTTAACGAATTAAACCAATCTGAAAGCTGCTGGTAATTTTGTGCCAGCTTTGTGTAGATAGCCGGAAGTAATGTGTAGAAGTCGTCATCATCTTTTAACAGTAATGCTCTCTGGCAGTATGCAACGGCTTTTTTGTAATTATATTCATTTTCAGCATTTTTTGCAGCATTAAGCAGACCTGTCAGGGAAAGTTCATCATCTTCTGGGGTTAGTGTTTTATTGGAATAGTCAATAAACTTGTTAATCGACTCTGCGATTTCTGTTAAAACCTTTTGCTCATCTTCTTCTGAATCAAATATAAATGTAATATTTTTAATCTTTTCTTCTTTAGTATCTGCCTGCTGCTTTTCAGTAGGATGTTCTTCCTGTCTGTGCTGCAAGGTTTCGGCTGCATATCCGGCAGAGCTGATTGCCGCATTGCTTACCGGGTTAATAAACGGTTTTTGAGGAATGAACATGCTATGATATTCAATTTCTGAGCGCATTGTCTGTCTTGAAATAAGCAAATCCCTTTCAAACGGTTTCAGAGGCAGCTGGGTATTATACAGATCAACGCACGCCTTATGCAGTTTTATTGCAACAGTGTCTGAAATTGAATTTTGTGAAATCTCTTTAAAGTAATCCTGTAGATAGACCATACTCTTTTCTGCTGAAAGAATTTCATTTGCAAGAAAGTACCTGATTCTATCTTCGTTATACAGCCCTATTGTCATCAGCAGGCGCAGGCTTACGGGATGCCTCATAATTGTCAGGAACCTGAACAGGTGTCCGCTTACCGGATCAACAAACGACATAGCTTCTCTCAAGATAAAGTCATTATATGAAAGAAAGCTTTTTGTATACCCTTTTAAAAAGTCAAACAGGCTTAACTTTCTGGCATTAATAATCTTTGTTGTGAGATCGGTATAAAAGAAGTATCCTCTTGAATATTTATATAATTCATCAGAAACAGGTCCGATAAGTTTTATTCCCTGTGAGCGGAGGAATTTTTCAAATATTGATTTGTCCAGCGCAAGAATATTTACTCTGCTGTAGGAAATTTTCCCTTCAAAATCATCATTTGAAAATACTCTGGCAATTAGTATTATTTTAATGTTTTTTCTTGATGCAAGATGAAACAGAAAATCCAGAATTTCCTGTTTATTGTCTTTTAAAACAGATTCAAAGGAATTGATTATTATCAAAACAGGATTTTCTATAGAATCAAAATATGCTTCGACTTTCTGTGTAAAATTTTCATACTTTGCACGCGGCTGCCTTATGATATTTTGTACAGTAAGATTTTTAAAATCATCAAAGAATGATAAGAGAATATCATCAAGAATAGTTGTTTCAAAACAATTATATTTTAATGTTACTGTTTGCGTATTTAAAAATTTTGCTGCGTGATCAACAATTCTGGTTTTGCCTGTACCCAGAAATCCATTGACAAGCAAAAGTTTGTTTTCGCCCTGAAAAAACTGTATAATTTCATTAATTTGTTTTGTGTTATTCTCAAGCAGAAACGGATTTATGCCGCTTCTGTCAGGTTTTAAAAAACTCTTGTTATCAATTCCGCTATCCAGAAAATCTATGCTCATACACGCTATATTAAATGATTTTAAAATATTTTGCAAATTTTATTTAAATAATTGCACTTTAATTTTTTTGATAGTACAATATTAAGTAGTTAACGAGGGGAAAGGTATGGAATTTTTCAGAAAACATCAAAGACTTATTGTTGGGATAATTGCAGTTACATTTATAGCGTGGACTGTCGGTTTGATGATGCTTCCTCTTATAATCAGATAGGTAAATAGTGTATATAACAAATTTCCTGAAAAAGATAACTATATATTTTCTGTCGGCATTTATTCTGGTATTGGGCGTGTCGAATAGTGCATATTCCGCCTCTAATCTCAAAACAATTAACCAGAAAATGAAGCATACCCAGGAAAAAATTAAAACTCTTAAAATTAGAGAAAAACAAGAAAAAAGCAAGCTTGTTAACAACCAGCGCAAGCTTGAAACTACCTCAAACAATCTCCAGATTTCAAAACAGCAATACAGCTCAATGGAATCCCGTTTGAAGCAGATGGAAGCTGATTATAATGTTTCAATGTCCGAGTTTAATAAGGTAGATGCCCAGATGAAAAACCGGATAAGAATGGTTTACAAAAATCAGCGTACCGGCATGTTTGAGCTTCTTTTGGACGCTAAAGACCTTAACGGGCTTCTTGATATAATTTATTTTGAAAGAATTATCATTAAAAATGACTACAAACGTATGATGGCTTTGAAAACAAAAGCTGCTAAGATTGCTAAGATGAAAGCTGATATAGAAGCGCAAAGACGTTATCTTGCGCAGACAATTGAAGATATAAACTCTCAGCAGAGGACAATTCAAAGAGCTATTGCCCAGAATCAGAGTATGATTAATCGTTTGAAAACGAACAGGGCTGCATACGAACGTTCAGAAAGAGAGCTTGCAAGGCAGTCTGCAAGTTTGCAGAATATGATTAGCAAAAGTTACGGGCATTCAACTGTAAAAGTTTCATCCAGCGGTTTTATGAAGCCTATTGCCGGCAGAATTACATCACCTTTCGGCTGGAGAACCCACCCTATATTTAAGAGCCGGACTTTCCACTCCGGTGTTGATATTGGCGGTCCTAACCTCGGAAGTATCAGAGCCTCAAATGCAGGCCGTGTAATTTATTCAGGCTGGTACGGCGGTTACGGAAAGGTTGTTATTATCGACCATGGTACAATTAACGGACATCCTACAACTACTCTGTATGCACATATGTCTACAACAAAAGTCAACGCGGGGCAGTCTGTTTCTAAAGGGCAGGTAATCGGTCTTGAGGGAACAACCGGTTACAGTACCGGTCCTCACTGCCACTTTGAAGTGAGAATTAACGGAAAACCTAATAACCCGTTAAATTATATTTAATAAGGAATAGATTTTGAAAAAGTTTCTAATAATATCTTTAATAGCTTTAAGTGTTGCGTCACCTGTATTTGCAGATGACGACAAAGAGTATGAAAAGAATATTAAGGAACTGCAAAGGATGCAGGATCAGATGTTTATTCCTTCAACCGTACCACTTCCTGATGTCAATTATACCCAAAAAGAAGAAGTCAAGCCTAAAAAGATAAATGCTAACGGGGATGAGGATATTACCCGTATGGTCGGCAGGTCAATGGGTGCAAGCGCGCAAGGGATGCCGTTGTTCAAACAGCTTCGTATAAAGCTTACTAATTATTATAAGATTAAAGCTCATGAAGACGAGTTAAAAGAGCAGCAGGAACTCCAAAAAGAGTTAATGAAAGAGATGGAAGCTGAAGATGGTGATGATGTTGAATCTCTGGAAGAGCTTACTGACAGAAATCTCAAAAAAATAATGAATGTTGAATCCTCCGACAACGAAGAGGTAAAGCCAAAAAAGAAATTCGCTTTCTGGCACAGAAAGAAAAATAAAGATGACCAATCTGTTGAAAAAGAAGAAGAAAAACCGGCTCAGGATATAAAAAAAGATACAGAACCGGAAAAATCTCCGGAAACTCTTGAACTTTCTGGCGGCGTAAAACAGGTTGTTGCAGAAAAAGATGCACAGCTGGATTGCGATGTGATGAATTATTATGAAGACCGTAATGAGATTGAAGCAACAGGTCATCCTGTATTGTACTTCCCTCCGCAAGGGGTTACTTTAAAGGCTGATAAACTTGTTTATAATACGGTTACTAATATTATTAAAGCATATGATAACGTAGAGCTCATAAAAGACGGCTCTTCTATATACGGCGACTTTATTCAGATTAATATGAACGAAGAAACTTCTTTGATTACCAATATGAAGGCTGATAAGATGAATATGGTAATCAGGGCGAAAAAGGCTAATGCCGGTGATAATCTTATAGTTCTGGAAGATGGTAAAATGTATGCTGAAAAGTCGTTTATGCTTAGATTTAAAACCCGTATAATCGGCTCTGACTTTTCTCAAATGCAGATTTTGGATGAGGACCGCTCCTATCTTGACCCTAGCGGAAATGCTAAGATTAAAGTGGTAGCAAAAGAAATTTCTGTAAATGCAAAGAAAAACCATGATTTGATTACAGTTAAAGAGGCTGATATAAAGTATAATGATTTTACCTTAAGACATATCCGCTCTTTGACCGCTCATACAAACAAAAAACATGAATATTTTGAAGCGAACTATCCTGAATTTGGCTCACGTTCAAGAATTGGTATGTTTGCCGGTCCGGGGTTTGTATTTGATGTACCTAATGGAGCTACCATTAAGGCTATACCATTTTTGAATTATAAAGACGGCTTTGGCATAGGCGGTGCGTTAAAGTATAGAAGCGGTACAAACTTTACTGAAATGATGTACGGTTCAGCTGAAGATATTTTTGTATTACGAGGCGCGCAGCAGTTTGATGACAAATTCTTTATGCAGTACGGGATGAATTCTTATATGGATAACTGGTGGTTAGGTTCCCGTATGGCAAAATATATGACTGAATTTGTTTTTCGTGATGGTGTCAGAAAAAGAAATTTTCTTGGCAAAAATATGGATTTAACATTTAAACAAAGACTTGGTGCCGGTTATATTCACGATAGTGATGTTAACAGATTTGATGAAAAGAATTTGAAATCTTCAGAAATGGGTACTACAAGGTTACAATATATGTCGGAAATTGACCAGACACTGTATACGTATAATAACCCTGAAAAAAGATTTATGATGAATGCCGGAGTTGCTATGCAGGGTGCTGCTGCTGTATATGGTACCGGGGATACACAATTTGTCGGCAGAATCGGTCCAAGGCTTCATACGCAATATAAATACTGGATGCAGGATATAGGATATTTCCTGTCAGCCTATCAGGATAATACTCCGGTGCCAAGGTTTGACACATACCGTTACGGACATTCAAATGTCTATATAAGAGAGGCTTTGAGGCTGTGCAAATATGCTTCTGTTTCATGGGCCGGCTCTTTTAACCTTTCTGATGATGCTCCTAACGGAAAGATGGTTCAGGAAAATATCTTTATGGTAGCTTTAGGTCCTGATGATTTTAAAGTCAGTCTTGGTTATGACTTTTTCCGTCAGACAACTTATTTTACAATCAATGTAGCTTTAGATATGAAAGGTACAACTGTCGATTTTGATAAAATGGTTATTAAAAATCCGGATAGACTTGCTCAGGATGATAAGCAATATGTAAAAGAAGTGACTTTTGAGGAGAAAGGTCCGGCAACAAAGGTTAATAAAACTTACGCCGAGGTAATAAATATAGAAGATCCTGATAAGGAGGCTTTATAATGGGAATAGCTGAACTCAGACAGGAATTGATTGCGTATGGAAAGCTTGCGGGTCAGAAAAATATGACACCCGGTATTTCCGGTAATATGTCTGCTCGTTACGGGGATAAAATTCTTATCACCTCTTCCGGTTCCGCTAACGGCTTTTTATCAGAAGATGAGTTTTCATTGATTGACTTTGACGGTAATTTTGTTGATGGTAATCCAAAGCCTTCAAGTGAAAAGATGCTTCATGTCAAATTTTATCAGATGCGTCCGGATGTAAATTATATTTTGCATATGCACTCGCCTTATCTTTCATCATTTGCGGCGGCCGGTATAGCACTTGATGAACCTGTAATGCCGGAAAACTTATTTTATTTTGGATCTATACCGCTTGCAGAATACGGGCTTCCATCATCTAAAGATTTAGTTGATAAAACTTCTGTTTATTTTGATAAATACGATGCTGTTCTTATGGCAAACCATGGATTTATCGTTGGAGCTAAGGAATTAAAAGATGCATACCTGAAGCTTGAACTTGCAGAATCTTATGCCCAGGTAATTATTAATGCAAAGATTTTAGGCGGTCCTGCTCTGTTGAATAATGAACAGGTAAAAGAGATTTATGCCTTAAGAGGCTGATATTAAGAATAGAAACTAGTAGAAAGAGGAAACTAAAAGTGTCAATAATGTTAGAAAATAAACAAGGGTTAATAGCAGGTGACGGGTCTTTACCTGTAAAAATGGCTCAATATGCTAAAGAAAACGGTTTTGAAGTTGTTTGTATTTCTTTTTCAAAAGACAACCTTGCAAAATTAAAAAAATATTGTTCCAGAGTGTACTCCTGCCACCCGGGTGAAATCAACAGAATTGAACAGATTTTGAAAGATGAGGAGCTTAAACAGGTTACTTTCCTTGGAAAAGTCAACAAAAGCGTTCTTCTGAAATTGTATAAATTTGATTCAAGAGCTATCGAAATCTTAAAATCAGTGAAAAGACTAAATGATGATGAAGTTATGCTTTTGATTGTTAAAGAGTTTGAAAAGCTTGGTATTACTGTTTTAGACCAGACTATTTTTATAAAAAATCTTATGATACCGGCAGGTGTTCTTGGAAAACACAAACCTACCAAAGAACAAATGGAAGATGTAAACTATGGTTTCTGGCTTGCAAAAGAAATGGGGAAAGTTGATGTGGGTCAGTCTGTTGTGATTAAAGACAAGATGGCAATGGCAGTAGAAGCCATTGAAGGGACTGATATGTGTATTAAACGCGGCGCAAAACTTGCAAAGCACAATGCGAGTGTAATTAAAGTATCAAAACCAAAACAGGATAAACGTTTTGATATTCCTGCCGTCGGGTTAAGAACTTTAAGAACAATGAAACGTTATAAAGCTTCACTTTTAGCCGTTGAAGCTAATGAAACAATTATTGTTGACCAGGAAAAAGTTATTAAATTTGCTGATGATAACAATATAGTACTTATGGCAGTTAGCTTATGAAGAAACTTTTTGTAATTACAGGTGAATACTCCGGTGACATACACGCGTCAAAAGTTGTCGCAGCTTTAAAGTCCAAATATAGTGATCTGGTTGTGGAAGGTATCGGCGGCGAGAACTTAAAATCTGCCGGAGTAAAGCTGTTTTCAGACCAGAAAAAGATGGGTGCTGTAGGGCTTTCTCCCAAAATTGTTATTGACCATTTTACTCTTGGAAAGCGTGTAGTTGATTATATCACAAAAGAATTTAAGCCTGATCTTGTTCTTTTAATTGATTACGGGGTATTTAATTTAAATGTGTCAAAATTCCTTAAAAAGGCAGGAATTAAGGTTTTTTACTATATTCCTCCCCAGGTTTGGGCAAGCAGAAAGTGGCGTATAAACACAATTAAAAAAAATGTTGATGAAGTTCTGTGTATTTTCCCTTTTGAAAAAGAAATGTATGAAAGTTACGGAATAAAAACACATTACTGCGGTCATCCGCTTGTATCCCAGCTTCCTGAAAAAGCAGACAAGGATGATTTTTTTGAAAAGCACGGACTGGATAAAAATAAAAAGCTTGTTTCAATTTTTCCGGGCAGCAGGACTTTTGAGCTGCAAAATTTAATGGATGTGTTTTTGGGAGCCGCAAAAATCCTCAAAGAAAAAGAAAATAATGTTCAATTCGTAATTTCGCAGGCTCCCAGTATAAAAGACGAAACTTTTGAGAAATATTTTAAAAATTCTGATATTCCGGTGATAAAAAACGATAACCACGCACTTTTGAGCGTTTCGGATGCGCTGATTCTTGCGTCGGGAACGGTTGCGCTGGAGGCGGCATTGTATCAAACGCCAATGATTATAAGCTATCGCGGGCCATGGTTTTATTATCTTGTTTACAGGCTCGTGCGCTGCATAAACAGGGTTTGTTTGCCTAATATTATTCTGGATAAAGATGTTGTTCCCGAAATTCTGCAGGGCGACTGCAAAGCGGAGATTATTGCAGAAAATATCCATAAACTTTTGACTGATGAAGCTGAAAGAACCGCAATGATAGAGGATTTGGGGCATGTAAAGTCATTGCTCTCAAAGCATCAGGCTGCAAAAGAAGCCGCAAACATAATTATTTCTGCGCTTAAATAATCTACCCGGTTGGGTATATAGT
>ENA-OOZY01002257-OOZY01002257.1-human-gut-metagenome-genome-assembly--contig:-NODE-2257-length-10193-cov-3.360130_pt1 | contig 10193 bp, 7 predicted proteins | sample MGYA00241047_ERZ501410 | MGnify/ENA primary metagenome ERZ501410 (study PRJEB25962, sample SAMEA2042621) | human gut metagenome | biome: human gut; feature: human-associated habitat; material: faeces... | reverse complement strand
GCTGCCGCACCTCGCTCGCCGTATCGGCACTTAGAATTATGCGGTATTGCCTTAGATAGTTTTATGATAAAGACCATCCTTTATTTTGTCAAGGAGGATCCCTATGATTGACTTAAAGCAGTGTTCTCTCGGCATTGAGTTGGGTTCCACCCGCATCAAAGCTGTGCTGGTGGGCGATACCTGCAAGCCTGTGGCCCAGGGCGATTTTACCTGGGAGAACCGGCTGGAAAATGGCATCTGGACCTACCCGCTGGAGGAAGTCTGGCAGGGTGTGCAGGCTGCCTACGCGGCATTGGCTGCGGATGTGCTGGCCAAGTGTGGCCAGCCGCTGACCACAGTAGGGTGCATTGGCGTTTCGGCTATGATGCATGGGTATCTGGCGTTTGATGCTGCGGGCAAACTGCTGGTACCGTTCCGCACATGGCGCAACACGATGACCGGCGCGGCGGCAGAAGAGTTGACCTCGGCGTTCGGGTTCAACATCCCGCAGCGGTGGAGCGCAGCACACCTGTACCAAGCCATGCTGAACCGCGAGCCACACCTGCCGCAGCTGGACTTTTTCACCACGCTGGCAGGCTATGTACACTGGCAGCTGACCGGGCGCAAGGTGCTGGGCGAAGGCGATGCCAGCGGCATGTTCCCGATCGACAGCACCACCGGCGGGTATGATGCCGCAATGCTCGCAAAGTTTAACGCACTGGCAGACAGGCAAGGCTGCCCCGTGGATCTTGTCAAACTGCTGCCTACCGTTTTGCCCGCAGGCGAGGACGCCGGTATGCTGACCGTCGAGGGGGCGAAGCGGCTCGACCCAACCGGCACGCTGCAGCCCGGCATACCGTTCTGCCCACCGGAGGGCGACGCCGGCACAGGCATGGTGGCAACAAACAGTGTCGCCCCGCGCACCGGCAATGTCAGCGCAGGCACCAGCATTTTTGCCATGGTCGTCCTGGAAAAGCCGCTGTCCAAGGTCTACCCGGAAATCGACATGGTCACGACCCCCGACGGCGCGGTGGTCGCCATGGTCCACTGCAACAACTGCACCAGCGATTTGAACGCCTGGGTCGATCTGCTGGCCGAGAGCGCGGCACTGTGCGGAGCAAACATCGACAAAGGTGCGCTGTTTACCCTCCTGTTTAACGAATCGCTGCACGGTGCGCCTGACTGCGGCGGCATCACGCCCGTCAACTACATTTCCGGTGAGAGCGTCACCCACCTGGACGCGGGCGTCCCCCTGCTGCTGCGCCGCCCGGACAGTGCGTTTACGCTGGCCAACTTTATGCGCGCCAACATCTATTCTGCCTTTGCCACGTTGGCGATGGGGCTGGAAATTCTGCGCAAAGAAAATGTGGCTGTGAATACCCTGCTCGGCCACGGCGGCATCTTCAAAACGCCGGGCGTGGCCCAGCGGTATCTGGCTGCGGCGGCGGGTGCGCCTGTGACCTGCATGGAAACAGCCGGTGAGGGCGGCATGGCCCTGCTGGCTGCGTATCGTCTGCACCGCGCCGACGGCGAAGCGCTGGCCGCGTATTTGAACCGCTGCGTTTTTGCCGACGCCCAAAGCACGACCCTGTTCCCCGACCCTGCCGAGCAGTCCGGGTTTGCCGCCTTTTTGACCCAATACCAAACCGCGCTGAAAGCCGAGCGCGCCGTTGTAAAATAGGGACTTGTATGCGTCGGCTGCCGGGCAACGCCAGCCAGCGGCGGAAAGTCCGGAACAGCAGTTGCTCTTGAACGATTTAGCGTTAAAACGGAAAGGATAACCTATGCTGGAAGCATTAAAGCAGCAAGTTTATGAAGCCAACATGGAATTGCCCCGCCAAGGACTTGTAACCTACACCTGGGGCAATGTCTCGGGCATTGACCGCGAGAAGGGCCTGTTTGTCATCAAGCCGTCCGGCGTGGAATATGACGAACTTACACCGGAAATGCTCGTTGTCATGGATTTGAACGGCAACAAGATCGAGGGCGAGCTGAAGCCCAGCAGCGACACGAAAACGCATCTGGAACTGTACAAGGCGTTCTCGGCGCTGGGCGGCATCGTACACACCCACTCGACCCACGCAGTGGCCTTTGCCCAGGCGCGGCGCGACCTGCCCGCCTTTGGCACGACCCACGCCGACTATTTTTACGGCCCTGTCCCCTGCACGCGGGAGCTGACGCCTGGAGAGATCGACGAGGACTACGAGAAGAACACCGGCAAGGTCATCATCGAGACGTTCCAAAACCGCGGCATTGACCCGGTGCATGTACCCGGTGTTCTCTGTGCCAGCCACGGTCCCTTTACCTGGGGCAAAGACGCGGCACAGGCTGTCTACCACGCTGTTGTGCTGGAAGAAGTCGCAAAGATGGCAATTTTGACTCTGACCATTGACCCCGATGCACAGCCTGCCCCACAGCATGTTTTGGACAAGCATTTTATGAGAAAACACGGACCCAACGCCTATTACGGCCAGAAATAAGGAGGTTTTACCGTATGAAATTTTACATTGATACCGCCAACGTCGACGAGATCCGCAGTGCCAACGACATGGGCATTATCGCCGGTGTCACCACAAACCCCAGCCTGATTGCCAAAGAGGGCCGCGACTACGCCGAAACGTTGAAAGAGATTGCCACCATCGTGGACGGCCCCATCTCCGGCGAGGTCAAGGCGACCACAACCGATGCCGAGGACATGATCGCCGAGGGCCGCGCCATCTACGCGCTGGACCCGAAGCACATGGTGGTCAAAATCCCCATGACCGCCGAGGGGTTAAAGGCCATCAAGGTGCTGTCCGGCGAGGGCATCCCTACGAACTGCACACTGATTTTCAGCGCAAACCAGGCGCTGCTGGCAGCCCGCGCGGGCGCCACGTATGTCAGCCCGTTTTTGGGGCGTCTCGATGACATCGGCCAGCCGGGCATTGATCTGATCGAGACTATCCATGATATATTCCTGAACTATCCGGACATCGAGACTCAAATCATCGCCGCCAGCGTGCGCAATCCAATCCATGTGACCGACTGTGCCCTGGCTGGTGCCGACATTGCCACAGTGCCGTACAAGGTCATCGAGCAGATGCTTCACCATCCGCTGACCGATGCCGGCATTGAGAAGTTCAAGGCCGACTATACAAAAGTTTTTGGCGTCAACGGATAAATCTTCCGTAAGGGGGAGACAAAGATATGTACTATATTGGGATCGACCTCGGCACCTCTGCGGTGAAGCTGCTGCTGATGGACGAAACGGGCAGCATTGCCAACATCGTCAGCCGGGAATACCCGATTGCCTTCCCGCATCCCGGTTGGAGCGAGCAGGACCCCGCCGATTGGTGGGCGGCGGTCTGCGACGGTATCCCCGCGCTGCTGGACGGGTTTGATGCATCTCAGGTCAAGGGCATCGGCGCGGGCGGCCAGATGCACGGGCTGGTGGTGCTGGACAAAAATGACGCGGTTATCCGCCCCTGCATCCTTTGGAACGATGGCCGCACCCAAAGGCAGGTCGACTACTTAAACGGCGTTATCGGCAAAGACAAGCTGAGCCGTTACACCGCGAACATCGCCTTTGCAGGCTTCACCGCACCCAAACTGCTTTGGATGCGGGAGAACGAGCCGGACAACTTCGCCCGCATCGAAAAAATCATGCTGCCGAAGGATTACATCAACTATAAGCTGACCGGCATCCACTGCACCGACTATTCCGACGCATCGGGCATGCTGCTGTTGGACGTGGAGCACAAATGCTGGAGCAAGGAAATGCTGGACATCTGCGGCGTGCAGGAATCCAAGCTGCCGAAGCTGTTTGAGAGCTGGCAGCCCGTCGGCATGCTGACTGCCGAAGCCGCCCAAACGCTGGGCCTGCCTGCAGATGTGGTCGTTTGCGCGGGCGCGGGCGATAACGCCGCTGCGGCTGTCGGCTGCGGCGCGGTGGGCGGCGGTAAGCGCAATATTTCCTTGGGCACATCGGGCACGGTGTTCATCACCAGCGATACGTTCGGCGTCGACAAGCAGAACGCCCTGCACAGCTTCGCCCACGCGGACGGAGGATATCATTTGATGGGCTGCATCCTCTCGGCTGCGTCCTGCAACAAGTGGTGGAGCGAAGAAGTGCTGCACACCACTGACTACGCTGCCGAGCAGACACCCATTACGGCGGACAAGCTGGGCGCGAACGACGTCTACTTCCTGCCCTACCTGATGGGCGAACGCAGCCCCCACAACGATCCTGCCTCGCGCGGTGCGTTCGTCGGGCTGCGGATGGACACCCCGCGTGCCGCGCTGACCCAGGCGGTGCTGGAAGGTGTGGCGTTTGCGATTCGCGATTGTGTGGAGATTGCGCGGGCACAAGGCGTGAAGATTAAAGCCAGCACGCTCTGCGGCGGCGGTGCCAAAAGCCCGCTGTGGCGGGAGATTTTGGCAAACGTGCTGGGCATCCCGCTGACGCTGCCCCAGACCGAGCAAGGCCCCGGCTACGGTGGCGCGATGCTGGCGGCGGTGGCCTGCGGGGCATACCCCAGCGTGCAGGCCTGTGCCGAGGCGCTCGTCCACGCCAAGAGCACAACCCAGCCGGACGCCGCGCTCGTCGAAAAATACAACGCGCGCTACGCCGTATGGCACAAGCTGTACCCGGCACTGAAAGTATCCTTTGCGGAAATGGAGGCACTGCAATGAAGATTTTTTCTGTAACCGACCCGGAATTCAAGCCCTATGGCCGCGTTGTGACCGGGTTGGATACCGCCAAAGCGGAAATTTTGGCCGCCTTGGCAAACACCCCGCTGCCCGCAGCTACAGATTCATCGCAGCCGGAATAATCAATCTGTACCTCTATGTCTGTCGTACCCGCTGATGCGGTAAAGGTCTGGATACGTTCTGCCTCCTCTGCTGCGCCGCTGTTTTCTTCTTCCGGCTCCATTGCCGCAAAGGCAGTTACATGTCCCCATGCGGAGGCACCGTTCCCCTGCCCCGCTATATAGTAAGTCAGCTTTGTATAAAAATCTTCTGTTCTCTGTGTTTTTCCCGTATCCGCGGATACTGCAAGGCTGTACTGCTCCGTCCCGGTGAACGCATCCCAGGAAACTGCACTTCCGCCCGGCTTTCCCATATCCATCACACCGGAGCAGAACACATTCAGCTCTCCCCGGAGCGCTGCCGGATAAGTTCCATCCGTTCCGGGAAGGTACTGTACCGTCACCTCTGCCCCGGCGCCTGCCGGAAGCTTTACCTCCGTTTCCTTCCCGCCATCATCCACCAGCCAAAGTCTCCAGAACTGCAGATAGTCCGCCGCGCACGCTTCCCCCATATGATGTGTCATATGAGCGTCTACGAGCGCCTTATTTCCGGCATAGCCCGTAATGCTGTTATCCTCCGCGCAGTCACGGTACTGTCTGACCCTCAGCGCAAGCGCTATCTTCTCCGGATTTGCCGCTTTGCCGTCCGCCAGAAAAATTTCCGTACCCGCAGGCAGTCTGACCTGGAAGTACACCGACGCGCCTGCGCCATCCGCACTCCCATTATCGTAGGCTGTATAGATGGTATCCTCTTTCAGCGGATAGGAATCCTCCTCTTCGGTTTCCGTCTCTGTTTCTGTCTCGGTTTCCGTTTCCGTCTCTGTCTCCGATTCGCTTTCATTTTCAGAATCCGTTTCCGTCTCTCCGAAGATAATTTCCCCATCGCCAGAGCCGGACGCATCATCCCCGGAATTTGTTCCATCTTCTGTGGAGTCATTTTCCTCTCCGGAGCCTGTGCCGGTTTCTGTCGGATTCGTTTCCGCCTCACCGGAATCTGTACCCGTTTCCGCAGGATTCGTCTCCGCCTCGCCTGAGTTGGTTTCCGCTTCCGCAGGACTTGTCTCCGCCTCACTTGAACTGGTTTCCGCTTCCGTGGGATTTGTCTCCGTCTCACCGGAACCGGCTCCATTCTCTGCAGGATTCGTCTCTGCTTCCCCGGAACTGTTTTCCGCTTCCGTGGGACTTATCTCCGCTTCCCCGGAACTGTTTCCGGTCTCTATGGGATTTGCCTCTGCTTCTTTTGAATTGGCTCCGGCACCGCCGGAATCTGACGCTCCTGCGTCTGTCTGTGCCGGATTTGCCGTCTCCTCAGAGAACGCCGCCACGCCCTCTTCCGCTCCCGTTGTCACAACACCACACGGGAGAAGCATACAGAAGCACAGCAGGACAGCCAGCACCCTTCTGATAGATTTTCTCCTGTTCTTTCTCATTGTATCGCCTCTCCTTACCCTTATATTTACTTACCTGTCTTCCAGTCAGCTTTCGTCTTTCATACAGGTGCCGTTTGCCCATCCTTTAATATCCTCTTTTAACGCAATTCATACATAGTCGCTATAGGTGTCTCTCTGTCCTCCATTCTGCTTTGTATCTTTCCCGCTGTTTACCCGCAAAATAGACAGAAAAAGACAGCTGCCAGACTTATATTTGTACAACGGATTAACCCGTCTGTGGTATAATTTTCAAAAAAATTCAACACAAATTGAGCAAAAAAGAACGGATGCCCTCTGGAATAGTACCGGCATCCGTTAAATAGTATTTAAAAACACACCAAAAGAGCCTGTCATCAGCAAAATTTCGGTCAGGTCTTTTTTGTGTGCAAAAAAACAGACTTTATTTTGGTTTTTATCACTGTTTTCTTCGCAGAGCTATTGAAAAAAATAATGATCTGTATTATACTATACATGTTTATATATTCTAATCATACGGGCAGAAGCAAGAATACCACAGACGGGTTATTCTGTGGTTTTTTTATGCTCTACACTATATCACCAGCCCCAGTCCGTTCAGTACCTTTTCATGGGCTGCCGCACTCACCGCCACATAGATTCTGGTTGTTTCAATCCGGCTGTGTCCGAGGACATCTGCCAGATGTGCCAGATTATTCGTGGCCGCATAGAATGTCCGTGCAAAAAGATGCCGCAGATTATGAGGAAATACTTTGCATGGATTCACTCTTGCTTCCACACACAGCTTTTTCATATCGTGGCAGATATTTGACCTGTCCAGCGGTTTCCCGCTCCGGGAGCGGAAAATATGTCCGCTCTCTATCTTCTGCTCTCCGGCATACCGGAGCAGCCTTTTACGCAGCTCCCTCTGCAAAAGAATTGTGCGGTTTTTTCCTTTCATCTGTATCTGTGCCCGTCCCGCTCTGGCTGCTTCCACTGTAATATACACAAGCTCGCCAATCCGTATACCGCTGCCGCATACTGTCTGCATCAGAAGCCACAGTCTTTTCTTTCCCTGTTTTTCCGCCGTTTTCAGAAGCCTCTTATATTCCGTTTCTGACAGCTCCCTGGATTCTTCCAGAAACGCCTGTCTCTGTACCTTCAGGAGCCGGACCCTGCATTCCTGCCAGCCCAGAAAATCAAGAAACGAATGAATAGCCGTCAGTGCACCGTTGACAGTCTGTGCCTTATGCTCTGTCTGCAGATACTCCCGATACTCCACGAGATGTCGTTTGGTCAGCTCTTCACCTCCCAGATACTCCGCCAGCTTCTGCACAGCCCGGACATATTTCTCCCTCGTCGCTCTGGCCTTTTCATTGATGTACAGTTCCTCCTCAAATTCCTGTACTCTCTCTTTTGTAATTTTTTTCATCCCGCATTCCTCCCGTGCCTTTACTCCATTTTGCTGAATACTGCACATGAAACGCTTAAAATAAATTATATTTTCAAAAAATACCTGCAAAAGCGCAAAAAAGCCACCTCATGCAAGCATGAAGTGGCTCCTTATATACTTTTTATGCGCCTGACGCAAAGCTTTTGTGCAGCTTACTCGATGATAGAAGCAACACGGCCTGATCCAACAGTACGTCCACCTTCGCGGATAGCGAATGTAAGACCCTGCTCCATAGCGATCGGGTGGATCAGCTCGATGGTCATTTCTACGTTGTCACCCGGCATGCACATTTCTGTGCCAGCCGGCAGCTCGATAACGCCGGTAACGTCAGTTGTACGGAAGTAGAACTGCGGTCTGTAGTTGTTGAAGAACGGAGTATGACGTCCACCTTCATCTTTTGTCAGAACGTATACCTGAGCGGTAAACTTTGTGTGGCACTTAACGCTGCCCGGTTTTGCAAGAACCTGACCACGAACGATCTCAGTTCTCTGAACACCACGAAGCAGTGCGCCGATGTTGTCACCTGCCTGAGCTTCGTCAAGCAGCTTACGGAACATTTCGATACCGGTAACAACAGTCTTCTTGGTAGCTTCCTTAACACCGATGATTTCAACTTCATCGTTCAGATGAAGAGTACCACGCTCTACACGGCCGGTAGCAACAGTACCACGACCTGTGATTGTGAATACGTCCTCAACCGGCATAAGGAACGGCTTATCTGTATCACGCTCCGGATTCGGAACCCATGTATCAACAGCATCCATCAGCTCCATGATCTTGTCGCCCCATTCGCTGGACGGATCTTCCAGAGCCTTCAGAGCAGAACCCTGGATGATCGGTGTGTCATCGCCCGGGAAGTCATACTCTGTGAGCAGCTCACGGATCTCCATGTCAACCAGCTCAAGAAGCTCTTCATCGTCAACCATATCGCACTTGTTCATGAATACTACGATATACGGAACGCCTACCTGACGGGACAGAAGGATGTGCTCCTTTGTCTGAGCCATAACACCATCGGTAGCAGCAACTACAAGGATAGCGCCATCCATCTGAGCAGCACCGGTGATCATGTTCTTTACATAGTCAGCATGACCCGGGCAGTCAACGTGTGCATAGTGTCTCTTCTCTGTCTCATACTCAACGTGAGCAGTAGAAATTGTGATACCACGCTCTCTCTCTTCCGGAGCCTTATCGATGTTCTCGAAATCTGTAGCTGTGTTACCTGCAACTCTCTCAGAAAGCACCTTTGTGATAGCTGCTGTCAGAGTTGTTTTACCATGGTCTACGTGACCGATGGTACCGATATTACAATGCGGTTTCGTTCTTTCAAATTTAGCTTTTGCCATTTTGAATGTCCTCCTTAAAAAAATCAGATTTTTCGTTTTTAATTTTTTAACAGGCTATCTATGATTATATTTCAAATCATAGATATTTTCAAGCCTTTTTTCATTTATTTACCTTTATTGCTCAGTACTTTTTCCTGTACAGACTTCGGAACCGGCTCATATCTCTCAAAGAACATGGAATAGTTGCCGCGTCCCTGTGTCTTGGAACGAAGGTCTGTGGAGTAACCAAACATCTCAGCAAGCGGTACATAGCCGCGCACCATCTTGCCGCCTCCGATATCCTCCATACCCTCGATACGTCCGCGACGGGAGTTGATGTCGCCAATAACGTCGCCCATGTATTCCTCCGGCATCGTTACCTCTACCTTCATGATCGGCTCAAGCAGGATCGCGCCGCCCTTCTTCATAGCGTCCTTGAACGCCATGGAACCGGCGATATGGAATGCCATCTCAGAGGAGTCGACCTCATGGTAGGAACCGTCGTATACGTTTGCGTGAACACCGAGTACCGGGAATCCGCCGAGGATACCTGCCTTTGCAGCTTCCTCGATACCTTCGCCGACTGCCGGGATGTATTCCTTCGGAATAGCGCCGCCGACAACGGTAGATTCAAACTTGAAGGTTTCTTCGCCGTTCGGATCCATCGGGGTGAAGATAACTTTACAGTGACCATACTGTCCGCGTCCACCGGACTGCTTCGCATATTTGCTGTCAACCGTAACCTCTTTGGTGAAAGTCTCCTTGTAAGCAACCTGCGGTGCGCCTACGTTTGCCTCAACCTTGAATTCACGCAGCAGACGGTCTACGATGATCTCCAGATGGAGCTCGCCCATACCTGCGATGATGGTCTGTCCTGTTTCCTGATTTGTATGAGCACGGAAGGTCGGGTCTTCCTCTGCAAGCTTTGCAAGAGCCTCGCCCATTTTGCCCTGTCCTGCTTTTGTCTTCGGCTCGATCGCCAGCTCAATAACCGGTTCCGGGAATTCCATGGACTCCAGGATTACCGGATGCTGCTCGTCGCAGATGGTATCACCGGTACCTGTTACCTTGAATCCAACTGCAGCCGCAATATCACCGGAGTAAACCTTGTCAAGCTCGGCTCTCTTGTTTGCGTGCATCTGAAGGATACGTCCTACACGTTCCTTCTTGCCCTTCGTGGAGTTCAGCACGTAAGAACCGGAGTTCATCGTACCGGAATACACACGGAAGAATGCCAGCTTACCAACAAACGGGTCTGCCATGA
>ENA-OOZY01002253-OOZY01002253.1-human-gut-metagenome-genome-assembly--contig:-NODE-2253-length-10202-cov-2.472849_pt1 | contig 10202 bp, 9 predicted proteins | sample MGYA00241047_ERZ501410 | MGnify/ENA primary metagenome ERZ501410 (study PRJEB25962, sample SAMEA2042621) | human gut metagenome | biome: human gut; feature: human-associated habitat; material: faeces... | reverse complement strand
GGCGCGCTCTCTTTGGAGAAGCTTGAGGCGATGACCTGCGTCTGCTCGGTAGGTCTTGATATGATCGCGGTTCCGGGCGATACCCCGGCGACGACGCTCTCCGGTATCATTGCGGATGAGATGGCGATCGGCATGGTAAATCAGAAAACCACGGCAGTCCGCGTGATCCCGGTAATCGGAAAGGGCGTCGGCGAAACGGTAGAATTCGGCGGACTTCTCGGCTACGCGCCGATCATGCCGGTAAATCAGTTCTCCTGCGAAAAATTTGTAAATCGCGGCGGCAGAATCCCGGCGCCGATCCACAGCTTCAAAAATTAGGGATACAGGAGTGCTCCGCGCTTTCAGCGTTTCGGAGGGTCCATAGTAAAAATCTGTCGCGTATATTCGCTTGGAGTGGGGCAGCCGAATTTTGCGGTGCAGGCTGCTCCATAAATTTCGCAGGAGCGTATGTCCAGCGTGAGCATCTGCCGGGCACGCTCTGCGGCATCGCCGCAATCGTGATAAAACCGGGAGATTACGCTGCCTGCATCAGCGAGCTTTGAGAGAAGCGGAATTTGTCCGCTTTTTTTTATTTGTCCCAAAAGCGCACCGGAGGACCGGCGAAGTCCGAGGATGCGTGCATAGTAAACGGGGAAGCGCTCCGGATCTGTCTTTTGTGGCTGCGGCAGACAAAGCAGAATATGCAGGAGCGCGCGGCGCACCATGGCTTCTGTGAGATTACGCGTTTTGATAAGCTTCACAAAGGAAGAAAAGTCTGTAAATGCGTAGCGCATCTGGAAAATCCGACGTGCGAGCGTTTCCGGGGTGTCAAAGCAGGAGGCAAGGGATTCCCAGCCTGGCGCTGTCAGCAGGCGGTAATGCAGCATAGCCGAAAAATCGTCCGCGAAAACCGGAAAGGTGCGCTGCCAGTTGGCGGAGAGGATATCGTATACGTCTTTTGGAACCGAAGCGGCAAGCTGTGGCGGGAAAACGCTGTCGGATAGCTCATCCGCGAATGCCCTGCGCAGCGCTGTGGCGGAGCAAAAATTACCGATATCTGTATCATGATAGCCGCTGCCCGCGCGCTGAATCGTGACGGGCTTTATTACACTGCCCGATTTAATGAGCGCCTTTAAGTATTCGACTGCAAGAATATTGTTGGGCTGGGAAAGAAGGGGTGCGGGGGCTTTGCCCGCATTTTTCTGCTCCAGATACCACCCAAGCGCTTCCTGGCGCGCGTTCGGAAAGGAAAGACCCTGCCGCAGAAGCGTCTGCAGCTTTTGCCGGAAAGCATCCGGCTCTGCGGAAAGTATTTGGGCGGCCGTCTGCAAAATATCAAGATTTCCGCATTCACTTCCAAAGCAGAGATAATCTACACAGCCGAGCGCGTTTAAAAGAGCGACGGCGCCTCCGGCAAAATATTCGGCGCTTCCGCAGGCATAGCAGGCAGGCAGCTCCAGCACCAGGTCGGCTCCGCAGCGGATCGCCATCTCGGCGCGCGCGGATTTGCCGATCACCGCGGGCTCTCCGCGCTGCACAAAATCCCCGCTCATTAAAACAAGCAGGAAGTCGGCGCCTGTCAGACGCCGGGCTTCCCGGATATGATACGCATGTCCATTATGAAACGGATTATATTCCGCGATCAAAGCGGTAACGATCATTACAGACCCCTTTCTTCTTTTCACAGCAGCGGCAGAATTACAAGATGATAGATCACGGGACCGAGAATGGCGGGCAGCATATTTGCCAGCCGGATGCCCTTGTTCCAGAGCAGATTAATACCTACGCCGGTAATCAGCACCGAGCCCATCATGGATAGATCGCCGATGAGCGCATCCGACAGAAACGGCTGGATGACGTGCGCAAGCAGCGTGATGCTTCCCTGGTAAATGCCCAGCGGGATGGCGGCGAACGCCGCGCCGATCCCCATCGTGGAGGCAAAAATCAGTGTGATCACGCAATCGAGCGCTGCTTTTGCGGCGAGCATGGAAAAATCGCCTGTCAGACCGTCCTGCAGCGAACCGATAATTGCCATAGCGCCGATGCAGATCACCAGCATATTTGCCATAAAGCTTTCCACAAAACGCGCATCCTTAGAGGCACCGACCGCTTTTTTGATGCGCTCGCCAAGAACAGTGAGGCGCTCCTCGATCCGCAGCAGCTCTCCGATCAGTGTGCCCGGCACCAGTGAAAAAATAATCAGCATCGTTCCGGTGATCGAAAAAGCGCCGTTTTCATACACCAGCATTTCCGAGAGAACGCCGCTGATACCGATAAACAATGTGCAAAGTCCGAGTGCATGCATCAGAGACGCTTCATATTTTTTAATCACCCCGGCGTTTATGAATCTGCCGAGGACGCCGCCCAGTATGACGGCCGCTACATTAATCAGTGTACCCATACATTTCTTTTCCTGTTCTTATTTTCTGTTTCGAATTATACATCAGCAGGCCTCCGATGTAAAGAATCGAATGTAACTCAATCTTGTCATTTCATCTCTTCAATGGTAAAATCAGGCTGTGCCGGATAATTTGCAGTTCTGACCGGCAAAGAAAAGAGGAGAAAGAAAAAATGAATATTTGTGTAAAGGGCGGCTGCCGTATTTTTCAGAAGGTTATGAAATACGGCATGTATGTGATGCCGTGGCGGACGCCGGAGATTATTGAGGGAGAGGACGCGCTGGTGCGTCTTGCCCAAAAGCTGAAGGAAGAGGATTATCACTGTGTGCTGGTGGTGACGGATAAGGGACTTGCGCAGATCGGGCTGCATCTGGAGTTGACAGATGTGCTGGAGATGTACGAGGTGTCGTATGCGCTGTACGAGGATACGATCCCGAATCCGACGATCGCCAACATCGAGGAGGCGCTTGCTTTATATAAAGAAGCGCAGTGCGAGGCGATCGTGGCGATCGGCGGCGGGGCGATGGACTGTGCAAAGGGGGTCGGCGCGCGGGCAGTCAAGCCGCGCCAGCCGGTGCAGAAGATGAAGGGCATCCTGAAGATACATAAAAAGACGCCGCCCCTCTACGCGATCCCGACGACGGCGGGTACCGGCAGCGAGACGACGCTGGCGGCGGTCATCACGGATGAAAAAACACGGCACAAATACCCGATCAACGATTTTCCGCTGATTCCGGATTACGCGGTGCTTAATCCGGAGCTGACGCGAAAGCTGCCCAGAATGATCACGGCAACCACCGGTATGGACGTGCTGACGCACGCTGTGGAGGCGTATATCGGAAACAGCAACACGAAGAAAACCATCGAACAGGCAAAGTGCGCGGTGCGCCTGGTGTTCGATTATCTTTACCGCGCTTATGAAAACGGCGACGATATGGAGGCGCGCGGCTTTATGCAGGAGGCGTCCTTCCAGGCAGGCGCGGCGTTCACACGGGCGTATGTCGGCAACGTACACGCGATGGCGCACGCGCTCGGAGGCGCTTACCGCGTGCCGCACGGGCTGGCGAACGCGGTGATCCTGCCGTATGTTCTGGATTATTATGGGAACGTTGTCTATAAGAAGCTCGCAGAGCTCTCCGAGGTGGCGGGCATCGCCCTGGAGGAAAACACGGAGGAGGAAAACGCGAAGCTTTTTATTGCGGCAGTCCGTGGGCTGAACCGGAAAATGAACATCCCGGAGAAGATCGGCGGTATCCGCCAGAAGGATATTCCGGTGCTTGCGGTTTGGGCGTCGCAGGAGGCAAATCCGCTGTATCCTGTTCCGGTTATTTTTGGGCGTAAGGATTTCCGCGCACTTTATCGTCAGATTATGGAGGAAGAGCAATGAGTACCTTAATAGAAGAAGCAGTCTGCAGGCAGCGCGCCAATTTCCGGAAAGGCGTTACCAGAAGCTATGACTTCCGCGCAGAGCAGCTAAAGAAGCTGCCCGCCTGGATCCACGCGCATGAGCAGGACATTTATGACGCGCTCTATGCGGATTTAAATAAAGCGCCGTTTGAGTGCTATGCGACGGAGATCGGCATTGTGCTTGATGAGGTGCATTATATGCTAAAGCATCTGCAGAAGTGGATGAAGCCGCAGGCGGTGCGAACGCCGATCACGCAGTTCCCGTCAAAGTGCTTCCGCATCAGCGAGCCTTACGGCGTCGTTCTTATTATGGCGCCCTGGAATTATCCGTTCCAGCTTTCCCTGGCTCCGCTTGTCGGCGCGCTTGCTGCCGGAAACTGCGCAGTGATCAAGCCGTCCGCCTATGCGCCGCACACGTCCGCGCTGATCGCCCGCATGGTGCGCGAGCTGTACCCGGACTGGCTGGTGACGGTCGTGGAGGGCGGGAGAGAGGAGAACGCGGCGCTTCTTGAACAGCGCTTCGACTACATCTTTTTCACCGGCGGTGTGAACGTCGGAAAGCTTGTGATGGAATCGGCGGCAAAACACCTGACGCCGGTGACGCTGGAGCTTGGCGGAAAGAGTCCCTGTATCGTGGATGAGACGGCGGATCTGAAACTTGCCGCCCGACGTATCGTCTGGGGGAAATTTTTAAACGCCGGACAGACCTGCGTCGCTCCCGACTATCTGCTGGTGCAGAGCAATGTGAAGGATCGGCTTGTGGAGGCGATGCGCAGGGAAATCCGCAGGCAGTTCGGAAAGGAACCGCTGCAGAATAAGAATTACCCGAAGATCATCAATGAGAAGCATTTTGCGCGCGAGGGCAGCATGCCGGTGGAGGAATCTATCGCGGAGCGCGAAAAGGATGCGGAATATTTCAGCACGGTCGATCCGGAGCTGGAGGCGCGCTTTTACGAAAGAATCAAAAAGCGCTGAATATTTTCCGCCTGAATGCAGAAACTACCTCTCAGAAATGATGAGGAGGCTGCTATGCTTGGAGATTTTAACGTGCGCACGGACCTTGCGCTGGAGGCGAAGGAGAGCTTTGAGGAGGACGATGTAGAGATCCGCGGGGTGCGGGTCGAGGAAGAGACGGATGAGGAACGTGAGATATACACAACCATTGTGAGAATCGAGACGGAGAACGGGGCAAGGACCATGGGAAAACCGGTGGGCACTTACATTACGCTGGAGGCGCCGAACATGTCGTCCGAGGATGAAGACTATCACCGGGAGATTTCCGAGGCGCTTGCCGGTCATCTTGGCCAGCTTTTGGGAGAAAAGGAGCAGACGGTCCTGGTGGTCGGCCTTGGGAACCGCGAGGTGACACCGGACGCCCTCGGACCGCAGGTGGTCGGAAATCTGCGGTTGACGCGCCACATTGCGAAGGAGTACGGGCGCGCGTCGCTGGAGGGCAACGCGCATCTGGTGAGCGCGATCGTGCCGGGCGTGATGGCGCAGACCGGTATGGAGACACTGGAGATCATCCGCGGTGTGGTGCAGGAGACGGCGCCGCAGGCGGTGATCGTGGTGGATGCGCTGGCGGCGAGGAGCACCCGGCGCTTAAACCGCACGATCCAGATCACGGACACCGGCATCAATCCCGGCTCCGGCGTCGGCAACCACCGCCGGGGAATGACGCGGGAAAATCTCGGCGTGCCGGGAATCGCAATCGGCGTGCCGACGGTCGTCGATGCCGCTACGATCGTCAACGACACTATGGAGCACTTAATTGACACGAAGGAGCGCAGACAGAGCCTGCGGGAGCAGATATCTCCGCAGTTAAATACCATGTTTGTGACGCCGAAGGACATTGACGAGACGATCAAACGCGTCAGCTACACGATATCCGAGGGGCTGAATATCGCGCTGTCTTGAAATGGTCATAAAATCACCCGGACGTGCATAGGATATAGTACTACATGCGGTAAGGGTGGACAAGATGAAGCTTCTGGACAGGATCATTCAGGCGGTTCTCACCTGTGCGCTGCTTGCGCTGGGCGGCTATATCATCGTGCGCAGCGTGGCGATCGCGGGCGAGAACGGTCTGTTTAAAAATACGCCGCTGCTCTCAGCGGTTTACGAAAAGATGGAAGAATGGACGGCGGGTACTTACATACCCGTCATTTCCTATGTCTCGGAGGAGACGGAAAAACCCGATATCCTGCTGGAAATGGAGGATCAGATGTTCCCGGTGTACGGGTACGTCAGACGGCAGCAGGAAAATGAGGCGCAGGTGGAGAGCAGGGAGGAGTACGAGCTGATCCTGCGGGCGCAGGCGCAGGCGGAGGAAAACAAGCGCCCGCGTGAGACGGAAAGCTATACGGCTCAGACGGAAGAGGGCGCCGCCGGAGAGAATCCTTTATGGGATTTTCAGTATCTTCTGAATCACTATTTTTCTATGGATATGACGACGACCATCGACGCGCAGCGGCTGGACGGGCGCACACTGCTTTCTATGGATATGACGATGGAGCGGGATTCCTCACAGCCGCAGATCCTGATCTATCACTCGCATTCGCAGGAGGCGTTCGCCGATTCGGTGGAGGGCGATCCGTCCACGACAATTGTGGGAATCGGAGACTATCTCGCACAGATCCTGCGCGAGGATTACGGCTACAATGTGATTCATGAGGACGGCGTGTTTGACCTGGTGGACGGCGTGCTGGACCGCAATCTCGCCTATGATTTTTCTGAGGTGGCGGTGACGGAGATACTGGAGCAATACCCTTCTATTGAGATCGTGATCGACCTGCACCGCGACGGCGTGGACGGAACGCGTTTTGTGACAGAATACAATGGAAAGCCGGCGGCACAGCTGATGTTTATTGCCGGGATGAGCCGGACAGCCGACGGGCAGGACATCGCTTATCTTCCCAATTCCTATATCCAGGATAACCTGGCGTTCGCCCTGCAGCTTCAGCTCGCGGCGGAAGAGGAGACGCCGGAGCTGATGCGCAATATTTATCTGATGGCTTACCGGTTCAACCTGCATCTGCGCCCGAAGAGCCTGCTTCTGGAGGCGGGCACGCAGCTCAGCACGGTGGCGGAGGAAAAAAACGCGATGGAGGCGTTTGCGATGATACTTGATAAAGTGCTGCAGGGCGAAGCAGGTCCTTCGGGGGAGCGGAGCGAATAGTAACCGCCTGAGCATGGGGAATGGCTTTACAAATATTTGGAAGATATGTTACAATGGGCTGGACGCAAAATGCGTGCATATGAGAACACAGCAGAGGACGGATAGCATGATAGATCAGAGTAAAATTCGAAATTTTTGTATTATCGCACATATTGATCACGGAAAATCGACGCTGGCGGACCGCATCATTGAGATGACAGGCCTTCTGACCAGCCGGGAGATGCAGGCGCAGGTGCTTGACAACATGGAGCTGGAGCGCGAGCGCGGGATTACGATCAAGGCGCAGGCGGTGCGAATTATTTACAGGGCAAAGGATGGGGAGGAGTATATTTTCAACCTCATCGACACTCCGGGACATGTGGATTTTAATTATGAGGTTTCCCGCAGTCTGGCGGCGTGCGACGGCGCGATCCTGGTGGTGGACGCGGCGCAGGGCATCGAGGCGCAAACGCTTGCGAATGTGTATCTTGCGCTCGATCACGACCTGGATGTGATGCCGGTCATCAATAAGATCGACCTTCCGAGCGCCGATCCGGAGCGTGTGATCAATGAGATCGAGGACGTCATCGGCATTGAAGCGCATGATGCGCCCTTAATTTCCGCGAAGATCGGCACCAATGTGGAACAGGTGCTGGAGCAGATCGTGGAAAAGATCCCGGCGCCGGAAGGAGATCCGGCAGCGCCGCTGCAGGCGTTGATCTTTGATTCCATTTACGATTCCTATAAAGGCGTGATCGTGTTCTGCCGCATCAAGGAGGGCAGCGTGAAAAAGGGGACGCCGATCACTATGATGGCGACGGGTGCGAAGGCGGAGGTCGTCGAGGTCGGCTATTTTGGTGCCGGGCAGTTTATTCCCTGCGATGAGCTTTCCGCCGGAATGGTCGGCTATCTCACGGCAAGCCTCAAGAATGTGAAGGACACGCGGGTGGGCGATACCATCACAGGCACGGAGCGCCCGTGCGCGCAGCCGCTTCCGGGCTATAAAAAGGTAAACCCGATGGTTTACTGCGGCATGTACCCGGCGGACGGCGCAAAGTATCCCGATCTGCGCGACGCGCTGGAAAAGCTTCAGCTCAACGACGCTTCCCTGCAGTTTGAGCCGGAGACGTCGATCGCGCTCGGCTTTGGCTTTCGCTGCGGTTTTCTGGGGCTTTTGCATCTGGAGATCATCCAGGAGCGCCTGGAGCGCGAGTACAATCTGGACCTTGTGACGACGGCGCCGGGCGTTATCTATAAAGTGCACAAGACGAACGGCGATATGATTGAGCTGACGAACCCGTCAAACCTGCCGGATCCGTCCGAGATTGATTATATGGAAGAGCCGCTGGTAAAAGCAGAGATTATGGTGACGACAGAATTTATCGGTGCGATCATGCAGCTCTGCGAGGAGCGGCGCGGTTCCTATCTCGGCATGGAATATATGGAAGAGACACGCGCGCTTTTAAAATACGATCTGCCGCTCAATGAGATCATCTACGATTTCTTTGACGCGCTGAAATCGCGTTCCCGCGGTTATGCGTCGTTTGATTATGAGATGAAGGGCTACGAGCGTTCTGAGCTGGTGAAGCTGGATATCCTGGTGAACCGCGAGGAGGTGGATGCGCTGTCGTTCATCGTACACGCGGGCACGGCTTACGAGCGCGGCAGAAAGATGTGCGAAAAGCTGAAGGAGGAAATCCCGCGGCAGCTTTTTGAAATTCCGATCCAGGCGGCGATCGGAAGCAAGATCATCGCCCGCGAGACGGTAAAGGCGATGCGCAAGGATGTGCTTGCAAAGTGCTATGGCGGTGATATCACCCGAAAGAAAAAGCTTCTGGAAAAGCAGAAGGAGGGTAAGAAGCGGATGCGCCAGGTGGGAAATGTGGAGATCCCGCAGAAGGCTTTCATGAGCGTGCTGAAGCTGGATGATAAATAGGAGAGACTTATGAGACCACTGCAGATTTATATTCATATTCCGTTCTGCGTAAGGAAATGTGCTTATTGCGATTTCCTGTCTTTTGCGGCGGAGGAGGAGACGAAGCGCGCGTATATCCGTATGCTGCTTCGGGAAATAGAAGCGTGGGAGGACCGCGGGGATGCTTGCATCTCCACGGTCTTTTTTGGCGGCGGAACGCCCTCCGTGCTGCCGGCGGAGGATATCGCGGCGGTGCTGGCGGCGCTTGAAAAGAAATTTCCGTTTGAAGAGAAGACGGAGATCACGGTGGAATGCAATCCGGGCACGCTGACGGCGGACAAGCTGAAAAGCTACCTGCAGGCAGGGATCAACCGCCTCAGCATCGGGCTTCAGTCGGCGCAGGAGGCGGAGCTTAAACTGCTTGGCAGGATCCATACCTGGGAGGAATTTCTGGAGAGCTACCGGCTTTCAAGAGCTGCGGGATTTCAGAATATCAACGTCGATCTGATGTCGGCGCTTCCGGGGCAGTCGCGGGAGACATGGCGCGATACGCTGGAAAAAGTGCTTGCCCTGTCGCCGGAGCATATTTCCGCCTACAGCCTGATCATTGAGGAGGGAACGCCGTTTTACGAGCGTTACCAGACGGACGCGCTGCGCCGGGAGCGCGGAGATGCCTGCGAAATATTGCCTTCCGAGGAGGAGGAGCGCGCGATGTATCATCTGACGGGATTTACGATCAGCCATATTCGTGACCGTGCAGGTGTTGATCACATAAATATCCGCTCCCGGCTCAAAAGGCACGATCTCATATCCATGCTTTTCCAGCAGTTCCTGCATGGCTTCCGTCTCATATGCATTCACTTTACAACCCAAATTATGCAATGCTGCTTTCATTCTTGTTTCCTCATTTCTGTATTGCTTTTTGTTCACGCTTTCTTATGGTTTCATCCGCTTTTTGTGTTGACTTTTCCACGAAAAACTATTACTATAAAACTATCTTGAAACAGATAATCCTAAGGAGGTTTTTTATCATGAAAACAGTACAGATTTCCCTTAACTCGATCGACAAGGTAAAGTCCTTCGTCAATGCAATTACGCAGTATGAATATGATTTTGATCTGATCTCTGGCAGATACGTCATCGATGCAAAGTCCATCATGGGTATCTTCAGTTTAGATTTATCCAAGCCTATCGACCTTGCAATCCATGCAGAGAACAACATGGACGAGATTATGGAGACTTTAAAGCCATACTTAATCTAATTCATACATAACAGGGGTACACGCCGCGGGATTTCCCGCGGCTGTTTTTTTATGTAACAGGAGACTTCGTTCCTATTACATAA
>ENA-OOZY01002246-OOZY01002246.1-human-gut-metagenome-genome-assembly--contig:-NODE-2246-length-10265-cov-2.780901_pt1 | contig 10265 bp, 8 predicted proteins | sample MGYA00241047_ERZ501410 | MGnify/ENA primary metagenome ERZ501410 (study PRJEB25962, sample SAMEA2042621) | human gut metagenome | biome: human gut; feature: human-associated habitat; material: faeces... | reverse complement strand
GCAGCGTTTATCTGGGGAACGGCTTTTGTTGCCCAGACAAGCGGTGCGGATTCGGTAGGGACGTTTACATTTAATACCTGCCGCTCAGTGGTCGGAGCGCTTTTTTTACTGCTGGTGATAGTGCTTTTGGACAGTTACGGAAAACGTACCTCAGGCGGGGGAAAAGACACACTACAGGAGCCGTATTCACGGACAAAGTGGCCGGTAAAGGGTGGCGTACTCTGCGGCATAATTTTATTTGTGGCAATGTCCTTACAGCAGTATGGAATCGGTATTTATCCGGCAGGTGTGGCGGCATCCGGCAGGGCAGGCTTTCTTACGGCAACGTATGTGGTGCTGGTTGCCATCTGTTCCGTATGGATGGGCAAAAAGCTGCATCCGCTGATTGCGGTATCCATTGTCGGCTGTATTGCCGGAATGTATCTTTTGTGTATGTCCGGCGGATTTGCAGGGATTTATATGGGCGATGTGTGCGAGTTTTTGTGTGCAGTCGGTTTTATGTGTCATATTCTTACAGTTGAACATTTTGCAAAGGAAGACGGCATAAAATTATCCTGTATTCAGTTTGCGGTATGTGCTATACTGTCAGGTGTGATGATGCTTTTTACCGAAAATGTCGATTTTGCCGGAATATGTGCGGCAGGACTTCCGATTTTGTATACGGGTGTATTATCGAGCGGAATCGCCTATACCTTACAGATTATCGGACAGAAGTACGCACAGGCTTCGGTAGCTTCGATTGTAATGAGCCTTGAATCCGTCTTTTCGGTACTTGCGGGCTGGCTTGTATTACATGAGGTGTTAAGTCCGAGAGAACTGACCGGCTGTATGCTTGTGTTTGCAGCGGTGATTCTGGCACAGGTTCCGGATATGCTGAATCATTCAATAAATGAAAAAGGGTGAAAAAATGAAATATACATATTATCAACTGGGTATTATGGCGGCAGTTGTATCGTTTCTTGGATTCGTCGTTGAAAATATCTGGCTTGCCATGACAAAAGGGTATATCAATAACAGGAATATGAATGCGCCTTTTTTACTGGGCTATGGGCTGCTGATTTTGTTTATGTACGCGGTGTTTGGAACACCGGCAGCACTTAGAATGTTTGCAAAGGAAAAGGTGCGTTGGAAACGGTATCTGGTTTACTTTTTATGTTCATTTGCCGTTGTCTGTGTAGGTGAAATTGTGCTGGGCATTGTGGTGGAGGCACTTTGTCATATTGAATACTGGAATTATTCCAATATTCCGATGCACATTACAAAATATACGTCCATACCGACCAGTACAGCATTTGCGGCAATGATTACAATTCTGATGGGAAATGTTTTTCCGGTTCTGATGGACTGGATATGCCGTATTAATACGCAGTGGGCAAAAATCATCTGCGCCGTACTTTGGATTGTGATGGTGGCAGACTTCTTTATCAGCTTTGGACATATGATAAAAGCCAAAAATTTTTATTTAAAATGGAAAATTTTTTTAAGAGCGAAAAAGTAGCGGAAAAATGATTAAAGAAAGGACAGGCGGCTGTAAATATACAGTGCCTGTCCTTTTTTATTATGGACGCTGTCCGAGTCCGCCTTCTAATGTCAGGGTTTCGCCTGTCATGTACTTGAAGTCCGGAGAAGCAAGCTGTACGCATACGCGTCCGATTTCAAGTTCAGCATCACCGAAATGTCCTGCCGGTGGTGTATGTACATTCTTTTCAAAAGCTTCCGGATAAGCGTTCTGGAACTGCTCTAACTGTGAAGTCCATGCTAATGGGCAGATAATGTTGACGTTGATTCCGTCTTTTGCCCATTCTGTAGCGGCAACACGTGTCAGTCCACGGATACCTTCCTTTGCAGCAGCATAAGCGCACTGTCCGTAGTTACCGAATAAACCGGCACCGGATGCGAAGTTTACAACAGAACCCTTTGTCTTTGCAAGGTATGGATAGCATGCCTTCATATAATAGAATGCTGCATAAAGTCCTGAATACAGTGCAAGGTTAAACTGCTCTGTTGTGTGGTCTGCTAAAGAAACACCGGAAGCAGAAGCCTGTGCATTATTGATTAAAACGTCAATCTGACCGAAAGTATCAATCGTCTGCTTTACAACATTTGCAACAACTGCTTCGTTGTCTGCAGAAGCGTTGACATCAGCCTGGATTGTAAGAACCTTGATATTGTAAAGTCTTTCAAGTTCTTCCTTTGCAGCGGCAAGCTTTGCTTCATTACGTCCGGTAATCACAAGGTTTGCACCTTCTTTTGCGTAAGCGGTAGCAATACCGTAGCCGATAGAACCACATCTTCCGTCACTTAATACGGCGCGGCCTGCACCGGTAATAATGGCGGTTTTTCCTGTTAAAAATCCCATAACCTAAATCTCCTCATATAATATTTTTAGATAATCGCATAAATATACACAAATCGTTTCATGTTTTAAATGAATAAGGATATTTATCACGACATATCTAACTTAATCATAACACAGTTAGACATTCCTAACAAGGAAATTTATGTAAAATATAAGAATATGAATCAGCATGGGGAGTGAATAAAATCTGATAAAATGAATAAAATATAAATAAAGAATAATAAAAATGCAACATTTTATAAGATAATGTTGCATTCATATATATTAAATCGGAAAGAAGAAAAAATACTTTAGTCCTTTTTGATATTTTTTTTATTTTTTGTGCGGCATTGTATTCCAAAGTCAAAATTTGCAAAAATTTCGTCTTTTTCGTCCTGATTAATTCCGAGATAACGTTTGGTAATTGTATAAGATGAATGATTATAAATATCCATGAGCATAGCAGGCTGTGTGCCTTGCTTCCATGCGTGGTAGCCAAAGGTTTTGCGCAGGGAATGACAGCTGATATTATGGGAATGTGTAGTACATTCAGCAGCTTTCTGCACAATTCTGAATGCCTGCGAACGGTTGATTGGACGCTGCGGTGTAGTCCGTTTGGTAAAAATATAATCCTCCGGCTCAGGATTGCGTATTTCAAAATATACGATAAGAGAAGCTTTGACGTGTTGGTTTAGTGCAATGACATTCAACTTCTGTGTTTTTTGTTCATTGACATAAATATGGTCAAAAAAATGATGTTTGTTAAAATCATAAACCATGCGCCATTTCAGCTGTAAAATATCGCCAATTCTAAGTGCAGTATAAAGTCCCAGCAAAATCAGCGCCTGATTGCGTGGGTTGGGTTGTATTGCGGCATAATAATTCATAAATTTCTGTAAATCTGTTTTGTTTCTGATAGGTTCTGTTGTACTCAATGTTTTTTCCTCCTCTATAAATGAAAATACATCACTATCTTATAAAATGTTGCATTTACAAAGCAAAAAATAGGGAAAACAGAAAAACAAGGAGGTAAGTGTGAATAATCCTTAAATTGAAGATTATTCACACAGCAATTTGTTTCTGAACGAAACAAATTGACATAATGATAAAAACAAGGAGGTAAAAACCTCTGCTCCTGCTTAGGACAGAATGTGAGCAAGCTCACATGGCATTTTTCCTTCGGAAAAACAAGGAGGTTTGTATGTTAAAGCTTACGTTAAGACCGGGTGAGTTTATTGATATCGGTGAGAATGTCCGTGTGATTTTTTCAGGCGGTTCGGCAAATAACATTCATTTGCTGGTAGATGCTCCGAGAGAAATCAATATTGCAAGAAGTTCAGCCGGGAAGAAAAAGGACACGACAGAACCGGGTGCAGGCAGATATTACAAGGAAAGTGGTATTTCCGATGAAGCACAGAAAGAGATTGTAAGTATTCTGATGCGTGAAAAACGTAAAAATGCAGCCAGACGCACACAGGAAGAAGCGTAAAACGCAGCAATACACAATAACAGCGGTAATATGTGGGTGAACCTAGGCGCCTGCTTATTATATAAATCAAAGGGAACGGATTTCCCGCAAAAAACATTTTTACACACATGGAGGTAAACAAATATGGTAGTACAGCACAATATTACAGCGATGAACGCAAACAGAATGTTAGGCGTTACAACAACAGGTCAGTCTAAGTCAACAGAGAAGTTATCAAGTGGTTACAGAATCAACCGTGCCGCAGATGATGCCGCAGGTCTTTCAATTTCTGAAAAGATGAGAAAGCAGATCCGTGGTCTTTCACAGGCTTCTACCAATGCACAGGACGGTATTTCCTGCGTGCAGACAGCAGAAGGTGCTTTAACAGAAGTACATTCTATGTTACAGCGTATGAATGAACTGACTGTACAGAGTGCAAACGGTACAAACTCATCCGTTGACCGTAATGCAATTCAGGCTGAAATTGACCAGCTTACAACAGAAATTGACAGAGTATCCGAAACAACAAAGTTCAACGATACTTATCTGTTAAAGGGTGATGATACAAAGAATACATCATCAACAACTTCTTCTGCTACATTTGCAATTAAAACAGGAAAGGAATTTAAAGAATCCTATACATTAGGTACAGGTAAGACATACTGGGCGGTAGATGCACAGGGAACTGTAACTGATTTAACAGATGCTACAACAGCAGAGAATTTAGCAAAGTATGTAGATAAAGATGGTAAAGCAAAAGACGGATATAAAATCTATAATGTTCAGCCGGATGCCACAAATGAATATGGTAAGTTAAATACAGCTACTGATATTTTGACAGCTGATTTAGTACAGAGTTCAACAGGTCTTATGGATTCAGCAGGAAAAGAAGTAAAGGCAGAGGATTTAGCAAACTATTTTGATGCTAAAACAGGTGTATATAAGGGTGGTTTATATTCAAGACTTACCGCAGATAATGCAGATGGTGTTAATGGAACAAAAGGCACTATAACACAGATTGGTGCCGAACAGATTAATAAATTTGTTGATGTTACTGTTACAGAAAAGACAACAACAACAACAGGTGCATTAAGTTTAAATCTTCATGTAGGTGCAGATTCTACAGATAATAATAAGATTAAGCTTGAAATTGAATCTATGAGTTCAAAGTCTTTAGGTGTAGATGGATTAAAGGTAGATACAGAAGATGGTGCAACAAATGCGATTAATACAATTGAAGCAGCTATCCAGAAGGTTTCTGACCAGCGTTCTAAGTTAGGTGCAGTCCAGAATCGTCTGGAGCATACAGTAGCAAACCTTGACAACGTTGTTGAAAATACGACATCTGCTGAATCACGTATCCGTGATACAGATATGGCTGAAGAAATGGTTAGCTACTCAAAGAACAACATTCTTATGCAGGCAGGTCAGTCTATGCTTGCACAGGCTAATCAGCAGAATCAGGGTGTTCTTTCACTTCTTCAGTAATTTAAGTTATCTTAATGATTTAAATTATTTTAGAGATTTTAGACCTTTTGGCAGGCGGTTCAAGCCTGCTAAAAGGTCTTTTTTGCAGTTATAAACAGTAATTATAAAAATATATAATAAAAAGTATATTATTGATGCAATTTACTATTGCAATATAAATGATATTATGTTATTATTTCAATAGAATATATTCTAAGAACGAATTTAAGCACGGTTTTTTATAAAGATTATGTGTTTAAAGTCTGATTTATATTTGAAATCTAAATATTTAGATTTCGTCTGTATTTTCTATCACGTTTTTTGGAATTTACTGCGGATTCTGAAATGTCCTTATGGATTTATTTAGACCCTTTTATCATCCGTTTTCATTCCAAAAGATTTGAAAATTTTAGAAAATTCGTCAAAATGCTTGTCGACAATCCCACAAGTCCAGTATAATAAAAGAAAGGAACCAATGCATGGATAATACACCTTACGATGATGTATTCCGTACACTTTTAACCGACTGTACGGAGTTAATGATTCCGGTTGTCAATGAAATTTTTCATACGCACTACACCGGAAAAGAAACCATCTGCCTGCTGCAAAATGAGCATTTTATTAAAATGCCGGACGGCAGTGAGCAGGAACGGATTACAGATTCCAGCTTTGAAATTATCAGTAGTAAAGAAACACCGATACCACAGCCATTGAAAAATCAGCTTTACGGCGGCTCTGCCGGCTGTAATACAGCACAGCGCAAACGATATCACATTGAATGTCAAAGTACGGAAGACGGCAGTATGATTGTACGAATGTTTGAGTATGATACACAGCTTGCATTAGAAAACAGAGAGTTTATATCAAATATTTTGACAGTACAATTTCCTGATTCAGCAATTGTGTCGCTTAGACATACTAAAAATACGCCGGAAGAAATGACGGTTAAAGTCTTAACTCCGGGCGGAAGGGTATCCTATACCGTGCCGGTATTAAAAATAAAACGTTATACGATTCATGAATTGTTTGAAAAGAAACTGTTTTTTCTGATACCGTTTCATATTTTTGCATATGAGAAAGATTTTAAAGAATTGGAAGAAAACAAGAAAAAGTTAAAGCAGCTGGAAGCAGAATATGCTTCAATTAGGGAACGGCTTGAAATCGCCTGCCAGATGGGTGACTTGAACAGATATGCCAAAGCTGCTATTCTTGATATGTCACGTAAAGTCATAGAACATCTTGCTGTTAAATATAAAAATGTTGCGAAAGGGGTGAGCCGGACAATGGGTGGAAAAGTATTAAACTATGAAGCAAAAGATATCTTAAACCGTGGACGCCGCGAAGGACGCATGGAAGGACGCCGCGAAGGCGAAGAATATACTAAAATTCAGATTGCCACAAAACTTCTTAATATGGGGAATGACATAAAATCTGTCGCAGAATTAGCTGAATTGCCACAGAAAACCGTAGAAAAACTGGCGCAAAGTATATCAAAAGAAGAAAAATAAGATTGCAAAGCAGCGTGAAATCAGGTTTATTATCAGCATGAACAAAAAAGGCTACACGTTTTAAGAAATACCCCGCAGGGTATAAACAGAAATGTAATACGCTGCGGGGTATTGTAGTTGATAAAATACGATATTAAACAACAGATTTCCAGGCATCAAGGATTTTCGTGCATTGTTCCACGTCAATATCGGAAACAGCCGTCTTTAGCTGATTTAAAAATTCCTGCTGGTTGTCAGGATAGATAAAGTGTGTCATTTCCTCCAGCGTAGATTCCATGGTATCGCTGTTCAGATTATCAATTGCATCATACATGGCATAAAAAAGCTTCTCCAGAAGCGGTGCAGTAATCGTTTCCTGTGCGGAGATTTTTTTTTCCTTTTGAAAATATGGCTGCAAAATAGACTGGTATTGTAAATAATCATGAAGGAGGGAAGCAGTCTGTTCATGAATGAGTGCCGCATCTTGTCTGGAACCGGCAAGTTCCAGACGGGCAGCGGATTCGGCAAGGTCAGTCGCACCAATCTGTCTGGAAGCGCTTTTTAATGCGTGGGTTTCAATGGTATAGGCGTGCCAGTCTTCCTGCTGCTCATATTTCTTAATCAGTTCTGCCTTCTGTTTAATGACACGGTAGTAATCTTTTAGAACGGTCATATATAACTGCGGGCTGCCAAGAAGCTGTATGGCAGCTTTTTTATCAAGGCCCTCAATCGCCCGAAATGCTTGCGTATTGTCCGCAGCGTCATTAGTGGCAGTTACAGTGTTGTCAGTGCCTGTGGTATTTCTGCTTGCAGACATACCGTGCTGTCGGTCAATCTTTTCCGCAGGAAGCCAGTGCTTGATTTTTGCAGTTAAAAACTGCAGTTCAATCGGCTTTGGTACAAAATCGTTCATGCCTTCCTTTAAAAACATTTCTTTTGTACCGTCAATGGCATTAGCAGTCAGGGCGATAATCGGAACATCGTCATATTCAGGATGAAAACGCCGGATAATGTGCGTTGTTTCCACACCGTCCAGTTCCGGCATCATATGATCCATAAAAATAATGTCATACATCTGTGACGAAATTTTTTCAATGGCTTCTTTTCCGCTAAGACACGTGTCAATCTGCATACCAAGCGGCTTCAAAAGTCCTTCCGTAACGGTCAGGTTAATAGCATTGTCATCGACAATTAAAATCTGTGCATCCGGTGCCGTAAATTCAAAGTGGTCGGCATCATCTTTTTCATCAAAATGCAGATCTTTATTTTTTAAAATCGAAATCAGATTTAAAGAGTACAGCGGCTTTTTTACAATGCGCAGATTCTTTAAATTGCAGCTGACCGAAGTATAAAAGTCTGTAATCAATACAGCGGTCAGTTCAGGGTGTGCCTGAATATAATCCTGCATGGCAGAGGAAAATACCGCATAATCGATAAAAAGATAATCAGGTGTATTGTCCGGCTCAGTCCCGGTCACGGTACAATTGTTATAAGCAATATGCAGACGGTCCAGATCTTTTTGCAACTGTTCCTGTACAAGGCTGTTTTTAATAAAAAGTGCAGCATGAACCGGCGGATCATTGTTAAATACACCGCTTGGACGGTCATCCAGGACCTTTTGCGGCAGTGTAAAAGAAAAGGTACTGCCAACACCGTATTCGCTTTCAACGGAAATAGTGCCGTGCATCAACGTCAGCAGCAGCTTGGAAATAGCAAGCCCCAGTCCCGTGCCTTCGATATTGCGGTTGCGTTTGCTGTCTAACTGTTCAAAGGAGCGGAAAAGTCTTCCAATATGTTCTTTTTTAATACCGATGCCGGTATCTTCAATAGAAGCGTGTAAAACAGTTTCACCGTTTTCTACAGGATCCGCATAAATTTTTAAAAGCACGCGTCCGTGTTTGGTGAATTTTACGGCATTATTGGCAAGATTTAACAAAATCTGTTTAAAACGGATACTGTCACCAAACAGCTTGTAAGGGATATCCGGTGCAATATCTAAAATCAGCTCAACATTTTTGCTTCCAATCCGCGTGGTGATAATATTTGCAACATCGTGGATTGTAGACATTGGTTCATATTCTACCGGAATAATATTCATCTTGCCGGACTCAATTTTTGAGAAATCCAGTATATCATTGATGATGGTTAAAAGTGTCTTTCCAGAGGCTTTAATCTGAGTAATATAATCCCTTGCGGCAGGCGGCAGGTCTTCACGCAGCGCCATTTCTGCCATGCCGATTACAGCATTCATCGGGGTACGGATTTCATGGCTCATATTAGCAAGAAAATCCGACTTCATGCGGTTAACCTTTTCAATCTCAATATTTGCCTGAAACAGCTGGTATTTGTGGTAGGCAATATTGGAAAGACCGTTTGCAATGGTATATAAAAAGCTTGCCGCTTTGTCAATCTGGCTTTTTTCCACGATATTGACTTTCATAACCGCCTGAATGTAGCTGGCAGGGTCAATCCCCAGTTCATCGGCGTAAACCCGCATAATCGTCTGCGCACAGTTGTTGACCATCGGTGTTTCATTTCTAAGTTCCATTGCTTTTTCAACGTGTTTATTCATACGAATCCTTTCTTTCTAACAATTTAATCTGTCTGTTTTTTATACAAAATGTACCCTTGCACTGTCGTACCGGTCTTCCTGCTTCTTTTCTTCTGCCGGATATCCCAGTGCAAAAATGCCAAACGCGCTTTGGTCTTCCGGCAGTTTTAAAATTGCTTCTACCGCCTGCATACGCTCTTTAACCGGCGCAATGCCGATCCACACGCCGCCCAGTCCGATTTCATCAGTCGCAAGCCACATATTTTCCATGGCGATACTCATATCAATCTGCGCATATTCCGGTATTTTACAATCTTTCCGGTATGCCGTGATAATTGCCTGCGGTGCATCTGCAAGCAGTCCTGCATATGGACTTGTCTTTGAAAGCTCCTGCAAAAGCATCTTATCGTCCGTGACATAAAACTCCCACGGCTGCTGGTTGCCCGCAGACGGCGCCGCCATTGCCGCGCGCAGGATATATTCCAAATCTTTCTTTTCTATTTTTCTATCCTGAAATTTACGGATACTGACCCGTGTAAATAAATTTGCCATGCTGCTCCTTTCCCAAACGGCTCTGCCGCCCTTATCCCTGTATTGCTTTTCTAAACCACCGTCCGGTTTCCGATAAATCATCTTCTGTCCAGCCGCCGGTTTTACTACAGCCCGGCTGGATGAGTGCCGATGTTTCATTTTTATTGGAAAGACTCCATGCTAAGAAGCTGACACCTCTGTCATTTAACAAATCCAGCCAGCTTTGTGCCGAATCATAATCAATGCCGCCGTTTCCCGAAGCATCACAAATACTGCATTCACTGACAAATACCGGCACACCAGCATTTAACGCAGACTCCAGTTTACTGCGCAGGGAAGCTTTATGTGTGCCCGCGTAAAAATGAAGCACATACATCACATTATCGTCATCCAGCTCATTTCCCGCTACTGCGTCAATATCCT
>ENA-OOZY01002241-OOZY01002241.1-human-gut-metagenome-genome-assembly--contig:-NODE-2241-length-10281-cov-2.293370_pt1 | contig 10281 bp, 10 predicted proteins | sample MGYA00241047_ERZ501410 | MGnify/ENA primary metagenome ERZ501410 (study PRJEB25962, sample SAMEA2042621) | human gut metagenome | biome: human gut; feature: human-associated habitat; material: faeces... | reverse complement strand
AATTGTTCGGCTCATTTTTCCATGATCGGGTGCATAAAGCGGCTGAGCATTTTTTTCAATTAATACTGTATTCAGCTCATAATATCCTTGCTTTACAGTGACGGAATTTTTGCTTATTCGCTTTATTTTTGCACCAAGATAAGTAGCAATGCGATATTCCCTTCTATTCATCATTACGATACCGATTATTCCTGTAAAATGTCCTCCCAATATGGGAATATCCGCAACGGATAGCATAAGCGAGCCATTGCTGAAGTGACATTGTGTCCAAATATATCTATTTGGAAATGAACGGCCGCAGTCTCCTTCAATATATCCCATACTATTTTTAAAAATCAATAGTTGTCCATTAACATTGATTTGTCCGTCAATTCGATGTCTCATACTGTAAACACTATGTCGGCATTGCATGAATGGTATAAATTGAAATGGTCCCATAATATCATACTTGATTGGTGAAAGATGACTGAAATTCAGATTTCCCTGTATTATAATGTCTTTTGTATAAATATTGATGTTAATTCCTTTTTCGGAAAATTGGTTTTCGCCAATTTTGACGGATAATTGTTTATCTTGAAATTTCAGAGAATCGAAATATATGTTAAAAGCAGAAGAGTTTGTAATTATCTGCAATGACGCAGTTTCTTCCTGATTGCTTCGATGAAATGCCGGAATAAATGCAATTGTATGATCATCGTTAATACATTTGAAGTACCAGCCTTTAAAATAGTTTTTTTGCAACAACTGAAATATTCCTCCTTAATTTTCTATTTAGTATTTCCTATTTAAAAAAAGTTATTCAGCAGCTATATTTTTAAGTGGATACTATTAACGTGTCCGCTGTCAATAATTTATATGGAAAATTTTACAGTAAAGGAAATAACATCATTTTTATAATTAACAGAAATACTGCCATTATGAAGCAATACAATTTCTTTTGCAATTGAAAGTCCGAGTCCGAAGCCTTCTTTTTCTTTTGAGTGCGATTTATCAGCACGGTAAAAACGTTCAAACAAATGCGGAATATTATCTGTATTGAAATTTTTGCATTGATTTTGACAAGTCAGTATAATTATACCTTTTTCTAACCGTAAATAAAGCTTTATCTTAGATTCTTCATCTGAATATTTAAGTGAATTATCAAGTAAAATTCCTGTAAGTTCGTCTATTTTATCTGGATTGCCTATAAATCTTATATTATTTTGTATATCAGATATTATTTCTTTCTTTTCTTCAAAGGCTCTGCTTTCAAAATATAATGTTGTATTTTCTATAACCTTGCTTATATCAAATTGCTTAAAATCGTCAGGTTTTTTTTCTTGATTTGAAAGTTTTGAAAGAGTTAGCATTTCATTTACAAGTCTGCCCATTTTCTGAGACTGAACCTTAATACAGCTTGTAAATCTGTTTGAACCGATTTTCTTTTCCATAAGTTCCGCAGTTGCTGTAATTACGGTAATCGGAGTTTTAAGCTCGTGGCTAGCATTTGAAATAAATTCTTTCTGTCTTCTATAATTTTCGCTTATTGGTTTTACTGCTTTACCTGATATTATATATACAATCACTAGTATTAAAATAAATATTATAACGCCCGATAGAATTGACACTAATAATAATTGACGAATGTTTTTTTCAGCCTGTGTACTGTGTATAAATATGTGGATCCTGAATTTATCAGTTTCTGTAACGTCATGATTGTAGCTTATATTATTGACAATAAAATCAGATTTGTCAGTTCTTTGTAAAAAAGAAATTGCATCAGCTTCTGATATTTTTTGAGAAATATTGCCTTGATTAATTTCTACGAGGTTATTGTTTTTATCCGTTATAAAATAGAAGCATCTGAAATTATTTAAAATCTGAGGTATCCCTGAAGGATAAATATCATTAAAGTCACAAATTTTAACCTTATAATTCTGTGCTGATGCAGCAGAAGCATCTTCATTGTATTGTATTTCTATTCTGTCAATATTTAGTTTAACATCAGGGTTATTTGTACTTTCTGAAGCGCTTGACATTGTCCACCAGACAATAGAAATCAGGAATCTATCCTGTGACACTTTTGTTATATAGTAGCAACCGGCTGCTCATTACAGATAAAATCAGAGTTATCCGTAAAATATTGCCCTGATTAAATTTGTATTCTTTGTGAATTAATTTTGAATTACCCAGCTCATCGGTCAATTCAAAGTAAATTCCTCCGCCAGCACAATACCATTCAGCGCTTGTATCAGTACAAGTTATTTCGCCGTTGAGCGTAATATTTTTAATTGTTCTTGGATTATATGGAATAATATGATCGCCGATATCGTTTGTATCAGTATCTTTTAAATAAATTATTTCTTTATCAATATCTGGCATATTGGAATAAGCGGTCTGTTTTATCATCTCGTCTGCGGTTTTAAATTCACTATGATATGAAATCTGCATAAAAAGATTTAAAATCAGCAGCATTACAAAAAGAATAACAAACGAAATTGAAGTTGAAAGAATAAAAAACTTCTTCCTAAGACGTTTTATTTATCTCTGCGTCTAGATAAGGCGCGTATTCTTGCCATCAGTTCCTTTGTATTAAATGGTTTTGTAAGATAATCATCAGCGCCGCTTTCAAGTCCGTCTACCTTATCTTCGATTTCTGACTTTGCAGTAAGTATTAAAACAGGTGTATTAATATTATTTTTCCGGATTTCAGAAAGCGCCTGAATTCCGTCCATTTCAGGCAGCATAATATCCAGAATTATTATATCATAAATTCCTGATAATGCATTATCAAGTCCGTTTACTCCGTCATATGCTGCATCAACATAATATCCTTCCATCTCAAGCATTTCAGTTAATATCATAGAAAGATCCTTTTCATCTTCTACAATGAGTATACGCATATATTTCACTTCCTTAAAATTAATTATAACACATTTTACAAAAAAACGCACGCCTAAAAATAAGGCGTGCGTTTTATAATATATTAAGAGGGAATAAGATAAAGAAGAAAGCAATTTCATTATCAATTTATTGGAGATGTAATATGAACTGATCTTACTTTAATATATTTTGTCAAGTCTGTGCCTTCAGGTAAATTGTTTCCCCAGCTTTCAGCAACCCACCAGTAAAACAGGTTAGCTTCCTTTTCATTCATGCATTGTTCAGTAAGCCTTTTATAAAGTTCTTCATTACCGTTTTGTTCAACCTTTACATCATTCAATGTAATCTGATTTGGTTTTGTCATATCAATCTTGACTACTCCGGAATCATTTGTTTGCCATTCATAAGCAACCCAGTATTCATTATCGTCAATATTCTCAATAAAAGAAATACATCCTCCGCCGCCTACGCAGTCTTTCTTTTCAACTTCAAGAATCAATTCACTGCCTATTCCGGATTTAAATGTAATTTTATGTTCTGTAATTACACCCGCTTCGCCTTCAATTACCGGTCTGCCTTCATTTTGCTTATTTATATATTTTTGTTTCATAATGCATAAATCAAATGCGTTCCAGACGCCGTCGCCGTTCAGGTCATAATCTTTGTCATATAAATTCGGAGTACTTTTGTTTACAAGGAAATTCTGCAAATTATTAATATCGTCAATTGTATATTCTCCGGAAGCTTGACTGGTATTCCATGAGCCATGACCCATATTTGTATCAAGCTCAAGGCTCATAGGTCTTACGTTAATAACTGCAATAACTTCTTTGCAGGCAGCAGTCTTAAGCGCAGATACTTCCTCTTCTGTTTTTACAGATGAATCCGGTCTGTCGCCCGTCAACAGCCGCCTGATTGATCTCAGTTATACATTCCAAAGCTTCATGACAGCATTCATCGTCAGCATACCACCATTCATGAACATTATCGACCTGACGAGGTTCGTTCATTCGCATTATCTCAATCTCAAATAACATCGAGATAATTACCTCCTTTATAATAATTTTATTTTCAAAAAATTATAAACATTTCACAATACAGCACAAACTGCGGCAGTTCAGAATTATACCATGTGTGAAAAGATATATAAGTCTGCTTTGTATATCAACCGCATCTGTAATTTTATGGCTGATATCAATCTTGCTTAATGACTATGCAGATTTATTTTCTATTTGAAGCATTCTGTTTTCCTTTAATGAATTAATTATATCATAAAAAGCTTGAAAAATCCTTTAAAAATTATCTAATTATACTCAAGATTTTTTAATAATTCTGGGCGAAAACTACAATCGCTGATAAAATATTTTTCGTTTTATTTACTGATTTTTTGTACAGTACTTCTATATTGATAAATTATTATAAAAGCAATATAATTATATAGTCACTCGTTTTTCTTTTGATTGATAAACTACATTATAACGCTTTGCTTTTTTTTGCAGGGCATTATTTATATACAACAAAGATGCCCACAGGATAAATCCTGTGGGCAGTACATCAAATTATTTTTGAACTTCAATTGAGTTTTTTTAGTAAAAACAGTAAATAATTATTTACCGCCAATACTCTGTTCAGCAAGGTGCTTAGCAATTGCAGCAGCATCAAGAGCTGTAATCTTACCATCGCCATTGAAGTCAGCAGCAGGATATTCATCAATTGAAACCGGCTTACCCATTGCATCAGCTAATGTTTTAGCAATAAATGCAGCATCAAGAGCTGTAAGCTTGCCGTCACCGTTAGCATCGCCAGGGATAAAGTCATTAGAAGTAAACTTAATGTTCTTGCCGTCAGCATACTGTTTGATTTCTGTTGGAGCTTCAGATGTACCAGCATTACCCTTAAGTGTTAAATCACCATAAGGAATAGCTGTAACATATACATTGAATTTGTCAACGTTAGCCTGTGAAAAGCCCATTTCGTCAATATTCATGATCAATGTCATAAGCTTGCCTTTAACTGTAGTAGCTGCAGAAATATCAACCTTATTAAGGTGATTTACAAGTTTAACGCTTAATTCTTTAATGTCAGCGTCTGTAATAGCGCCGTTTTCGCCAGTGCCCTTGTAATCAGCTTTTTCTGCAACATATCTGATAATATCATCAGTTGTAGCAGCTTCAGACAGTTCGTTGTCAAAGAAATCCATAACCATAGTAGAAGTCAGGAAAGCTGTATTTCCCATGTTATCAAGCTTAAGTGAATCAGGAACATTTACAACTGCCAGATTTTCGCAAAGACCAAAAGCATAATCAGCAATACCAATAACAGCCAGTTCTTCATCGCCTTCAGTAACTGTAGCAGGAATTGTAGCTTCTTCAACAGAAATATCGTTCCAAGCTGTTACTACAACGCCGCCTTCAACTTTTTCATATTCAAAAGGTGCTGCTTCATCAGCGCTTACGCCTACAAATGGAATAGCAGAAGCAAGTAAAGAAAGTGCTCCGGCAGTAGCCATTAACTTTGAAATAGTTTTTTTCATAAGTAATTCCTCCAATTTTTATAATATACATAATAATATCATTAAAACCTCTTTTTGTCAAGAAATTTTATGTAAAATTCATAATTTACCAGTTTTCATCAAAAAAGAAGTTAAAATGTAAGAAAAAATATTTAAAGGATACTATACTCAAAATTTTCCCATAATAATTCTGTACCCAAATCTGTTCCGAACGGCAGAAGAGCAAGAGCTATAAACATTGTTTCTTCCGTGGAAATATCGGTTCTGATAAGTGTAGCATAGTCGCCTTCGATCTTTATAACTTTGTATTTATATGATCCCATATTCTCCTCCATAAATATAATAATACACGACTGGAATAAAGTCAATATGTTTATTAACATTTTCGTAAAAAATGCATAATATTATATTAAATATGTTGATAGGATGTGGTGTTATGAACAGTACAATTGTTGTACTAATAGTTTTTATATCATTATTTTTGTTTATATGCGCATGCGGAATGTTAAAAAAAATATTTGGCGAAGAATGTATTTCAGATTACTGTAATATTTCTGTAATTGTACTTTATGGTAATGAAAATATAAAATTAAAACTTAATCATGTTGTTAATAAAATGCAGTGGATAGATGAAGATTTAATTAATAAGATAATTCTGATAGACGGTGGTTTAAATATAGAACAAAAAGAGCTTTGCAATAATTACTGTCATAAATATGATTTTCTGGAATTTACAACTCCCGACAGTTTAAATGATATGATATTTAATTTGCAGAAAAATAATTAATATTTTATCAGAAATTTATTAAGCTGGATCAAATCTGATATGCCTATATTACCGTCCGAATTAAAGTCAGCGTTATTTTTATCAATATCTGTTTCGATGCCTGCAACAAATCTTTTTAGTACAACAGAATCAAATATATTTACTTTTTTATCGTTGTTAACATCGCCTTTAATTAAGGTATCTATACTTTCAGACGGCAGTGTTGGCTGTTCCCCGGAATAATAATCGGAAAGTGAAATACCGTTTGCACCTATTGCGAATTTGTGGTCAAGACTTATAAATTTACCGTTTTCGTCCTGCCATAATGCAGGTTTAACAAGCGCATATTTATCTTCGTCCCAGGTTCCGAAATTATCGTATACCAATCCGCCGGTATCACCTGAATTTTCATTAAAGCACCAAAAAGTATGATGTATTCTGTTCTCGATCATCAAGTCTCTGAGACAGGTCAGCCATTTAGTATTTGCACCGTCAGGATCGTGCTGTTCATCTATAAATCCGCCCCATTCGCCCATAAGAAGCGGTGCAGTTTTTTCTTCTAGAAGATAAAACCAGTTGTCATACCAGTATTCTTCCATTATACTTTCCTGTGTAAAGCCTTCATGGAACCAGCTTTGTTCATAAACCAGCGGACCGTAATCATGGGGCGAGTATACCAGCTGACTTTGATGTTCACCTAAATCAATAGGATTTTCCTTTGCACCCCGAAAGTTTCCGCCCCACCATGCACCGTAATAAAATTCCGTATTAGTAGTCCAGTCTTTTGCCGGAGCAGTCCAGTCGTAGCCTTCTTTAGGGTAGACTTCTATTCCCTCTACCATTATAAGTAGATTTGGATTAATTGCCAGTACTTTTTCCGCAGCGCACTCGGCAGCATATTTCCAGTTGTTAGGATCCTCGGAATCGTCCCATTTTGCCATTTGCGACGGAACGTCGGCTTTGCCGTGAGGCTCGTTTTTCAAATCTATTGCAATAAGCGTATCGTCGTCTTTATAATAATCTGTAAGCCATTCTAAAGCTTCATACCAGTCTTCAGTGGAATATTTGTCAGTATACCATAGGCTGATCTGATGACCGGCTGAAGCTGTTTCAGCGCTGTGTATATCAATCATGATTTTTATGCCCAGTTCTCTGCACCATTCCACTGCCTGATTCCATACATCAAAGCTGTATTTTACTTTACCGCCTACAACACCCTCTACTGTCAGTTCCGGATTAGTCCATTCATTTATTTTTGGCGTCGCCGGATCGGGTTCGTTGTTTTTCCATTGAAGCAGCAGCTGAGTAGACATAGGAACACGAAGAAGATTAAATCCATGGTCTGCAATTTCTGTAAGCATTTCGTGCATATTCCGTGACCATACGCCGTCAAAAACCTGACTGCCTACATTGTATCCGAACCAATTGCACCCTGTAAGCCATACCGGATTTCCGTACATATCTACTATTTCTGCGTTTTCATTGACATGCAGCCAGTCGTCATGATATTCGTCCGGTTCCGCTGCACTTGGAACGGTACTTCCATAAACGCCGACAAAAACTGATGAAACCGCTATAACTGCGGCCGCAATTCTTTTTAAGTTTATTCTTTTCATAACTAACACCTCCTGTTATTTTTATAGTAGCATGTAATTTTCATATTGTCAATATTCTTTCTTTTATAAACAGGAATTTTATGTTTGCAAAAAAATACGTAAAATAATTGATTTTTCTGTTGAAAAATAGTATAATAAAAAAGGTATAGTGTAATGACGTTTAAGAAAGGGAAGAGCATGGAGCAGGATTCGCTGAAAATTGAAGGTACTATTGAAGCTGTCATATACAGAAATGAAAATAATGGGTATACTGTTCTGGATATAGATACAGGTGGCGAGCTTGTAACTGCCGTTGGCGAACTTGGCGACGTTGAAGCGGGCGAAGCGCTTCTGATGGAGGGGCAGTATGTCACTCATGCCAAATTCGGAGTACAGTTTAAAGTAGAATACTTTGAAAGAAAGCTGCCCAATACATCTGTTAATATATGCAAATATCTTTCTTCAGGTGCTATAAAAGGGATAGGTCCGGCGCTTGCAAAGAAAATTGTCGATGTATTCGGCGAACAGACGCTGGAAATTATGGAAAAGGAACCTAGAAGGCTTTTAGAAATAAAAGGTATTTCTCCGAAAAAATGCGACAGTATAGCTGAAGAGGTTCAGAAAATTTTTAATCTCAGACACCTGATGATTTATCTTTCCGAATTTGGCCTTAAAGCAGGTATTGCCATGCGTGCATATCAGCTGTGGGGACGTCAGGCGATTGAAATGATTAAGGCTAACCCTTACTGTCTTTGTGACAATTACATAGGCTTGTCTTTTAAAAAAGCGGAAGAAGTAGCGGGAGAGATGAATATTCCGTCAGATTCACATAAGCGAATTGAAGCGGGATTTATATATCTTCTCAGCGAAAATGCAAATGCTGGTCATTCATGTATACCGATTGACGTTTTTGAAAAGCTTGCATGTACCTATCTGAAAATCACTCAGGCTGATTTTTATGAAGTGTATAACGAACTGATGGAAGAACAGAAAATTTATGAGTATATAAAGAATGACAGGGGATTTATATACCTTGACGATTATTACTGCGCTGAAAGTTATATTGCAGGAAGGATCGGAGTAATACAGGCGTTTTCAAGTCCTGACGACTATGATTATGAAAAGCTTATTGACATAGAGGAAGAACAGAACGGGATACATTATGAAAAGCTTCAGCGTCAGGCTATAACAACGGCTTTGTCCAGAGGTATTATGATTATGACAGGCGGTCCGGGCACCGGTAAAACTACTACTTTAAACGCTATTATTTCTCTTTATGAAAAAAAAGGCGAATCTGTAATGCTTGCTGCACCTACAGGAAGAGCTGCGAAACGTATGTCCGACTTGACCGGACGTGAAGCGAGAACAATTCACCGTTTACTTGAAGTGGAATTTGATGCGGGAGGAAAACTGAAATTCAAGCATAATGAAAGCGATCCTCTTGAATGTGATGTTGTGGTAGTTGATGAGATGTCGATGGTTGACGTTATTCTTTTTGAAAGTCTTTTAAGAGCACTTAAATTAAACTGCCGTCTTATTATGGTAGGAGACAGTGATCAGCTTCCGTCTGTGGGTGCGGGCAATCTTCTTAAAAGCCTTATTGAAAGTAAGTGTATACCTGTAATTGAATTAAAAGAAATTTTCCGTCAGGCAGAGCGGAGCTGTATTGTTACGAATGCTCATAAAATAGTAAGAGGAGAAATGCCTGATCTTACACAGAAGAATAATGATTTCTTTTTCTTTAAAAGATCTCAACCGGAAATGGCAATAAATCTTATAATTGATCTCGCTAAAAAACGGCTGCCTAAAGCATATAACTATTTATCAGTTGACGATATACAGATCATATCTCCGTCAAGAAAAGGCGTCGTTGGAGTAATAGAACTTAATAAGGCGCTGCAGGCACAGCTTAATCCTGCCAGTACAATGAAAAAAGAGGCAAGGTCTGTTATATATACTTTCCGTGAGGGAGATAAAATAATGCAGACTAAAAATAATTATGACATTGTTTGGTCAAAAGACGGAGAACAAGGTGCCGGTATTTATAACGGAGATATCGGAAAAATTCTAAGTATCAACAGACAGCGTATGGAAGCGGTTATTTCCTTTGACGGAAGAAATGCCGTATATACGTTTGATATGCTGGATCAGCTTGAACTGGCTTACGCAATAACCGTGCATAAAAGTCAGGGAAGTGAGTTTGAGGCGGTAATTATGCCGCTTATGGGAGGTTTTGAAAAGCTGTTTTATCGAAATCTTTTGTATACGGCTGTTACACGTGCAAAAAAATTGCTTATAATAATAGGTACGGAAGAAATTATAACAAAAATGGTTGTAAACAATAAGCGTACAAACAGATATACCTGTCTTACCGCTATGCTCAGGGAAGAAATCAAACCGCATGAATAAAGCAGTGAGTTATATATTGGATTTATTTTTTCCGAACAGATGTCCGGTTTGCAGAAGCTTTACAGAATATAATGAACTTGTATGTGAAAAGTGCATGAAAAAACTGGAAAAGTACACATTTGAAAGTATCGACGCTC
>ENA-OOZY01002240-OOZY01002240.1-human-gut-metagenome-genome-assembly--contig:-NODE-2240-length-10288-cov-3.411707_pt1 | contig 10288 bp, 10 predicted proteins | sample MGYA00241047_ERZ501410 | MGnify/ENA primary metagenome ERZ501410 (study PRJEB25962, sample SAMEA2042621) | human gut metagenome | biome: human gut; feature: human-associated habitat; material: faeces... | reverse complement strand
GTGAATTTTAAATGGATTTGCGAAAGCTGCTGTGAACGGAGTGAACAGCAACAATGTGAGAGCACGCTGGCAGAAAGATATTGCCTGGGTATTGACGGAAAAGGGAGGAAATAATTTGGCAAGGAAAATCTTATATTTCGATTGTGCATCCGGCATCAGCGGAGACATGACGCTCGGCGCCCTGCTGGATCTGGGGACGGATGAGCAGCAGTTTTTACGGGAACTGGAGAAGCTGCATCTGGAAGGATATCACATTGCAATAGAAGAAACAGAGAAAAACGGCATCCGCGCAAAACACGTAACAGTATGTGTGGACGGTGTGCCGGAGATAAGTGAAAATGTGAGTCTGCATGAATACGGTCATATGCACAGCGAAGTACATACACATGAGCATGGTCATATGCATGGCGAAACCGACACACATGATGATGGCCACATGCACGGCCAAGTCCATACACATGATGATGGCCACATGCACGGCCAGATCCATACACATGATGAAGGTCACATACATGGCGAAGTCCACACACATGAGCACGGTCATATGCATGGCGAAGCCCATACGCATGAGCACATGCATCCGCATCGCAATTTTGCGGACATCCGCCGGATAATCGGACAGAGCGGCCTCAACGAAAACGTGAAGGACCTGGCTCTGCGGATCTTCGGGCGCGTAGCGGCAGCGGAGGCGAAGGTACATGGAAAATCCATTGAGGAAGTACACTTCCATGAGGTCGGCGCGGTGGATTCTATTATTGATATCGTGGGCTGTGCTATCCTGATCGATATGATAAAGCCGGATGCAGTCTGCGCGTCGGTGCTCCACGAGGGGAACGGCTTTGTGAGATGCCAGCATGGCCTGCTTTCTGTTCCGGTACCGGCGACTTCGGAAGTACTGGCAGCAGCAGACGCGCCGCTTATGCAGATTGATATTGAAGGAGAGCTTGTCACCCCGACGGGCGCGGCGATCATTGCAGAGCTGGCAGAAACGTTTGGCACAATGCCGCAAATGCGGATAGAAAAAATCGGCTGGGGAGCCGGTACAAAAAATCTGTCGATACCGAATGTGCTGCGGGTTTACGCGGGTACCGATTTTGAGCCAACATCTGCTGCAGAAAAAGGCGGCAGTCGTGGATTCGATACGCCATATATGCAGGATGAGATCATGGTTCTGGAAGCGAATCTGGACGACTGCACCGGGGAAATGCTTGGAGCTGCGATGGAAACGCTCCTGGCGGCAGGCGCGCTGGATGTGTTTTACACTCCCGTTTTTATGAAGAAAAACCGCCCGGCGTACCGGCTGACAGTTCTTGCAAAGCCGCAGGACAGGGCGCACATGGAGCGGCTGATATTCCGGCACACTACAACGATCGGCATTCGCAGGCGCATAGAAGCACGCAGCATATTAAAAAGAGAACAGGTGCGGGTAAACACACCGTGCGGGGAAATGGATGCAAAGAGGGTTTATCTGGGAGAAGAGGAACGCGTCTATCCGGAATATGAAAGTGCGGTAAAACTGGCAGCGGAGAATGGGAAAGCATTGTGGGAGATTTACAGGAGCTATGAAGAATCTTGAGGCATTATACAGACGGGCAGAAGAGATAGCGATCCGTGCGCATGCAGGGCAGGTGGACAAGGGCGGAAATCCTTATATCAATCATCCGCTTGCGGTAGCGGCGGGCGTGCAGGGATACGAACTGAAAATTGTGGCGCTGCTGCACGATGTTCTGGAGGACAGCAGTGTGACGGCGCAGGATCTGCTTGCGGAAGGTTTTCCGCCGGAGCTGGTGGAAGCAATCTGCGTGCTGACACATAACAAAGAGGACGAAATGTCATATCGGGATTATATTTTTTCGGTAAAAAAGAATCCGATTGCGCGCGCGGTGAAAATATCAGACATCATGCATAATCTCGATCTTTCGAGGATCCCGAATCCGGGGGAGCGGGATTATAAGCGATGTAAAAAATATCAGAAGGCGCTGGCATATCTGCAGAGTACCGAGTGATCGGAGTGTTTTTTATGGGGAGGTATTACAATGGGCAAAATGCAGGATACACAATATGATGTGATTATTATCGGAGCAGGACCGGGCGGTATATTTTCAGCGTATCAGCTGGTGAAAAAAAGACCGGATCTGAAAATCGCGGTGTTCGAGAGCGGCAATTCGCTGGAAAAACGGAAGTGTCCGATCGACGGAAAAAAGGTAAAAAGCTGCATAAAATGCAAGCCGTGCGCGATCATGAACGGCTTTGGCGGAGCAGGCGCTTTCTCTGACGGAAAGTACAATATCACAAATGATTTCGGTGGTACGCTGTATGAGTATATTGGGAAAGAAAAAGCGCTTGAACTGATGGAGTATGTGGACGCGATCAATGTGTCTTACGGCGGCGCACAGACGAAGATGTACTCCACTGCCGGGAGCGAATTTAAGAAGCTATGCATGCAAAACAAATTAAAGCTTCTGGATGCTTCTGTGCGTCATCTGGGGACAGATATTAATTATGTGGTGCTTGAAAATCTGTACGCCGAGCTGAAGGATAAGGCAGATTTTAGATTCCGCACGCCGGTGGACCGGATTGAGATGACAGAAGAAGGCGGCTATCGGGTATTTGCGGGAGATGAGACGGCTATATGCCGTCAGTGCATTATTTCCGTGGGCAGGAGCGGAAGTAAATGGATGGAAAAAGTCTGTTCAGAGCTGAAGATTCCTACAAAGTCGAACCGTGTGGATATCGGCGTCCGGGTGGAATTGCCGGCGGTGATCTTCTCCCATCTGACAGACCAGCTCTATGAGAGCAAGATCGTGTATCGCACTGAAAAATTTGAGGATAATGTGCGTACCTTCTGCATGAATCCGAACGGTATCGTCGTGAACGAAAACACCAACGGGATCGTGACGGTGAACGGGCACAGCTTCGAAGATCCGTCTAAAAAGACAGAAAACACAAACTTTGCGCTGCTGGTTGCAAAGCATTTTTCCGAGCCGTTTAAGGATAGCAATGGTTATGGCGAGAGCATCGCGAGACTGTCAAATATGCTGGGCGGCGGTGTGATCGTGCAGCGTTTCGGCGATCTGGAGCGCGGACGCAGAAGCACGAGATCCAGGATCGAAGAGGGGCTGGTGCAGCCGACGCTTGCCGCTACGCCTGGCGATTTAAGCCTTGTGCTTCCGAAGCGGATCCTGGACGGCATCATCGAGATGATCTATGCGCTTGATAAGATCGCGCCTGGCACAGCCAACGACGACACGCTGCTCTACGGTGTGGAAGTGAAATTCTATAACATGGAAGTAGCGCTGAACGACCGTCTGGAAACGATACACAAAGGCCTGTATGTGATCGGCGACGGCAGTGGCGTTACGCACTCCCTGTCCCACGCATCGGCAAGCGGCGTATATGTGGCGGACATTATTGCGGAGGAATTACCGACAGTATCATCACACAAACAAGTCAATATGGGTGGGGCAGCTGGGTGAGAACAGAGTGGAACATGTGAACTGCATCACAAAAGAGGAGTGGAAAGCACTTGTTTAGGCAGACGCCCCGGCAGATGCCGGAGCGCCTTTGCACATTTTTGTGTGCTTATTTGCATTCGAAATCAGTCGGGCTGTCGATCAGCGATGCAACCTGGAACTCGTGTCTGTGACCGTCGGCCTCTTCGGTGCAGGCTTTTGCGAAATGCACATGCTTGCCGCCGCCCACGTTAATCGCACCGGAGGATTTACCGCAGAATTCATGGTAATGACCGTCAGCAAAATCAGTGCGGAACTTTACCTCATGGTAATGATCCTGCTTGCCCGGAATCGGCATCGCTTCGCCGGAAACCGTGGCAAATCTATGATTATGACAGTCGTGGCAGTTTCTGACGACCTCGGTAATGCCCGTGATCTCATGGACATGCTGCTGTCTTTCACAATCGTTGCTTTGTGTGCTCATGGTGTCTCTCCTATCCTTTTTTACTATCATATGCCGCTAAGAGAAATCTGCTAATCAATCCCGAAAAGAGAACAGCTTCATGCCGCGTTTCCTGCAATGCCGGAAACGGAAAAACAAAAATGTCTGTGCCCGTCGCCAGACGCCTGCGAAAATGAGAAGCGGGTATCATACAAAAAATTTCCTCGGATTTTGAAAAAAGTACTTGCTTTTTTAAAAAGCTGTGTTATAGTAGTTATAGAACAAATGAAAACGAAAAATCCATTTGTTGCAAAATTCTCTGAGAAGAGGAGGGGAATGTTATGAATATCAATAAATTTACGCAAAAATCTTTGCAGGCGATCAACGACCTGGAAAAGATCGCTTATGAATACGGAAACCAGGAAATCGAACAGGAGCATCTTTTGTATGCGCTCATGAACCAGGACGACAGTCTGATCATGAAGCTGATCGAAAAGATGGAGATTCAGCCGCAGTATTTTGCAAACGCGATTATGTCGGCGCTGGAAAAACGGACAAAGGTTTCGGGCGGCAAGGTATATATCGGAAACGACCTGAACCAGGTGCTGGTGTCTGCGGAGGACGAGGCGAAGGCGATGGGTGATGAATACATTTCTGTTGAGCACCTGTTCCTGGCGCTGATCCGCCATCCGAACAAGGCTGTGAAGGAGCTTTTCAAGGAGTTCGGCATTACCCGGGAGCGTTTCCTGCAGGCACTGTCCACCGTGCGCGGCAACCAGCGCGTCACCTCGGACAACCCGGAGGCAACCTACGATACGCTGAAAAAATATGGGCAGGAGCTGGTGGAAAAGGCGCGCCAGCAGAAGCTTGATCCGGTCATCGGGCGTGATACCGAGATCCGGAACGTCATCCGTATCCTGTCCCGAAAGACGAAAAACAATCCGGTGCTCATCGGAGAGCCGGGCGTCGGCAAGACGGCGGTCGTGGAGGGGCTGGCGCAGCGTATCGTGCGCGGCGATGTCCCGGAGGGACTGAAAAATAAAAAGATTTTCTCACTGGATATGGGCGCGCTGGTGGCAGGCGCCAAGTACCGCGGCGAGTTTGAGGAACGTCTGAAGGCGGTGCTGGAGGACGTGCGCAAGAGCGACGGAGAGATGATCCTGTTCATTGATGAGCTGCATCTGATCGTTGGCGCAGGTAAGACGGATGGCGCGATGGACGCCGGAAATATGTTAAAGCCGATGCTGGCGCGCGGCGAGCTGCACTGTATCGGTGCGACCAGCTGATCGGAGCCACCACCATCGACGAGTACCGCAAGCACATCGAGAAGGACGCGGCGCTGGAGCGTCGTTTCCAGCCGGTGCTGGTGGATGAGCCGACCGTGGAGGATACCATTTCCATTCTGCGTGGTCTGAAGGACCGCTACGAGGTTTACCATGGCGTCAAGATCACCGACAGTGCTCTGGTGGCGGCGGCAACGCTGTCTGACCGCTATATTTCCGACCGGTTCCTTCCGGATAAGGCGATCGACCTTGTAGATGAAGCGTGCGCGCTGATCAAGACGGAAATGGATTCCATGCCGACAGAGCTGGATGAGCTGCGCCGCCGCGTCATGCAGATGGAAATCGAGGAAGCGGCGCTGAAGAAGGAGACCGATAAGCTCAGTCAGGATCGTCTGGCAAATCTGCAGAAGGAACTGGCGGAGCTGAAGGACGAATTTGCCAACATGAAGGCAAAGTGGGATAACGAGAAGAGCGCTGTGGAAAACCTGTCGAAGCTGCGTGAGCAGATCGAGGCGATGAATAAAGAAATCGAGAAGGCACAGCGTGAGTACGATCTGAACCGGGCGGCTCAGCTTCAGTACGGCGAGCTGCCGAAATTGCAGCAGCAGCTTGCAATCGAGGAAGAAAAGGTGAAAAATAAAGATCTGTCCCTGGTACACGAGAGCGTTACCGAGGAGGAGATCAGCCGGATTATTTCCCGCTGGACGGGTATTCCGGTGGCAAAGCTTACCGAGAGCGAGCGGAGTAAGATTCTGAATTTAAGCGGCGAGCTGCACAAGCGCGTGGTCGGACAGGATGACGGCGTGCAGAAGGTGACGGACGCAATACTGCGATCCAAGGCGGGTATCAAGGATCCGACCAAGCCTATCGGCTCCTTCCTGTTTATGGGACCGACCGGTGTCGGCAAAACGGAGCTGGCGAAGGCACTGGCACAGAGCCTGTTCGACGACGAGCAGAATATGGTGCGTATCGACATGAGTGAATACATGGAGAAATACTCCGTATCGCGTCTGATCGGAGCGCCTCCCGGATATGTCGGCTACGAGGAGGGCGGTCAGCTTACGGAGGCGGTGCGCAGAAAGCCGTATTCGGTCGTACTGTTTGACGAGATCGAGAAGGCGCACCCGGATGTGTTCAACGTGCTTCTGCAGGTGCTGGACGACGGGCGCATCACCGATTCCCAGGGCAGAACGGTCGACTTTAAGAATACCATTCTGATCATGACGTCCAACATCGGTTCCTCTTATCTGCTGGAGGGCATCGAGGACGACGGCACGATCAGACCGGAATGCGAGGAGCTGGTGATGAACGATCTGCGGGCACATTTCCGTCCGGAGTTTCTGAACCGTCTTGACGAGATCATTATGTTCAAGCCGCTGACGAAGGAAAACATCGGACATATCGTAGATCTGATGATGGCGGATCTCAATAAACGTCTGGAAGCCCAGGATATTTCTCTGCAGCTCACGGACGCGGCGAAGGCATTCATCATTGACGGCGGCTACGATCCGATGTACGGCGCGAGACCGCTGAAGCGGTTCCTGCAGAAAAATGTGGAGACGATGGCGGCGCGGGAGATCCTTTCCGGCGATGTGCGCGGCGGCGATGTGATCACGCTTGACGTAAAGGACGGCAGGCTGACGGCGGAGGTGCGCGCATGATACCGAAGGATCCGATGATGCTGTTAAGCTATGTCAATACACAGCTTCGCGATTTCTATCCCAGCCTGGACGCGCTCGCGGAGGGGCTGGAGCTGGATAAAGATGAGCTGGTGGAAAAATTAAAGGGCGTCGGCTATGAATACGACGCCCAACTGAATAAGTTTTTATAAGACGGGGGCAGAGAAATCTGCCCTTATATTATGTATCATTGAGCCGTAAGCGGCTGTACCTTTTCTTTGTAGATTTTTTTGAGAAGTATGGTACTTAAGATCAGCGAAACGATTTCGGCAATATTGAAGCTCCACCATACCGCGTTTAGACCGACCGTGACGGCGAGCAGATATGCCGCCGGCACAAGCACCAGGAGCTGACGAGCCACCGATACGATCAGACTGTAAACGCCGTTGCCGAGCGCCTGGAACACGGAACTGATCACAATGCAGTATCCGGCAAACAAGAAGCTCAGGCTGATGATGCGCAGCGCGGGCACGCCGATCTCCAGCATATTTTCCGATGCGTTAAAGAGCAGCAGAAGCTTATCCGGTATGAGCTGGAACACCAGCAGACCAAGGATCATGATAGCGACGGCAATGAAGACGCTCAGCTTTATAGTATCCTTGATGCGGTTTTTATTTGCGGCACCATAGTTGTAGGCAATGATCGGGATCATGCCGTTGTTCAGACCAAACACCGGCATGAACGCGAAGCTGTTCAGCTTGAAATAAACGCCGAATACCGCGGTTGCCGTCGAGGTAAACATCAGCAGAATTTTATTGAAGCAGAAATTCATTACCGAGCCGATCGCGATCATGATAATGGAGGGAACGCCGACCGCGTAAATGGTGCGGATAATGCGTCCGTTGGGGCGAAATCTCTTCAGCGTGATATGGATTTCAGAATTTTTCTTCAGATTAAAAAACAGGGCGAGCAGCATGGCAATGATCTGTCCGATGACGGTGGCGACTGCCGCTCCCGCAACGCCCATTTTCGGCATTCCAAAGAGACCGAAGATCATGATCGGATCGAGGATAATGTTAATGATCGCGCCGAGTCCCTGGGTGATCATGGTGTAAAAGGTTTTTCCGGTCGCCTGCAGGAGACGCTCGAAGGTAAACTGCATAAAAACGCCGAACGAGCAGGTGAGAATGATGGTGAGGTACTGCGTACCGTATTCGATAATAAGTGCCTCGGACGCTTTTTTTATCTGGACGGCGAAGAAAAACCGGGAGCCGAAAATCCCCATCAGCGCAAACACGATATAGCTGAGAATGCCGAGAAAAATGCCGTTGTTGGCTGCAAGGCTGGCGTCGCGCTCGTTCTTTGCGCCAAGACTGCGCGAAAGCAGCGCATTTATGCCGACGCAGGTGCCGGATGCAACCGCTGTCATCAGATTCTGCACGGGGAACGCCAGCGAAACGGCGGTCAGCGCATACTCGTCGATTCTGGATACAAAAATGCTGTCTACGATATTGTAGAGCGCCTGCACCAGCATCGAGAGCATGATCGGCAGCGACATGGAGATCAGCAGCTTCGGGATAGGCATGACGCCCATTTTGTTTTCTTTTACCTGGGTTTGTTGCATGTGTTTCTTCCTTTCTTCCTTACGTATAAGTAGCCACTCAATCTGAAGATATCGTGGCTAAGTAATTTCTAAGTATAGCAGGGTAAATATTGTTTGTCTACAAATGTTTTGCAAAAGAGGGAAAAATCGTTTATACTGAAAATGATCTGCGTGCTCGTATTTGCATGAACAGCGCAGATCGCAGTATACTAAGCGAAAGAAATCCTGTGCGGAGGAAAGATTTATGGAGAAAGACAAGAAAAAAAGACCATGGGTGACGTATCTGGCGCTCGCTCAGCTCGCGATCGCGGTGGCGATCATGACATACGGCACATTTTCCAAAAAGCTGACGGGGCGGCAGTCGGATATTCTGATCACGGCTTCGCTGCTGATCTTCTGGATTTTAACGGATATTGTCGAGCCAGTCGTGATGAAGCGGTTCGCAGGGATCACGCAGGAGCAGAAAACGGCTTATATGAAGTTTATTGCGCTTGATTTTGCCGGACTTGCCGGAATCGCATATTTCCTGTACAGTATGGGAAATGCAGGCGGAAACGGTATTGTGGGCGCGATGATCTACGTGATCACCATGAAGCCAAAGCGTGACAGCCAGGACGTTTTTTATCACGGTGTGAAGGAAACGGAACCGGAGATATCAGAGGAGACAGACGAAGCGGCGGGGAAAGACGAAGCGGCAGGCGAAACAGCGCCGGAGCGGGCAGACGACCAGACAGCAGGTCAAACAGCGCCGGAGCGGGCAGACGACCAGACAGCAGGTCAAATGGTGACGGAGCAGCAGGAAAGCGACGGAGAGGCATAGAGCGCAGGAAGTCAAATGCCCCGCAGGAGGCCGCGGGGATGACCTGGCTTGTTCTTTCCGCCAAAAGGGACGGGGATCTGACCCTCGCGGCAATTGCCAAATGGATGTGCGGGCATATGCCGGGCTCGTTGCGCGCGGGAATAAATCCGCGGACGCACGCATACGATAGGAACAAGAAATCAGCAGAGTGTGCCTATGAAGGAAACGATGATCCGCGGCGGACGGTGGATGTTCGTGCTGTTCGCATTTATGATTTTTTTCAGCATTTACGTACAAAAGCAGCAGGAAACACAGGCGGTCGGCGCGCAGCCGGATGCGGGAGCGGAAAATGTACAGCCGGATTCCCAAGATGCAGCCGCGCAGTCAGATATAGAAGAAGATAGTATGCCGCAGAAAATTGCGCTCACCTTTGACGACGGTCCCCATCCGGTGTACACGCAGAAGCTCCTGGAGGGGCTGCGGCAGCGTGGCGTGAAAGCCACGTTTTTTGTAGTTGGAGAGAACATCCCGGGGCGGGAGGAGCTGATACGGCAGATGGCGGAGGACGGACATTTAATCGGAAATCACACCTATGACCATGCGGACGTCAGCAAAATGAGCAGTGAAAAGGTGTGCGAGGAGCTGCAGAAAACCAGTGACCTTGTGGAAGAAATCACCGGGGAGGCGACGCCCTACGTGCGCCCGCCGTTCGGCAACTGGGACGATAATCTGGACTGCCTCATCTCGATGATCCCTGTGCGCTGGACGATCGATCCCTTAGACTGGACGACGGCAAACACCGCACAGATTGTCGACAAAGTAGTGACAAAGGCATCCGACAACGACATCATTCTGCTGCACGACTACTACGAATCTTCTGTAGAAGCGGCGCTGCAGATCGTGGATATCCTGCAGGCGCGCGGTTTTGTGTTCGTGACGGTGGAGGAGCTGCTGCTGGAATAAACAGGGGCGCAGCGTTACCGTTGACGCCGGTCTCAAACTGTGAATGGTGTGAACGGCAATGGTCCGGCAAAGGTTACTGTTCAGGTCAGGACTTTGCATTCACTGCGACGCGCAGCTAGTCCTGTGG
>ENA-OOZY01002230-OOZY01002230.1-human-gut-metagenome-genome-assembly--contig:-NODE-2230-length-10318-cov-2.175777_pt1 | contig 10318 bp, 10 predicted proteins | sample MGYA00241047_ERZ501410 | MGnify/ENA primary metagenome ERZ501410 (study PRJEB25962, sample SAMEA2042621) | human gut metagenome | biome: human gut; feature: human-associated habitat; material: faeces... | reverse complement strand
GGGTAGAAGTCGGGCGTACCACCTTGATGGCACAGAATGTGGATGCCCGGGCTCTGTACGACCGCTGGCAGAAACCGGGGGATATCGTTCCATTCAGGAAATACGACGATAGTTCGACCCGTGCCACTTCCCGCTTTGTCATGGACGATAAGGTGTTCGAGATTCAGTCTGTCGGGCTTCAGTATAAATGGGATTCTGCGTGGGTAAAGAAATACATGCGGGCGACATCGGTGACCTTCGGTGTGAATATGTCCGATTTGTGGCATTTCTCGACAATCAAGATGGAACGGGGTACCAGTTATCCTTTTGCCCGGAATATTCAGGGAAGTATAAAATTTTTATTTTAACGACAGGATAAATAACGATAGATATGAAAATATATAAATTTATAGGATTTATAGCCCTGTTGGGGTGGTCGGCCGTTTCTTGCAACGACTGGCTGGATGTGCGTCCCGATACGGAACAGAAAGAAGAAGATCAGTTTTCGACCTACAAAGGGTTTCGGGATGCTCTCACCGGATGCTATATGGCTTTGGCTAACGAAGATGTGTATGGTTGCCGTTTGACGATGAGTTGTACGGAAGCTTTGGCCGGATTGTGGCATATGCCGGATGAACCCTCGTCTACCAGCGATCGGTATCAGGATTATCACCTGATGTTGCACGAATACGACAATGACGGAGCACGGCAGGCTGTCCAGGCTATTTATTCCAAGCTTTTTAATATCATTGTTTGAGAGCTTTTTAACAGGCAGTGCGTCATTGCACTGTCTGTTTTTTTGCTCCTGCATCCTAAGATGTTCCGCTATCCAATCGGCGCGGGCTGATATGAACTGTTCAATATAGCTGCCGGAAGCCTGATACGGAGCGCGGACGATGACGCGCATATCGGGACGGATTTCTATGGCAAGGGTTTTTCTGGAGCTTCTTATAATTTCAATTTTTATATCGGATCTGCCGATAGGGGTATTCATGGATGCTCTCCTTTGAAATGTTTTTATATAGCTGTTCTGCTGCTTTTAAATTTAATACTTATCGGTTATTATATCAAGCCGTAATGTTTAGAAAAATTTTATGAATAGCTGTTGCGATTGAAAAGCCACGATGTTATAATAACGGCTGAAAAAAGTGTGCGTCATAACTAACTGCAAATATATAGGACTACATGTAGATACATTGAACTATCTACAGGTACATGCTACTATCTGTTGGCACACACAGGAAAATACACCTATTGAATATGGAGGTACATAGCTATGAGTAAGTCAAAGATTAACTGGGGCAAGACAGGACTTTTTGCAGCGGGTGTTGCATTCGGAACGGCAGGCATAAAGCTTTTATCAAGCAAGGACGCAAAGAAGTTCTATACTAACTGCACTGCGGCAGTTTTAAGAGCAAAGGATTGTGTTATGAAGACTGTATCAACAGTTCAGGAGAACTGCAGCGACATCTACTCGGATGCAAAGAGCATTAACGAGGACAGAGCTGCTAAGGGGGAGGCAGTTTACGAGGATTTTGCCGATGATTTCTCTGAGGTTAAGAACGAAGAGAAAGTAAAAGAGGAAACTAAGGCTGAGTAAGAGAAGTGGGACAGGGGTCTGATACCGTGTCCCTCTTTTTCTGAAAAGCAGAATGGAGCAGTTTTGTTATGAAATTTCAGATAAAACATGAGTATGGGAACAGAATGAGAATACATGTCTGTACATATCGCATGACCTGTGGGCAGGCGGATATATTACAGTACTATCTGCAGAAGCAGGCAGATATAGAGAGTGCGAAGGTGTATGACAGAACCGGAGATGCGGTCATAGAGTATAAGGGAGACAGGGATGAAGCCATAAGGCTTTTAAGAAAGTTTTCCTACGAGAATGAACAGCTTCCTGAGGCTGTAGCCGGAAATACCGGAAGAAGCTTAAGCCACGAGTATCAGGATAAGCTTTTTGATAAGATAGTATTTCATTATGCGAGAAAATGGTTCCTGCCATATCCGCTCAGAGCATGTTTTACGACATACAATGCGATAAAGTATATTGCTGCGGGAATCAGGTGCCTGCGGAACAGGAAGATTGAGGTTCCGGTGCTTGACGCTACGGCAATCGGTGTGTCGATGCTCAGGGGTGATATCGGAACGGCGGGTTCGATAATGTTCATGCTCGGTATAGGAGAGCTTCTTGAGGAGTGGACACACAAGAAGTCGGTCGATGACCTTGCAAGGACAATGTCACTCAATGTGAGCAGTGTATGGTGCAGGGCAGGGGATGAGCAGGTGCTTGTACCTGTTCATCAGATAAAGAAGGGCGACTACATAATTGTACGTGTTGGAAATATGATTCCGCTCGACGGAGTTGTAAGGGAAGGCGAGGCAATGGTCAACCAGGCATCGCTCACGGGTGAATCCGTACCTGTTGAGAAGAAGCCCGGAACTACGGTGTATGCCGGAACAGTTGTCGAGGATGGCGAGCTTGTGATTGAGGTTCAGTCCGTCGGCGGCAACAGCAGATATGAGAAGATTGTCACTATGATAGAGGAGTCGGAGAAGCTTAAGTCAGGTGTTGAGAGCAAGGCAGAGCATCTTGCCGATAAGCTTGTTCCGTACAGTCTCGGTGCGACAGGGCTTGTGTGGCTGCTGACACGCAACACGACAAAGGCACTTGCCGTGCTTATGGTGGATTTTAGCTGTGCACTTAAGCTTGCAATGCCTGTATCGGTTCTCTCAGCGATAAGGGAAGCCGGAAACCATCACCTCACTGTCAAGGGAGGAAAGTTCCTTGAGGCTGTGGCTGATGCGGACACCATTGTGTTCGATAAGACAGGTACACTCACCAAGGCTCAGCCGACTGTGGCTAAGGTTGTATCATTCAATGGAGAGGATGAGGACGGGCTTTTAAAGATTGCGGCCTGTCTTGAGGAACATTTCCCTCATTCAATGGCGCGTGCGGTTGTGGAAGCAGCTAAGAATAAGGGAATTGAACATAGCGAAATGCATTCGAAGGTAGAGTACATAGTAGCGCACGGAATTGCCTCGGCCATAGGTGACAAGAGGGTTGTCATCGGAAGTGCTCATTTTGTATTTGAGGATGAGGGTGTAACAATACCGCAGGATAAGCAGAGCTTGTACGATGAGCTTCCGCTTGAATACTCACATCTTTACCTTGCGATTGACGGAATGCTTGCGGCTGTTATCTGTATAGAGGATCCTGTGCGGGAAGAGGCTGTGGAGGTTATAAGAAAGTTAAAAGCTGAAGGAATTTCCAAGGTTGTAATGATGACCGGAGACAGCGAGAGAACAGCGGCAGCCATAGCAAAGAAGGTCGGAGTTGATGAGTATTATTCTGAGGTTCTTCCGCAGGATAAGGCTTGCTTCGTTGAGAGGGAAAAGGCAGCGGGCAGAAAGGTTATAATGATAGGTGACGGAATCAACGATTCACCTGCACTTTCGGCGGCTGATGTCGGAATAGCCATCAGTGATGGAGCGCAGCTTGCAAGGGAGATTGCGGATATCACAATAGGAGCTGACGATTTGAACGAGCTGGTGACGCTTAAGCAGATAAGTAATCTTCTTATGAAGAGAATACATCATAATTATAGGACGATTGTAAGTTTTAATACGCTTTTGATTGTTCTTGGTGTTGCGGGAGTTATTCCTCCTACCACGTCGGCACTTTGTCATAACACATCAACACTTCTTATAGGACTCAGAAGTATGAATAACCTGCTTCCTTAAGGGATGTATGTGTGAGGCATATAAGTAAGTCATCAAAGCAAGTAGCGAAAGCGGATTGCGAATGTCCGCTTTACAAAAATATAAAATTCAACAAAAATGCTTTATTTTCTGTGTAAAGGTACGATATAGATTATATATGGTTTATGAGCAGGAAGCGGAGCGGACTGCGGATATCATCGTTGGTAATGTACTTTAATTCGGAGGGTGATTGATATGCAGATGATTTCAGGTACGGTTAAGAACGCTGTGCAGCTTCAGGTGTTGAATAATAAATGGCAGCAGAAGAGGGATTCGGGCAAGCTCACCAAGGATGAGAGAAATGCCCGCGAGAATTGGACGAAGGAAGATTATCTTATTCAGGACATTAAGGAGCAGGCAGAGCAGAACCGCAAGGCAGAACATGATACAAGGATTGACAATAAGATAATGGCAGGAGGCACGCTCACTCCCGATGAGGAGAAGTATCTTGAGCAGAATAATCCCGAGGCACTGAAAAAATATAAGGAAATCAAGGCTGAGAAGAAGTTATATGAGGAGAAGCTTAAGAAGTGCAGAACCAAGGAGGAGGTTGAGCGGGTAAAGCTTAATACCATGGGAGAATATGCTTCAGCACTCAAAAAGGTGGTCAATGACCCGCTGATTCCGAAGAGTGAGAAGCTTGCCAAGGCACGGGAGATGCTTGCAAAGACCAACAACGTGCAGAACGTACATATAAGCTTTGTGAATTCGTCAGAATATGAGGAACTTCCTGCCGAGGGTGAGGAGGCTGTGGAACGCACTGAGGAAAGACAGGCTCAGTATGACAGTCAGATCACCCGGGACGACAGCTCAGATACAACAGAAGGAGAAGAAAGTGCGGCGGACGGCGCAGATCAGGCGGAGAAGAATGAAGACTCGCATGAGGAACACAGGAAAACCGGGAAAAAGGCGTCCTCCGTGCATTCCACAAGTGTCGCAGTGAGAACGGATATTATCATTGACGATATTAAGGATGTCTGTGCCAAGACCATTGGGCAGAGTGTGAACTTTACGATTTAATTTCTGTCTTGTTAAAGCATTTAGTCAATGTGAAGAAGCTTAACAATAAAAGCTTGGTCATCACAGTACTCTCATTGCCCGGCAGAACAAGTCTGCCGGGCTTTTTACAGCCATAAGAAGTGCAATCTCAATTCCATTTTATTACGACAAATTAATGAGGCTCATAGCGGAATACAGGAGCTGTTCTGCTGCGAAAAAAATCAATGAAATTTGATGTTAAAACACAGGGAAAGAAAATGGAGGTTGCTTTGGAAGGAAGAATGGACTCTGCAACAGCACCGGGATTTGAGAAGGAGATTTTCCAAAAGCTTGATGGAGTTACTGAGCTTGTTCTGGACTTTACCGATCTTGCGTATCTTTCCAGTGCCGGATTAAGACGGTGCTCACTATGACTGTCTTACTGGTGGCGGTTGCGCTTATCTCAACCTTGGTGATTCGTTCGAATATAAGGAGTATTACGAAGGTGTGGTCCCCGGCGATAGGGTGTATACAGGAGTTGGAGACATTGACCACCGAATACAGAGTTAAGCAGTATCAGCATCTTGTGGAATCGGATGCCGCTGTCATGACCGCCTGTGAAAAGGAGCTTGAGAGCATAGCAACACAGATTACGGAGAATAGCAAGGCATTAGCTGAGATAATTAATTCGCATTCAGACGCACGAAAAGGACAGGCTGATTATGATAAGGCAACCACAGCATGGGATGACTATAAGTCCTTCACGGAAGAGATAATACGGTTAAGCACCGCCGGAAAACAGGCTGAGGCATCCGAGATTATGGTAGGAAGCGCGTATGAAAAGTATACATCTTTCAGAGATCTGTTCAGTACGCTGCGTAGTGAATTCCAGGTTGAGCTGGACAGCTCTGAGCAGTCTGCCAATGTGTGTACGGTAATTATTTTTATAGTGATAATTGTGGCAGGAATTGCGATTGCGGTAGCGACAACCTTTATCGGAAAGGTAATCACAGATTCCATTACGGAGCCGGCAGCACAGATAGAAGCAGCGGTAGCCAGCTTAAGAAAGGGTGAGCTGTCCAACGTGGATATGCTCACATATGAGTCTGAGGATGAGTTCGGTGACACTGTGAGAAACCTGAAAGAGGCCATGAATATACTTTCGGATTACGTCCGTGAGATTTCCGAGGAAGTAAAATTTATTGCACAGGGCGATTTGACAAGGAACGGCGATGACATTACAGATTTCCTGGGTGATTTTTCAGAGCTTAAGCACTCGCTCCTGTTCATTTTAAAGAGATTTAACAGTACTCTCTCAGAGATTACCGATATTTCGAAGAAGGTATCCTCGAATGCCCAGGATGTTGAGAATGCATCCAAGTCCTTAGCTGATGGAGCAACGGAGCAGGCAGGAGTAATTGAGGAGCTGAATGCAACAATAGATACAGTCGTAAGTCTGGCTGCGGATACAGCGAAGGAAACGAAGAGCGCATCCGAGAGAGTAAAGGCTTCTGCAAACAAAGCCAATGAAGAGAAGGAAAAGATGAACGGGCTTCTCACAGAGATGGAGCGTATTACGGAGATTTCCAAGGAAATCGGCAATATTATAACAGATATTGAAGACATTGCTTCACAGACCAATCTTTTATCACTTAATGCTTCAATTGAAGCGGCAAGGGCAGGCGAGGCAGGAAGAGGCTTTGCGGTGGTTGCCGACCAGATTGGCAAGCTTGCATCGGACAGTGCGAAGTCGGTTATAAATACAAGAGAGCTGATTGATAAGACCTTAGTTGAAATTGAAAAGGGAAATGCAATCACAAGAACAACCGCGGACGCATTCAATCAGATTATTGCGGATATGGAGTCCTTTGCAGAGATTGCGCAGAACACAATGGAGAAGGCTAATTCCCAGGCTGATTCGTTAGAGCAGATTGGACAGGGTATCGAACAGCTTTCCGGCGTGGTACAGGGCACAGCGGCTTCCTCAGAGGAAAATACGGCAATCAGCATTAATCTGGCAGACGAGGCAGCAAAGATGCAGGATCGTGTGAATACATTCAAGCTATTCTAATGGAGACGGAAAATTATAATCTATTAGAAGGAAGGTTCTTGCTGTGATAGATGATATGTTTAAAGTACTTGGAGAGCACGCTGCAGAAATTTTATTTCAAATAATTATGGAATCAATGGATGATTATCTGTATATATTTGATCTGCAGAACAACACAATGGAGATTTCACAGTCGGCTGTGGAGCGGTTTATGATATCGGGCTGTGTCGTGACTGATGCCGCTGATGCTGTCATGAAAGTAATATATGAAGATGACCGCTGGATGTTTGAGAAGCATCTTGCGGATATATACGAAGGAAAAGAGAAGGTGCATAATCTTCATTATAGGTGGCTTGACAAAAACGGCCTGCCGATATGGATTAACTGCCGAGGCATCGTGATTGAGGATAATGAAGGACATGCGCGGTATCTGGTGGGCTGCATGAACGAGACCGGGAATAAGAGAAGAGCGGATAATGTCACGGGACTGCTGGGTGGTCCGGAATTTATTGCTTATCTGCACTCGCAGGCGGAAAAACTTTCTAAGGGCTTTTTAATGCATATAGGCATCGATGATTTTGGCTCAATCAACAGCAACAGAGGAGCAGCTTACGGTGATTATATCTTACGAAGCGTAGCCGGCTGTATGAAGGAATGCCTCTCCGGCAGGCAGAGAATATACCACCTTGTGGCTGACAAGTATGTTATTGTGGATCTTGAAGCATCCTCGAAGGAGGATGCGTTAAAGCTGAAGAAAAGGATTACTGATAAGATCTATAAGTTTGTAGTAGCTGAGAACTATGAAGCTATATTTTCGGTTTCTGTGGGTGTTATAGCAGCGGCGACCTTTTATGAGGGAGTCGAGGAATGCCGCGGGAAATTTGACTTTGCTCTGAAGCAGGCAAAGAGAATGGGAAAAAACGGCTTCTATTTCTTCGATGAGAATGACTATGAAGCCTTTCAGAGAAAGGGAAGAATAATAGCGGCACTTCGTAATTCTATTGTAAACGGCTGTAAGGGCTTTGAAGTGTATTATCAGCCGATCGTGGATTGCCGCTCGGAGCAGATCATCGGTGCGGAGGCTCTTATGCGCTTTTCCATGATGTCTGAGGATGAACAGGTGTCTATTTCACCGGTGGAGTTCATTCCGTTGCTCGAGGAAACAGGATTGATTATTCCTGCCGGAAGATATGTCCTGAACGAAGCGGCAGAAATGTGCAGTGAAATGCAGCAGTATATTCCCGGTTTTAAGATGAATGTAAATGTTTCGTATGTCCAGATTATTCAGGGCAAGGTTGAGCATGATATATTGGCTGCAATCCGGAACAACTCTTTAAAGCCGGAGTCCATCTGCATCGAAATGACGGAAAGCGGCTTTATGGATATGACGCCATCGTTCTGCAGGTTCCGAAAGACATTGGATGACAACAATATCAATTTTGTAATTGATGATTTTGGAACGGGATATTCCAATTTTCATTGTATACGCGATATGAATCCAAGCTATGTGAAAATGGATAAGGACTTTACCGCAAAGGCAATGCATGATGCCAGAGATAATGAATTGTACAGGAATATCATTCCGCTGGTACACAGCATTGATGTCAGGATATGTGCAGAAGGCATCGAGGAAAGAGACTGGTACCTTAAAATGAAAGAAATGCAGGTCGATTATCTGCAAGGATATTATTTTGGCAGACCTTGCAGAAAAGAACAATTTATACAGCAATATACCGCAGTATCGGAATAAGACAGGGGAGTGTGAAAATTCACGCTCCTTTATATTGCCATATTTTACCATGACAGGAATAGATAATGCCTCCTGAATACCTTTATTCATCCTAGGACTGCTCATCCTTGATTTTCTCTTTCGCTTAATGTTTAAGTGGAGGACAAGATACTTATGTGTTATAATGATTCTAAAACATTCGTAATCCGCTGATTCCACATGGTTTTCGGGTCGCAAGTTCAAATGACTGATCGTGCAGACGGTAATGGCGGAATGGAGATTAAAATGAAAAAGCTGATACAATTATTTCTCATGTTTCTGAAAATAGGTGCATTCACCTTTGGCGGTGGCTATGCGATGATTGCACTTTTAGAAAATGAGTTTATCGAAAAAAAGAAGTGGATTGACAGAGAAGAATTTTTGAACATGGTGGCGATTGCGGAGTCGACACCGGGACCCGTGGCGATTAACAGTGCGACCTATATCGGCTACAGAGTGGGCGGTGCCGCGGGAGCCGCGCTGTCGACGCTTGCAGTCAGCATACCTTCATTTGTTATCATATATCTGATTTCTCTTTTCTTTGATAAGTTTTTAAGTCTGACCTATGTGGCGTATGCGTTCAAGGGAATACAGGTGTGTGTCGTGTACCTCATCGCGTCTGCCGGTGTGAGAATGTTCAAGGGACTTGAGAAAAACGTGTTCAACTATTGTGTTTTGGGATTAGTGATTATCGTGATGACGGTGTTTTCGATAACGGCGGTATCGTTCTCGTCAATATTCTATATTGTGATAAGCGGCGTGGCAGGCTGGGCTGTGTACATGCTTGGAAAGTGCGTGGGTAATTCCGGTAAAAAATGTTCTGACACGGAGGAAACATATAAAAAATGATATATATTGAACTTTTTCTGAACTTTCTTGTTATCGGCGCGGTTTCCTTCGGTGGTGGCTACGGCATGATTTCGCTTGTTAGGGAGACGGTTTTGTCAAGGGGGTGGCTTACCGAGAGCGAATTTATGAGCTTTATTGCCGTATCGGAGTCAACTCCGGGACCGCTAGCGGTGAATATGGCGACCTTCATCGGCTCTTCGCAGGGGGGAATGTTCGGTGCGTTTATGGCAACTCTCGGAGTGGTGCTGCCATCTTTTTTCATAATACTCATTATCGCGGCAGTGCTGAAAAATATTTTAAAATATGCCGGTGTCAAGGCGGTTCTTGCAGGCATACGTCCATGCATTGTCGCCATGATAATTGCAACGGCGATAAGTATGGGGCTTAATATATTTATTGGGGTTGAGAAATCAGACGATGCCATATCACCTGACATAAGGTCAATTATTATATTTTTTATACTTATCGCGGTGCAGCTTATGTGTGGTAAGGTTTTAAAAAAGAAACTTTCACCAATACTTATGATAGTGTTCTCGGCGGTGCTTGGAATAGTATTTTTTGGATGTGGGATTTGACAATCCGGCTAATTGTACTTTTGTAATATTCGCTTATATTCTTCATCATTAATTTCTAAAACAACACCATGTTTGAAGCCATACGGGAAGTAAAATTTATCTTTTGCGGCATCTAAGCGTATATTGTCTAGTGAATTTGTGACAAATGGAACATAACCTTGTTCTTCTCGCCTATCACAACCATAAAAATCCATCAGCAGACATAGCTTGCCGTCATTAAGCCGAAATACTGTAGGAGCTTCATATTTTTCCTTTAGAGGTAGAGCTTTCATTTGTTCATCGAATGCTTCATCTCTTTTGTAAGGTCCAAATAAGTCATTTGATGTTTCATGTATAACAGCTTTTGGGGTGTCTGCG
>ENA-OOZY01002219-OOZY01002219.1-human-gut-metagenome-genome-assembly--contig:-NODE-2219-length-10360-cov-2.116642_pt1 | contig 10360 bp, 7 predicted proteins | sample MGYA00241047_ERZ501410 | MGnify/ENA primary metagenome ERZ501410 (study PRJEB25962, sample SAMEA2042621) | human gut metagenome | biome: human gut; feature: human-associated habitat; material: faeces... | reverse complement strand
CCGACCCTCGGCGCCTGGGGCTTAGGCTGGGAAGTTTGGATGAACGGTATGGAAGTCACCCAGTTTACATACTTCCAGCAGATCGGCGGTCTGGAATGCAAGCCGATCACCGGAGAAATCACTTACGGTCTTGAACGTCTGACGATGTATCTTCAGAACTGCGACAACGTTTTCGATCTCGTCTACACAAAGTGGCAGGACGCTTCCGGCGAACACATTCTCACTTACGGCGACGTCTTCCATCAGAACGAAGTCGAGCAGAGCCACTACAACTTCGAGGCGAGCGACCCCGAAAAACTTCTCAAGCAGTTCGACTACTTCGAGAGCGAGGCCAAGCGCCTGATGGATCTGAACCTTGCTCTTCCGGCCTATGAAATGGTTCTAAAAGCCGGACACACGTTTAACCTCCTCGACGCACGCGGTGCCATCAGTGTGACGGAACGTGCCGCTTACATCGGCCGCATTCGTCAAATTTCCCGAGCCGTTGCTCAAAGTTACTACGACTCTCGTGAACGCCTCGGCTTCCCGATGTGCCAGAAAAAAGAATAAAGAGGTTAGAAAAATGGCTTCATTATTGATTGAAATTCAAACAGAAGAGCTGCCGCCGAAGGCACTGGACAACTTATCCAAGGCATTTGCCAAAGAACTGGCTTTCAGCCTTAAAGAGCAGGATTTAGCTCACAGGTTACCGCTTACGGTTCTCCTCGCCGTATCGCCGCTCTGATTTCGGATGTCTCCGAAGTGGCCCCCGACAAACCTTTCCGCCAGAAACTGGTGCCGGTAAAAGTCGGTCTGGACGCTGAAGGCAAAGCTACCCCGGCTCTGAGCAAAAAAATGAAGGCACTTGGCATCGAGTGCGAACCTTCCGAGCTGAAAGTCGTCAATGACGGCAAGCAGGATCAGCTGGTATATGAAGGCACCAAGGCCGGTGTTTCTTTGAAAGACGGCTTGCAGATCGCTCTGGATCACGCCGTGCGCCGTCTGCCGATTCCAAAAGTGATGAGTTATCAGCTCGAAAACGGCAAGACCGTTGAATTCGTGCGCCCGGTTAAGCATCTCGTTGCCTTGTTTGACAAGGAAATTGTTCCCGTTGAACTGTTCGGCTTGAAAGCCGGCCGTGAAACGATGGGACACCGTTTCCACGTCCATGAACCGATTTCCATCAAAGAGGCAGAAAAGTATGCCGAGCAGATGGAAAAAGAAGGCAAGATCGTCGCTTCTTTCGAAGAGAGAAAGAACAAGATGGTCGGAGCGCTCAAGTCTGCCGCTGAAAAACTTCACGCCGAAATCATCATGCCCGATGATCTCGTTAATGAAGTCACCGCTTTGACAGAATGGCCCGTCGTTTACGAATCCGGCTTTGACGAAGAATTCCTAACGGTCCCCGTCGAGTGCCTGATTCTGACGATGCAGCAGAATCAGAAATACTTTGCGCTGAAGGATCAGAATAAGAAATTGATGAACCGCTTCCTGCTGGTTTCTCAGATCGAAGCCAAAGACGGCGGCGAAGCGATTCGTTCCGGCAACGCCCGCGTTGTTCGCGCTCGTTTGGCCGATGCGAAATTCTTCTATGATCAAGATCGTTTCCAGACGCTTGAATCCCGCGTCCCCGGCTTGGCCCATGTGGTCTACCACAACAAGCTCGGTACTCAGCTTGAAAGAAGCGAGCGCGTTCAGAAGATCGCATCCCGCATTGCTGAGCAGATTGGTGCCGATCCCGCACTGGCCCGCCGCGCAGCTAAGCTGGCAAAAGCCGATCTGCGTACTTTGATGGTCGGAGAGTTCCCCGAACTGCAGGGCATTATGGGTGAGTACTATGCTCATCACGATAAGGAAGACGACAAAGTCGCGCTTGCTATCCGCGAGCACTACCAGCCTCGTTATGCCGGTGACGAGCTTCCGTCCACACCCGAAAGCCTGGCCGTTGCGCTGGCCGACAAGATCGAGACACTAACCGGCCTCTTCGGCATCGGACAGCTGCCGACCGGAGAAAAAGATCCGTTCGCTCTGCGCAGACACGCACTCGGCATTCTTCGCTTGCTGATCGAAAAAGAACTTCCTCTCTCTTTAGACAATCTGATTGCTATCGGTACGGAAGAAGAGTCTGTGGTGCCGGGCGTTAAAGATGCCACGGAAGAACTCAAACAGTTCTTCCACGACCGCCTGCGCGTCATGCAGAAGGACCAAGGCTTTACAGCTCATGAAGTTGAATCCGTGATCGGTTCCGAACCCGCTATCCTCGCGGACGTTCCGAAACGCCTGAAGGCCGTTCATGACTTTATGAGTCTGCCGGAAGCCGAATCTTTGGCAGCTGCTAACAAACGTATTGAGAACATCCTCAAGAAGAACACGCTGCCGCTGGCAGACGCCGTTGATCCGGCTCTCCTGACAGAAAAAGAAGAGAAGGATCTGTATGAAGCCATTCGTACGCTGGAACCCAAACTTGAAGCTGACTATAAGGCCGGCCGCTATGAAGACGAACTTCGCAGCCTGGCTCCGCTGAAAGCACCGGTGGATGCGTTCTTCGATAAAGTGATGGTGAACGCCGAAGACGAGGCCTTGAGAAGAAATCGCTTAACACTGCTCAACGAGCTTCATAAAGCGATGAATCAAGTCGCCAAACTTTCGTGTTTAGCTTCTTAACTCTCCGATCAGAAGGCCGCTCAAAGAGCGGCCTTTTCGAACAATAGCTATGAAACTTATGCTCTGGCTTCGTGCCCTGATTTTTTGGTTCCTTTTTTGTATCACTATCATCTGCTACGGCATTGTTCTTTTCGTATGTATCCCGTTTACATCGAAAGAAGGTCGTTATGCCATCGTTAAAAAATGGTGCCGGGCCGTTGTCGGTTTAATGCGTACGATCTGCGGTGTCCGCTATGAGATTACCGGCATGGATAATGTGCCGGCGTCGGGTCCGGTCATTTTGCTGTCAAAGCATCAGTCGGGTTGGGAAACGCTTGCGTTTTTTGCCTTAGTGCCGAGACGTTTGAGCTATATCTATAAGCGCGAACTCCATCGTCTTCCGATCTTCGGCTGGGGTTTGGCTTCGCTCGGAATGTTCAGTGTGGACAGATCTGAGGGACGCACAGCTTTTGAGCGCATGAAGCGTGAAGTTCCGGACTTTTTTGCGCACGGCTGGGCCTTGGTACTCTTCCCCGAGGGTACACGCACCGCTCCCGGCGCTTCCGTTAAATACAAAACCGGCGGCGTTCGTTTGGCGATTGCCACCAATGCTCCGATCGTCCCGATTGCTTTGAATTCCGGCGAATGCTGGCCGAAACATTCGTTTTTGCTGTATCCGGGCACAATTAAAGTGGTGTTCGGTGATCCGATCAGTCCGGAAGGAAAAACACCGCACGAACTTAATGAAGAAGTCCGCAGTGAAATTGAAGGCGAGATGAAGCGAATTTCTCCTCAATATTACAAATAAAAAGCTGAATGGTTTTAGATCGTATTTTTCCAAAGATCACCGGTTTTTATTTAGATGGATCTCCGTCAGAGGCTGAAATCGTCTATTCCGACAAGGTTCGGCGCGTGCATATTCGGCTTGGAGGACAAGAAGAACAAATTACCGCCGGACCGGAGGGCGTCATCTATATCACCAAAGGCTATCCTTCGGCGCTCCAAATTAAGTGGGCGCTGAAATTTCAAAAAAAGAAATTTCTGCCGTACTTTAAATTTTTTGAGGCGGCATCCTTAGCTTATCCGGAAGTCTCTTCACGTTTGACGAAGCAGGATTCCGAATTTGTCCATCATTCGGCTTTAGAAGGACGTTATTCCGTCCGATACCGCATTGTCCGCAGCAGCCGCAGAAAGAATACTCAAATCGCCTATGAAGGTGGTCTTTTGGTGGTTCGCTGCCCGACGAAGCTCACGGACTTCGAAGTGGAACTTGAGCTTCAGAAATCAGCAGCGAAAATTATTCAATTTTTGGAGAAGATGCGCCGCGGTGCTCCGACTGTGGAAAAAGAGCCCACTTCGGCCGAAGCAGCGAACAGCATTCGGCTTGCAGACGGTGCAGAAGTCCAAATTATTTGGCAGCCCGGGAAACGCAAGAGCATTTCAATTTCTATGCCCAACTCAGAGCAGCTGCTGGTGAAGTATCCGACAAGCAGCTCTCGGGAAAAAGTGATGGGCTGGGTTCTTTCGCAGCAGGCGTGGATTCAGAAGAAACGGCAGAAAAGCTTAGGGAAGGAAGATACCAATCGGGCCTTTTTTGAAAAACTGTTTTCCGAACATGAAATCGTCTTGCTGGACGTCAAAAGAAAGGTACGGGTGTCGAGCGTACGCAAAGAGTCCGGTGTCTTCGACGATGAAGTTGTGCTGTGGATAAAGGACGCGAACATCAGTCGAGAGCAGTTTCTCGAAGTTCTCGTTAAAACGATCAAAAAGTGGGCCCTTAAGGCTCTGCAGGAAGAATTTGAACTGAAGCTCGCACAGATGGGACCTTTTAGATATCCCTATCGAAAGTTCTTTCTTACGTCAGCTAAAACGCGCTGGGGAAGCTGCAGCAGCCGCGGTCATGTCCGCATTCATTGGAACACGGTGTTTGTTACGAAGTCCGAGCGGGATTATCTTTATACGCATGAGGCGGCCCATCTAACAGAGATGAACCATTCCCCACGCTTTTGGCAGCTCGTTGAAGTGCATTGTCCAGGTTACAAGCGGGCTAGGACAATCCTGCATTCAAGGACGCTTGGATTTCTTTAGTCAGGCTAAACCTGACCGGGAAGTACAATCGAAATGCCCGCCGCATGAACCAAGCGAGCCAGGCGAATGAAGTTTTCCAGAGGCACGCTTTCGGCGCGCTGCTCCGGTTTGATTCCTGCTTCCTCCATCATTTCGGCAGAAATCCATTTAGAAAGATTGTTCTTTAAGGTTTTGCGGCGCATAGCGAAAGATGCCGCGACAACCTGATGGAAGGTTTCTTCATCAACCTCTGCCGGATTTTGGATCGGGACCATGCGGACAACGGAAGACATGACCTTCGGCGCCGGCGTAAATGCCTCGGGCGGAACATCAAAGAGCTTGATCATGCGGTACTTTCTTTGAAGCATGACAGAAAGCCGGCCGTAGGCTTTCGTTCCCGGGGCGGCGACCAATCTGTCGACCACTTCCTTCTGAAGCATAAAATGCTGATCTACGACGCGGTCGCTGATTTCGGAGAGCTTAAAGAGGAGCGGAGAAGAAATGTTGTAGGGCAGATTGCCGACCACGCGGATCTTTTCTTCCGCGGCGAAGTCTCTCCAGTCGAACTTCAAGGCGTCAGCCTCAAGAACGGTTAATTGTTCGGACGTGAATTTGGTCCGCAGCCAAGCGGCAAGGTCTCTATCAATTTCAACGCAATAGATGTGCTTGGCGCCGGCAATTAATTCTTTCGTCAGGGCGGCCTGTCCCGGCCCGATTTCGATGATCTTCTGACCTTCCTTCGGATCGACGGCTTCGGCAATTTTGTTGATCCAGAAATCGTCGTTCAGAAAGTTCTGTCCGAAACGTTTGCGCGCTTTATGGTGCTTGAGTACTTCAGCCATTTCTTGATTCCATGAAAAAACGCTTAGGAGGCCTAAGCGTTTTTGACTTTACGATTTTATTCTTCCGGTTTGTTGATTCGCTTCTCAACATAGGCTTCCGAACGCAAGCGTCTTTCCCAGTCGAGGACGGCATCGCCGAGTTTCTGCTCACGCAGTGCTTCTCTGGCTTGTTCTCGCTGACGTTCGTTAACGCCGCTCTTGGTTCTGCGGTCAAGCACCTGGAAGATGTGCCAGCCGTAGGGCGTGCGGATCGGTTCACTGATTTCACCGACGCTCAGTTTGTCGAGCTGCTGCTCCATTTCCGGAGGAACGTCACCCGGGTATAGCCAACCGAGGTCGCCGCCTCGTGTTCCGGACGGATCTGCGGAATGCAGACGAGCCAGTGTTTGAAAGTCACCGTCGCCTTTATCAAGACGTGATTTGATCTCGTTTAAGCGCTGAATTACAACTTTTTCCGGCGTGACGTTCGAGGGGCGCATCATGATGTGGCGCACATGTGTCTGACGGACACCTTGCTCTGCTTGTGCTCCTTGGTCGCGGACGCCCATCAGCTTGAGAATCTGGAAAGAGTTTCCGGCCTGGAGGGGAATGATGTCGCCGGCTTTGTGGTTCTGAAGGGCCTGTACAACAAACGGAGGAAGTTTTCCGGCAGGAACCCATCCCATGACGCCGCCTTCCATTGCTTCAGGCGTGACGGAGTATTTCGCCGCCAGCTGGCTAAAGTCTGCGCCTCTCTGAGCCTGTTCAAGTGCTCGGGAAGCTGTTCTCTGTGCAGCTTCAACTTCCGCTTTGGAGGGATTTTCAGGGAAGCTGATGACAATACGAGACAAACGGTATTCCATGCGTTTGCCCGGACCGCTTTGGTCTTTCAGATACTGATCGATTTCGCTCTCGGGGATCTGGATCTTGTCGTCCACATCTCTTTCACGAAGACGCTGAGTAATTAGTTCGCTGCGGATCTCGCTCTTGAAGCTCGGAACGGAAATACCGTCGGCGGCCAATTTCTTTTCGAGCTGAGGAACGGTTAAACCATTATTGGTCGCAATCTGTTCGATGGCGCCGTTAAGCATATTGTCATCGATACGAATACCGGTGTCGCGGGCTTTTTGCTCGATGATTCGTTCAAGAATCATACGATCGAGCGTCTGGTCGCGAAGGTTTTCCATCGGAGGCAGGGCAATGTTTCTTCTGCGAAGATTCATTGCGACTTGATGAATTCTCTGCTGCAGCTGAATTTCTGTAATCACATCATGGTTGACAACAGCAGCGATGCGGTCGACCGGAACGGGTGCGTTTTTATGAGCCGCAGCCGCTTCCTTCTTTGCCTGCGCTTTCTGAGCGTACGCATTGTCTGCATTGACAGCGCCGAGGGAGAGGAGGGCGCAGGCACATACTGCATAAAGATGAGTCAGTTTCATAGTTTATTCGTAGTAATCATATCGGCCGACTTCAACAGGCTTCGGCCCGACCGGTTTATAGCCCGTAATGCCTTCGCTTAAGGCTTGGATCGGACTCGATCCGACGGTGCCTAATCCGACTAATTCAAGGTCTAAGAAGAAGTTCGTCGTCGACCTTCCTTCACTTCGGATGTAACGCTGTACGGCGCCGCGAAGAATCCAACACCCCGCACGATATTCGAGGCCCATGAGGGAGTCAACCACTTTTTTGTCTCGGAATGAATAATTGTACCTTCCGAGTCCGTAGAGGTCTTTCATGATCGGCCACTGGAACGAAAAGTCGACCTGCTTGATATTGGTGTTGTAGAAGTCCTCACGCTTGTCGTTGGGGTTGTAGTTATAGCGATAGTACAGGGCAACGGTCGAGAAATCACGCGGGTTATAACGAATACCTGCGCTTGTTTTAGAGATCTTTGACCATTCTGTTGAGTACTGGATCGCACCTTCCAAGCGCCAGCCCTCAAATAAAGAGAACTGAGTGGCGGCTAACACATCACTGCGATTCTTTGTTTTACCAGGGGTATCCCAATAAAGATCGACTTTTTCATCCGTGAAGTAGTAGCGCTGGCCCACGGTTGCGGAGAACCATTCTTTGCCGGTGCCGGAGTCAATATAACGCGTTGTCAAAACCGCAGACAATTGGTTTGTGTTCGCAATTCGGTCGTACCCTGAATACTTATTCGGCGTAAAGAGCTCAGCAAAGTTCAAGTCAGCCAAGGAGCTGTCAAAGTTCGGCATGTGCCTTTGATTCCGATAGGGAATGTAGGCGTAGAACAAACGGGGCTCCAAAGTTTGCTCTGTTTCTCGTCCGAAGATCGTTGAATTTCTCTCAAAGATCAAACCTGTGTCCAGAGAGTAGATCGGAAGTGAACGTGAAGAAGAGCTGTCAATGCCAGCCTTTGCGTGTTTAATGTCGTTGTAATGCGTGAACGAATACGTAACTTTCGGGGTAAAGAACCAATAGGAGCCCATGAGCGGATAGGAGATCGAGGTGTTCCAGAGTGTCCGGTTACCGTCGCCGCTCTCTCCGCGCTGGCCGTTGTAGGAGGAAATTCCCCTACGGAAACGAGTTGCCGTCAAGCGAGAATCCAGGATCGCGCCGTGAAAATCTGCAACGTAACCGCTGAGATTAAATTCCGGTTCTTTCTCATACGGTTTTTCGACCCCCTTATTGTTCGGCCGAAGGGTTTGATTCTTGTAAACACCTAAAGAAGTGCTCCAATAAGTCTGTCCGTAGCTTATCCAGAAGTTCTGATTAAGAACATTTTCACTGGATTCACGAATGGTTGTCGAGAAATCCGATAAGTAATCGTTATCGGAAACCTTCTGATAATCGACGCCGAGAGAAACGTCACCGATGCGCTGGTAGTGTTTCCAAGCTACACCGTAACGTCGTTCGTGCGTCTCTTTGTCTTTAAAGATAACGTTGTAATCCACCTGGCCGGAAAAAGTCGGCTGCAGGTAACGGAACTCGTTGCCAAAGAGCACGCCGCGCTTAGACATAGGCTTCAACGTCAGCGTGTAGTCGTAGTTTGGTGCAATGTTCCAGTAGAACGGAACTTTCATATTCACGCCGAGCGTGGAGCTCATGCCGAATCTCGGCGTTAAAAAGCCCGTCTTGCGCTCGGATCCGACCGGGAAGCTGAAATAAGGCGAGGCAAAGACCGGGATACCACCGACGTACAGACGTGCGTTCCTGCCGACGGCAGATCCGTCGAGTTCGTCGTAATCAATGTCAGAGGCTTTAATCCACCAAGCTTCTTCACCTTCGCGGCAGGTTGTGACCATGGCATTGCACATCTTGGCTTTGCCTTCGCCGAGAAGTTCGATCTTGTCGGACGTGCCTCTCATCTGCGTCGGCAGATAGCGGAAGGTTGCGTTCGGCATTTCGCCGGTTTCGGCATCAAGGTGATAAGTGAGCTCGGGCCCCTTGAAAATCGTACCGTTTCTGGCAACTAAGGCATTCCCGTTGGAATAAACCTCGTCGTTGGCAAAAGTGTAGGTAATGGTGTCGCCGCGAAGGACGGAGCCGCCTCGCCGAACTTCGGCGCTGTCAATGAGTTCGATTTTCTCATTGGGCGTTCCGATCATTTTGAACGCCGTGAGATAAGTTGGGGCATCGCCTTCTTCAGAAGGCGCATTCTCATCTAAGCGCCGTGCCGCATTCAGCTTCAGTCCGTACTCAGGTCGGGTAGCCGTTTCGGAATCTTGATCGCGCTCGGCCGCCGAGACGAGCAAGGGCAAAGCTAAAGTCACTGCCACAAAAACGGGTAAGGCTCGAAAAGCTTCCATGGGTCTTTTTCGACGAATTGAAAAACTAGACATTAAAATTGCACGCTATTAGGTGGAAAGATTATAAAGGCTTAATGGACCTGCATATTCTTTCCGATCAACGGAAGATGGAGATGAAGTAATGACAGAGCGTGAAGTTGGCTTAAAGCAGTGGCTGGAAAAAATCGGAGGGTCTTTCGGGCTGAATCTGAAGACGCTTCGCCCGGCATCTTCGGACGCAGGTTTTAGGAGCTATTTCCGTATTGACGGAGACGGAACGACTTACATCGTCATGGACTCTTCCGGCGAAACCGGCAACGTCAAACCTTTTATTTTTGTCGACGATCTGTTTGCCAAACAAGGTATCAACGTTCCGAAAATCTTTGCTCAGGACGTAGAGCAAGGTTTTCTGCTGCTGTCAGACTTGGGAGCTCAAACTTATCTGGATGTCCTTTCGGAGGACAACGCCTCTAGATTAATGGATGACGCCACTACCGCACTTGTCAAACTCCAGAAGAACAGCAAACCGGGTGTCTTGCCTGAGTACTCCGAAGAACTGCTTCGCCGTGAACTCGAACTTTTCCCTGAGTGGTATGTGAAACGCCATCTGAATATGGAAATTACGCCGCAGATGCGCAGCATGTTCGACAAGATGTTTGATCTCATTATCAAAAAGAATCTTGCTCAGTCCTTTGTATACGTACATCGAGACTACATGCCGCGTAATTTGATGCTCGAAGAAAAGGACAATCCCGGAGTTATTGATTTCCAAGACGCTGTATACGGTCCGGTCAGCTATGACATTGCCTGCTTGTGCCGAGACGCCTTTATCTCCTGGAGCGAAGCTCAGGTTTTGGATTGGACCATTCGCTATTGGGATAAAGCCCGCAAAGTAGGCATCCCGGTCCCGGCAGACTTCGGCGTGTTCTGGGAAGACGTCGAATGGATGGCTCTCCAGCGTCACCTCAAGGTTTTGGGTATCTTTGCCCGCCTCAATTACCGCGACGGAAAAACGAAATATCTCGGTGATACGCCGCGATTCCTGAATTACGTTCAAAAGACTGCCTCCCGCTTTGATGCGTTAAGACCGTTGTCTCGTTT
>ENA-OOZY01002205-OOZY01002205.1-human-gut-metagenome-genome-assembly--contig:-NODE-2205-length-10424-cov-3.267528_pt1 | contig 10424 bp, 10 predicted proteins | sample MGYA00241047_ERZ501410 | MGnify/ENA primary metagenome ERZ501410 (study PRJEB25962, sample SAMEA2042621) | human gut metagenome | biome: human gut; feature: human-associated habitat; material: faeces... | reverse complement strand
CGAAATAAATCCCTTTCGGGATTTGTGAAATGCCCTGCGGGCGTGAAATACGCCTGCGGCGTGTGAAATCGCTGCGGCGGCGAGGATTTATTTCATTTCACTTGATGCGAAGCATCAAATTTCACAATTCACGCAGTGAATTATTTCACGTCGAGCACGGCGAGACATTTCACTTTACGAAAGCCCGCTTCGGAGATTACGCTGCGGCGGTGAGGACTTTGCCGAGTTTCAAACCGAGTGCCTGCAAATGCGGGCGCTCGGTTTGTTATATGTATTTTATGCGTAGCGGTTTATTAAGTTTTTTGGCTTCTTGTATCATTGAAAAAGTACCTTTACTTTTTTCGTCCCAAAAGCAAATGACATAATCACATACTTCTGCCATGTGGCGATTCCTTAAAGGTCCAGCAGCTTTTCCGAAGTGAATCCAATCTGCGTTGTAAACTTCAAAAGTCATGTTGTTTTCTGTGGCATAACGCAGTCCAATCATATCGGCTCCACGACAGCCGCCGGAAATGATTATTATAGTAAATTGTTTTCTGATGTTTTTTAAGCATAGGTCTATATATTTTTTAGCTTGAGCATAGTCAAAGTAATTTCTGCACCCGGCGATGACAACACGCTTCTCCAAAATATTCACAACCTAAGTATATATTTATATAAATATATACTTATACAAGAGAATTGTCAAGCAAATGTATCCTTAATAAAATATACTTAAAAAGGGGATACTGTTGCTATGATAAAACTTACGCTTGATACGACTTTGCAAAAACTGAATATCAGCCGATACGAGCTTGCCAAGCGGACGGGAATACAGTATCAGATAATTGATAACTATTATAAGAACCGCGTCAAACGGTACGACAGCGATGTGCTCGACAGAATATGCACGGCGCTCGGATGCGGAATAGAGGACATAATAGAATACAGCAAATAAAAACCCGGAGCCGATTTTCGACTCCGGGCTTCTTTATCTCATCTCTTCAATATGATATATATATTCGAGCGAGCTCAGCGCTTCGATTATCTCTTTGTGCGTCTTGTATTTTTTCAGCTCCGCGCTGTTTATCGTTATCGTTATCGTATAGACGCTCAGTCCCGAGCCGACATACGCGAGGTTCGATTCGATGTCGTCTATTCTCAGCCCGAGGCGGCGGATGACCGCGACGAAGTCCTGAAGATATTCGCTGCTCTTGAGCTCGAGGTGGATCTCAAAGTGGTTCGAGCGGTTCTTGAGGTATATCTCAAGCGACGGGAAGCAGGCGAGGATGCAGAGCAGGAAAACATAGACTATGACGGTCACAGTATAGAGTCCCGCGCCGATCGTGAATCCGAGGATTCCGCAGGCCCAGAGTCCGGCGGAGGTCGTCAGTCCCTTTATCTGATTGCGGGAGCTGAACAGTATCGAGTTGCCGCTGACCATCGCGGTGCCGATTATCGTCGCCGCCGATAGCACGGGCACGCTGAACGAGTAGCTCATCATGAGATATATGTCGAGTATCATTGAGACGGTCGAGGCAAAGGAGATGAGCACGAAAGTGCGCAGTCCCGCCGAGTGACGCTTGCTCGAACGCTCGCAGCCTATGACCGACGCGAATATGACAGCCACCGCTATCCTGAGTATTATCGAATATGTGTTGAGCCCCATTGACCATTCGCCGAGCAGACGGGCGATAGGGTCCGAGAGGGCGAATGCGGTTATTCCGTTCATCTTCTTCTCCTCCTGTTCTTTCTGCTTCTGTCCATGCTCATGCCCGCGAGCAGATACTGCTCGTCTGCGGCTTCGGAGAATGCCTGCTCGTCTTCGTAGTAGGGATTCTCGTGCTTGGGCAGGTCGTTCTGTATCGCCTGGATGCGTTCTATGAGCAACTCGACCTTGCTCTTCTGATGTCCGTCCTCCGCGATTTCGACTATATCTTCGAGCTTGTTGGAGTATGACTTCGAGAGATAGAGCGAGAGCTTCGCGCAGCCGGGGCCGATGAGCTCATACAGGACGCTCGACGCAAGTATTATCGTTTCAAGCGCACTGCCGGACGCGCCGCCGAGCGTTCGCGCACCCATCGCGGCGAGACCTATCGCAACGCCCGCCTGCGGGATAAGCGCGAGGCCGAGGTAGTTGCGGACAAGGTGGTTTTTCTTTGTTATGAGACAGCCGAGGAACGCGCCGGCGTATTTGCCGATGATTCGCGTGAAGAAGTAGCACACACCGACAACTATCAGCGGCACGTGGCCGATGGATGACGAGCTGTCAAAGAGCGCGCTGAGATTGAAGTTGAGTCCCGAACGCACGAAGAACAGCAGGAGTATCGGCGGGTTGAAGTAGTTGAGCTGCTTGAACAGCCTCTCATCGTCCGAAAGGTTGATGTAGACCATGCCCATCGCCATGCAGCCGAGAAGCGGCGAGACATCGAGCAGGGTGCATATTCCGCAGAACGAGAACAGCAGCGCGACGGAGACTATCAGCCTGTTGTCCGTCGAACGCTTCTGAAGCAGGAGCTTCAATATCAGTCCGAACAGGCAGCCTATCGCGAACACGAGAAGGTTGAGCCCAATGGGCTTCAATACGCTGCCCGCGCTGAAATGACCCGATGCGTTCGCGAGCGCTACGGATATCGCGGCGCTGTATGCGACGAGTCCGACGACATCGTCGAGCGCAACGACCTGGAGCAGGGTGTCAACAAAGTCGCCCTTTGCGTGGGTCTGGCGTATCGTCATGACCGTTGACGCGGGCGCAGTTGCCGAGGCGAGCGCGCCGAGCACGAGCGAGAAGTTGATATCCAGCCCGAGAATGAAGAACGACACGATGAAAACGATAATCGACGCGAGGCACGCTTCGAGCACAGTTATCACAACGACTTTTCCGCCGTTCTTTTTAAGAGTCGAAAAGCGGAAGAACTCGCCGGTGCTGAATGCGATGAACGCGAGAGCGATATCGTTCAGAAAGTCCATGCCCTCAACGATGTCCTGCGGCACGAGATTCAATACATAAGGCCCGAGCAGGACGCCGGAGAGTATGTACGCCGTGACGTTAGGCAGCCGGAGCCGCTTTGTGATGCGCGTCATCGCAAAGCCCGTTATCAGCATCAGAGCCACCGAAATTATGATTCCCGCGACGGGGGAGGTGATGTTGAAGGTCTTGTAGAGTGAGTTAATCAATTTCCCTTATTCCTCGTTTCCTTTCAGAGAGTAAAAAAGCAACCGCCGGGAGAGCTTTTTCGTCCGGCGACCGATAAATTTTGCAAATTTGTTTTTTTAATATCTCTTGTGATTTACTATATAATATGATATACTCAACCTGTAATAAAATCAAATTATTTTAATTTTGATTTTCAAAAACTTTTTTTATGGTGAGTATATGTTAGACAATAAAACCGAAACTTTGATAGCAGTTGCGGAGCAGAAAAATTTCACAAGGGCGGCGGAAGCTCTCTCTCTGACCCAGCCTGCGGTCAGCCATCAGATAAGCCAGCTCGAACAATCCCTCGGCGCGAAGCTGTTCAATCGCAAGAAAGGCGAGCTGACATTGACGCAGGAAGGGGAGATTGCGGTTCGCTATGCGCGTATTCTGACTTCGATGGATCAGAAGATGCACATGGAGATAGCGGACTCCAAGCGCAACATAAAGAAGCTGCGCATAGGTCTGACCCACACCTCCGAAAGCACGTTTGCAACCGAGGTTCTCGCCCGCTACGGCAACGAATATCCAAATGTAAGCATTACTGTTTTTACAGACACTATAAAAAATCTTTATGATATGCTCGACAATTTTGAGATCGATCTCGCAATAACGGACGGAAAAGTGTCGAATCCGTCGCTCAATTCCGTCATGATAGATACGGACTATCTCGTTTGCATCATGTCGAACAACAATCCGCTCGCAAAGCACTCGATGATAACTTTAAACGAACTGCGCCGCGAGAGGCTCATCCTGCGTCTTCCGACTTCGGCAACGCGAATGCTGTTTGAAGCGACGCTCGAGAGCCACAACGAGTCAATAGACGACTTCAATGTTATCCTCGAAGTCGATAACGTCACGACGATAAAAGACCTTGTGCAGAAGGACTTCGGCGTGTCTATACTCGCAAAGAGCGTGTGTCTCAGAGAAGTCCGCAAAAAGAAGCTGACGATAGTGCCGATAGAAAACCTCAGCATGGCGCGCGAGACGAATATAGTCTATCACAAGAGCTTCGCCCATACCGAGGTGCTCCAGGATATAACCCAGCTCTATCACGACACGAAAAAGCACTATCTCGTGTGAGTGTAAATAAAAATCAGGAGGTACGCAGCCCAGCTGCATACCTCCTGTAATTTTATTTTTTCACAATGGCTGATACAATATTATAGAAATCGCTGATTGATATATTTTCTGCTGTTACCCTGTAATAAACCCCGCCGCAGCTGAAATCCGCGACCATAAGATTTTGCTTTTCGGGCTGAGCGGCGGCATCGCTGCCGACTGTTGCCGCGAACAGAACCTCCACGCTTTTGCCGCCGACTCCGATGCTTGTGATCTCGCTGCTGTTTAAAGCATATATGCAGTCGTTGGGCGCGCCAAGTTTGCTGGCGCTCATGGTAAAATCGGCATCTTTGGAGTGATATTTCAAATTTATAACATCTCTTGCAATAGCTCCGTCGGAAGAAAAAGTGACGGCGTGGCTGCTGCTGCCGATATATTTGTACTCCGCGCCGAGATTGAACAGGTCGGCGCCCATATAGGCGGTGACTTCCGCATTGCTCCAATTCTCGGTATAATGCTTTGCTGGGTCGAGATACAGCGGAGCCGCACTTTTGACTCCGTTTATCTGATTGGCAAAGCAGAGTCGTTTTGAACCGACGCTGTTGGGAGAAGTACTCTCGGCAGGCGAGACTGCGGCGTTGTCATAACTTGTAACAGGCTGACCGGGTACGGCACCGGGCGTCCCGGATTTGAACAATCCGCTTTTCCATGCCCCTATTCCGCCTAACGCTATCAGACAAAAACAACAGGCGGGGACAACAGCTTTTGTGATTATCTTATTTCTGCGTATCTTTTCGCTGTTATATTTATCAATACGGTCGAACACAGAATCAACAGTTTCATCATAGCTTTTCATATGTGAAACCCTCCGTTTCCAATTGTGATTTAAGTGATTTGCGGGCACGGTAGACAAGTGTCTCGATGTTGTGAACGGATTTTCCCATTATCTTCGCAGCTTCTTTATTGCTGAAATTCTCAAAATATATGAGCCAGAGAACCTGATGATATTCGGGCTTGAGCTTTTTCAGCGCCCGATGCACCGATATCTTCTGTTCTTCTTTTATAACAGCCGCCTCCAGGCTCTCCTCTTCGCTTTCGAGCTCCGAGCAGTCGTCAACGGATACGAGCGAAAATCTTGACCTTCGTCTCAGATGGTTGATGGCGATATTCCGCCCGATGGTGTAGAGCCAGGTTTTAAAAGAACTTGTGCCTTTGTCCTTCGGCTTTTTCGTCCCGAGCAGGACGAACGTATCCTCCGCCAATTCCTCGGCGATGTGTATGTTTCCGACAAAGCTGTTCAAATATAAGATAAGCCCGTCACGGTAGTTGACGATAATTTCAACTAATCCGCTATCATCTCCTTCGTTACAGAAACGGCGGTAGCTACTTGCACCGTTGTCCATAGATTTTCTCCTTTCTGCAAAGCGTCTTTTGTGCCCTTCACTTATTACACAAGAAAACGGGGAAAACCTCACACCCGATTTTTGAATATTATAAGCTGTCCTGATAATCCAAAACGCCGCCGGTAAGCTTTTATGCTGTGCCGGCGGCGTTTGAGTTTATGTTATATTTTATGCTATGACTGTGCTTGCCTGTTTGTCGGTGGGAACAAGACCGATGTAGCTTTGACCGGGGTTGAGCTTGAGCTCAGTTCCGTCGGACGAATAGAGCGTGAGCATATCGTCCGAACCGCCCTTTTTCCAGGTTATGTTCTCATATGCGCCGTTTGAGAGATAGACGCCGCTGCCGCCCGTCAGATCCATGTCAACGCAGCCGGATGAGTCGCCCATAAGCGAGACCGGGCAATAGAGAATGATGACGTTTTTGACCGCCATCTGCTTGCCGTCCGCATCTGTCATCGGCGCGCCGTTGATGTTGTTGAGATAGAGCCCGTCCTGCGCCGAATAAGTAAATGAGTGGTTGCAGTAGGACGAGAAAACTATGTCTATTCTCGAGCATGCGCCGCCGGCGGGAGTGCGCGGCGAGCTTTCGGAAACAAATGCAAAGGGACTCTGATAGCCGGATTTAATATCGCGGCGGATGTCGAGCTTTGTAAGACCTTTGTCAATTGCCTCGCGGGTCGTGTATCCGCGGTGCTCGATGGCTACGTTGGTGCGCTCCTTGTCGCGGAAGAAATATCTGCCGAGATATGTACGCCCGTCAAGGTCATCGACATTGCGCCCGTTTATTGCCGAATAGGCGTATTTGCTGCCGCCCCAGTGGACAAATATTGCGTCAAGTCCCTCGGCTATCTCAACGAAGTCGTGCCTTGCGCTTCTGAGCGAACCGACCTTGTCGGGAATCTTGTTTATGTCGGAATAGAGCCAAAGCATTCTCGTTATGCCTGCCTCGGTTACGCCTTCAAACACGATGTCGGGGGTGCACAGACCCCACTGCGGACGAGCGGGCTTCGAGTTGTTGACAACTATCGCTATCGGGCGTTTGCCCTGTGCTTTGAAGCCGGAGAGTCCAGTCAGCGGATCAATGTCCGCCGCTTCGAGTGACTGCGATGAGGATTCGCCGCTCGTGCTGTCCGCGTCCGGTTTTTTCTTGCCGCCGGAGCATTTGACGGCAATCAGGACGATCATCACGATGAGCAGCACTACAGCTGCGATGAGAATGTAAAGTCTCGAATTGTTTTTCTTCTTCTTTTTCTGCTGAGTTGACATTTTGAAAATACCTCGTTATCTGATGGATTTTTCTGTCATCCTAATTATACATTCAGAAGATATATTTTTCAACAGTAAAGCTCAGATTTTATTGACTTATCTTTTTACTATGTTATATAATGGTAAAAAGCCGGTAATTTTCTCGGCTTTGGCGCGGAATATTTCAGCGCGCCGGAAAAGGAGGTAAACCCAGATGGCAAGAGTATTCAATTTTTCAGCAGGCCCCTCGATGCTGCCCGAGAGCGTTCTCAGCCGCGCGGCAGCGGAGATAATGGACTATCACGGAAGCGGCCAGTCCGTTATGGAGATGTCGCACCGCTCAAAGGTCTTTGAGGAAATCATGGATGAGGCGCAGAATCTGTTCAGGTCGGTGCTTTCAGTGCCCGATAATTACGATATACTGTTCCTCCAGGGAGGAGCTTCGACCCAGTTCGCCACGATTCCGCTCAATCTTTTGAACGGCAGCGGAAAGGCTGACTATATGCTCACCGGTCAGTTCTCGACCAAGGCGTATAAAGAGGCGTGCAAATACGGCGATATCAGAGTTGTCGCGTCCTCGAAAGATAAGACTTTCTCTTATATTCCCGAGGTTACCCGCGAGGATTTTGACCCCGAGGCGGACTATGCATATATATGCCTGAACAACACTATCTACGGCACGAAGTTTCCGTATATTCCCGACACAGGCGATGTGCCGCTCGTCGCGGATGTCTCGTCGTGCTTCCTCTCGGAGCCGCTCGATGTCTCGAAGTTCGGTATCGTCTACGGCGGCGCGCAGAAGAATGTCGCCCCCGCAGGACTGACTATTGTCATAGTGCGCAAGGACCTTGTCGGCAAATCACGCGATATTACGCCTGCGATGCTCGACTACAAGAATATGGCGGACAACGACTCGATGTATAACACGCCGCCCTGCTGGTCGATATATATGTGCAAGCTCGTGCTCGAGTGGATAGAGAAACTCGGCGGACTTGAGGAGATGAAGAAGAGAAACGAAGCGAAGGCGAAGATTCTCTACGACTTCATCGATTCGAGCAAGATGTTCTCGAACCCCGTCAGGCACTGCGACCGCTCGCTGATGAACGTGACTTTCGTTACAGAGAGCGATGAGCTCAATGCAAAATTTGTCGCCGAGGCGGCAGAGGCAGGTTTTGTTAACCTCAAGGGACATCGTTCGGTCGGCGGAATGCGCGCGTCCATATACAACGCCATGCCGGTCGAGGGAGTCGAGCAGCTTGTTGACTTCATGAAGGAGTTCGAGAAGAACAACTGAGGGGGAGAGGCTGATGAAAGAGATATTAACGCTCAATAAAATAGCAAAGTGCGGAACCGACCGCTTTGACAGCGCGAAATATGTCTGCACCGACAATGCGAAAGATCCGGCGGCGATAATGGTGCGCTCGGCTTCGATGCATGAGATGCAGTTCGGAGCGGGTCTTTTGGCAATCGCTCGCGCGGGAGCGGGTGTGAATAATATCCCGATCGATAAGTGCTCGGAGCAGGGCATCGCCGTGTTCAATACGCCCGGAGCGAATGCAAACGCGGTAAAAGAGCTTGTTATCTGCGCGGCTCTTCTCGCTTCGCGCAAAGTCGTAGATGCTATCGACTGGTGCAAGACTCTAAAGGGTGAAGGTAGCAATGTCGGTAAGCTCGTCGAAAAGGGCAAGAGCTCGTTTGCTGGTCCCGAGATAAAAGGCAAGACCATGGGCGTTGTCGGCATGGGTGCGATAGGCAAGCTTGTTGCCGAAGCGGCGCGTGACCTCGGTATGAGAGTCGTCTGTTTCGACAGAAAGGGCAGAAGCGAAATAAGCGGCGTTGAGACCGTTGACAATATGGAGACGGTTTTCTCCACGGCGGATTATCTGACCCTGCATATCCCGTGCAACGACAGCACGAGAAATATTATCAATGCGGAATCTATAGGCAAAATGAAAGACGGCGTGCGCATCCTCAATTTCGCGCGCGGCGAGCTTGTGAACTCCGATGATATACTCGCTTCTCTCGCCGACGGCAAAGTCGCGGCATACGCCACGGACTTCCCAACCGACGCACAGTTGGGTGTGCCCGGAGTTATAGCTATCCCGCACCTCGGCGCCTCCACGCCCGAGAGCGAGGACAACTGCGCGGTCATGGCCGCCCAGGAGCTCAACGACTACCTCAAGAACGGCAACATCACCCATTCGGTGAACATGCCCGAGGTGCATCAACCCCGCGCCGGCGGCAAGCGCATCTGCATCATCCACAAGAACGAGCCGGGCATGATCAGCCAGATCACCGCCCTGACCACGGAGGCGGGCCTGAACATCGAGAACATGGTGAACAAGAGCAAGAAGAACATGGCCTACACCATGCTGGACGCCACCGGTGCCGTGAATGATGCACTGGCCGCGAAGCTCTCGGCCATCCCCGCCGTCGTCCGGGTGCGCATCCTGTGATGCTGCGATAAAATTTTCTGAGGCCGCTGCCCTGCCGGGGCGGCGGTCTTTTCGTGAGCGGATACACTTGAATCCCGTCATTGACCACAGCAGGAATTTGCGGTAAAATCATACTAGCTGGAGTGTCAGCCTGTGCGGCCCGCCCGGCTGAAGATGATGAATACAGGAGGTTTGTCCATATGAAGGCCAAAAGAATGCTTTCGCTGCTTCTCACAGCAGCCCTCATGCTGAGCATGGTGACCCCGGTGCTGGCCGCCTCGGCAGAGACCGAATTGCCCCGCGCCTCTCAGACCCGGCTGGAAGAGACGAATGAAGTCGTCTCCATTCGTCTGCAGGCTGCCGGAAAGCTGGTCTATGGCTCCCCGTTCGAGCTGTCGGTGGTCACCCGCCCGGCGGACGCGCAGTATATCGGCGTGGTGCTGGGCGTCAAGGGCGAAGCCAAGGGCTACGTCACCCTCGTGCTCTCCGATAAGCTCCGCACCCTGCTCAAGATGATACCCCTGCCCCGCAAGATGTCCAAGACCCCTGATCAGGTAGAAGAGTTCAATGTCTACGCCTATGTCAAACAGCTCATCGACGGCAACGATGTCAGCGTGCTGCTGGGCGTGGCCGATGAGGTCGTCAAGGTGATGGATACCCTGAAATTCTATATCCCCACCCTGAAAGATATGTCCATGGGCCTGAAGCTCTCTCTCGAGCTCATCCGCCGCTACCTTCCCGAGGGTGCGTTCAGCCGTATCTATCTGGATGAACAGCCCGTGGATTCGGGCAGCTATGTCGCGGGTGCCGTGGCGCTGGAATCCGGCGATTTGAACACCGCCGGTGTGGCCATGTTCAAGATAAAGCCCAAGACCGAGGGCGTCCGCCTCTACTGGGCCGAAGACCTGCCCGCCGGGATGACGCTGGCCGAGGCTGAGGCACACAATGTCGGCGCTCTGCTGGAGTCGGACGGCATGGTGGTCGATAATGCCAAGGTCACCTGTACTTATAAAAAGAAGGGCCTGTTCAGCAGCAAGTCCACGGAGTTCCCGACGCAGCCGGGTATCTACACCCAGACGGCAACAGTCTCCGGCAACTATTCCT
>ENA-OOZY01002198-OOZY01002198.1-human-gut-metagenome-genome-assembly--contig:-NODE-2198-length-10444-cov-2.963038_pt1 | contig 10444 bp, 8 predicted proteins | sample MGYA00241047_ERZ501410 | MGnify/ENA primary metagenome ERZ501410 (study PRJEB25962, sample SAMEA2042621) | human gut metagenome | biome: human gut; feature: human-associated habitat; material: faeces... | reverse complement strand
TATTCATCGCGCAGTTCGGGGTCGCTGCCGGGAATGAATCCCACCACATTGGCATACCTGCCCGAATAGCGCTCGAAACGCTGCATGAACGATTTCCCTTCGCCGTCGTCGGCACCTGGACGAAGTCCCATCTCTTCAAACTGAAAAACGATATAGGACGACGCAAGCATCCCCTGGTCGGTACCCGCCCGGCGGCCGAGCATCCGGTCGGAAGCGAGCGTACGCACGTGTCTCTCAAGATTGGAACGGGTCTCCGATACCTGTTCCTGCGCCGAAACGGCTGTGCAGAGCGACAGCAGCAGCGCCGTAAAAATGAACCTTCTTCCCATAACTGTATCCGTTCGTTACTGCATACTTTATTTGAAAGGTACGAAAAATCCGGGACAAAGAACACATTCCGTCCCGGATTCTCTTAAATCACATTCAGCCGACCTATTCGGCGATTATCAGGAAATAGTTTTTCTTCCCCTTCTGGAGTACGAGATACCGACCTGCTATGAGGTCGCCGGTATCGACGATACGTTCCGGCGACTCCACCTTCTCCTTGTTCATGGATACTCCGCCCCCCTGTATCAGCTTGCGAAGTTCGCTTTTGGATGGAAAAACGGAGCATCGCTCCACGCAAAGTTCCGGAAACGAAATACCCGTCTCCAATGCCGACCGGCTCACCCTGTACTGCGGAACGCCGTCGAAAACCTGCAGAAGCGTTTGCTCATCGAGACGGTGCAAAGCCTCCGCGGTAGCTCCCCCGAACAGGATGGCGGAAGCCTCCACGGCCTTGTCGTACTCCTCTCGGGAGTGAATCATGCAAGTCAGCTCCCGTGCGAGCGTTTTCTGCAGCCTGCGTTCATGCGGTGCCGCCTCGTGTTCAGCAACAAGGGCTTCGATGGTCTCCCGGTCAAGAAACGTAAATATCCTGATATAACTTTTGGCATCTTCGTCGCTCACGTTCAGCCAGAACTGATAGAACTTGTAAGGAGAGGTATAGCGGGCATCGAGCCATACGTTGCCGCTCTCGGTCTTTCCGAACTTCGTACCGTCCGCCTTTTTGATAAGAGGACAGGTCATGCCGTACACCTGTCCGTCCTCGATGCGGCGGATGAGCTCCACACCGGTGGTGATATTGCCCCATTGGTCGGAACCGCCCAACTGCAGCCGACAGTCGTAATTACGGTAAAGCTGCATGAAGTCGTAACCCTGCACGAGCTGGTAGGTGAACTCCGTAAAGGACATGCCGTCGCCCTCGCCGTTGAAGCGCTTTTTCACGGAATCCTTCGCCATCATGTAGTTGACGGTAATGTGCTTGCCTATATCACGGATAAATTCGAGGAATCCCATCCCCTTCATCCAGTCGTAATTATTGACCAGAACGGCGGCATTCGGGGCGGACGAATCGAAATCTATCAGCCTGGAGAGCTGCCGTCTGATGGCCTCCTGGTTGTGACGGAGCGTCTCCTCGTCGAGCAGATTGCGTTCGAGCGATTTGCCCGAAGGGTCACCTATCATGCCCGTTGCTCCCCCTATGAGGACGATGGGCCGGTGGCCGCAGCGCTGGAAATGCCGCAGTATCATCACGCCCACCAGATGGCCTATATGCAGTGAATCGGCCGTAGGGTCGAAGCCGAGATAGGCCGTGGCCATTCCCTGTTTGAGATACTCTTCGGTGCCCGGAATCATGTCGTGCACCATGCCGCGCCATTTCAGTTCTTCTGCGAAATTCATCGGTTTGTTCCGTTTAAATTGTATGGTTTGTCGATACGTTCCCACAAAGATAGCCCAAACTCCATAATAGACAAGGGGAGGGTTCACCCCTTCTCCGTCGGAACAGGAACCGCCTTCTCCGCCGGAACGACCGGATTCCGGCACCATTTGCGCACGCCGCAGGTATCGCACTGCGGACGGCGGGCCGTACAGACATAACGGCCGTGGAGTATCAGCCAATGGTGTGCCTTCGGCAACAGCGACGAAGGGATATGCGCCGTAAGCTGCTGTTCGGCCTGCAAGGGCGTCTTGGCATTCCGGGTCAGTCCGAGTCTGCGCGATACGCGGAAAACATGCGTATCCACTGCCATCACCTCCCGGTGAAACACCACCGAACCGACCACGTTGGCTGTCTTCCGTCCCACGCCGGGAAGTTTCTGGAGCTCCTCTACACTGTCCGGAACCACTCCTCCGAAATCGTCCACGAGTTTCCGAGCCATCGCCGCAAGGTTCTTCGCCTTGTTGTTCGGGTAGGATATGCTCTTGATATACGGAAATATCTCCTCCGCAGAGGCTTCGGCCATCGCCTGCGGAGTAGGAAAACGTTCGAACAGGGCCGGAGTAGTCATGTTCACCCGCTTGTCGGTACACTGTGCCGACAGGATGGTAGCAACCAGAAGTTCATATGCGGAACCGTAATGCAGCTCGGTCTCCGCGACGGGCATATTTTCGGAAAACCATCCGATGATGCCCCTGTATCTCTCTTCCGTAGTCATAACGATACCAACGACAATATTCCACCGGCGGTACGCACGTACCGCCGACTGCGTTCATATCATACCATATACACTTCGAGAAGCGTCCCCTTTCCGGACAGGACCGCTTCGTCTATTTCGGCCGGAAGCAAAAGGCTCTCGAGAGCCGCAAGCTTTTCGCTGCCCCCATCGGTATCCGCCCGAAGCGCCCCGTCGGTACATATATACGCCACGAAACTGTCCAGCGAGGCGTAGTCGCGCCTCACCTCTCCGTCCACCTCTATCACGTTGGTCGTGAAAAAAGGAGTGGAAACTATCTCTTTCACACTACCGGGCGCTGCGACGGCCGGCCTGAAATACTCCTTTCCGTAATTGAAATCTATCGCATCGGTAGCCTCCGCCGTATGGAGCTGCCGCGGCTTCCCGTCCCTGCCGAGCCTGCCCCAATCCGATATACGGTAGGTAATATCCGAAGTCTCCTGTATTTCGGCGATGAGCAGTCCGGGTCCTATTGCATGGACCGTACCTGCCGGAATATAATACGCATCTCCCTTCCGAACCTCGTAACGCATCAGCAGGTCGGTCAGAGTACCCTCAGAAACCGCCCGCAAATACTCGTCGCGCGTTACCGGACGATTGAAACCCACATACAGGTAAGCTCCCGGTTCGCAGTCCGCCACATACCACATCTCGGTCTTGCCGCGACTGCCGTGTCTCTCCCGTGCGAGTCCGTCATCCGGATGCACCTGCACCGACAGCACATCGTGCGCGTCGATGAACTTCACCAATACCGGAAACTCCAGTCCGTAGGTATCGTACACCTTCTCTCCGACCAGGTCGCCCATATAGACTTCGGTTATCTCCTCCAGATTGTTCGACTTGAGAAAACCGTTGGACACTACCGAAACATCTCCTTCCACACCGGATATCTCCCAACTTTCGCCGATACTTCCGGCAGCAGCGGACAATTTTGCGGGCAGTCTCTTTCCTGCCTTCACAAGCCTGTCGCCCCCCCATATCTGGGACTTCAGGATAGGTTTGAACTTTAACGGATAGAGCATGACTTCCATATTTTTGACAGGCCGCCTCCATCCGGCGGGACCCATCGGCAAAAATACGAAAATATCCGTCGATACATTCGTATCAGACGCACATTCGGAGAACCCCGCAGGCATCGTTCCGCTTTCCGGCCGTACAGGATAGCGGACAGGGAGGAAACCGCTGAATTTTTTATTTCGGGTAAAATTCGTAACTTCGTCTATCGGCGACAAGGAAAAAACGTGAGAGGAAGGCAGAGAATTGTTTGTGTATGAAAGATTTGGAACAAAAAATCGAAATACTGAAAGGATACATAACCGAAACTCCGAAACACATCGCCATTCTGGCGCATACCAATCCGGACGGAGACGCCATCGGTTCTTCGCTCGCGTGGGCCAAAGTGCTCCGTTCGCTCGGCCATGACGTACAGTGCCTCGTTCCAAACAAATATCCCGGATTCCTCTCCTGGATGCCGGGTATCCGGGACGTCATCATCGCCAAAGAGGAGAACGAACGGGCCATCGGTGCGGTGGACAATGCCGACATCATCTTCTTTCTCGACTTCAACCGGATAGACCGGCTCGAAAATCTCAGCCGTCACATCATTGATAACCGGAAAGCAGTCAGGATACTGATAGACCATCACCTCGACCCGCCGGCGGACGAATATACATTGGTATTCTCCGACCCCACCTCTTGTTCCACCTCCTACCTGGTCTACCAGATAACGGAAAGGCTGACGGGACTCGACGTATTCGACCGGGAGGCGGCCGAGTCGCTCTACGTCGGGATAATGACCGACACCGGCAATTTCTCCTTCAGTTTCCTCACCCCGGGACTGTTCCGGGCCGTTGCGGGACTCATCGAGAAAGGAATCAACATCCCCGACATCAATTCGAAGGTCTATAACTCCTACAGCGAAGGAAGAGTGCGGCTGCTCGGCTATGTGCTGCTCGACAAGATGCGCATGATAGAGAACGGACGGGCAGCGTACATAGCATTGAAAGAGAATGAAATGAGGCGTTTCGACTTTCAAGTAGGCGACAGCGAGGGATTCGTCAATTATCCACTCTCGATTGCATCCGTACAGATGTCCGCGATGTTCATAGAAACCCACAAGTTCATCCGTATTTCCTTCCGTTCGCGGGGAGATGTGGACGTCAGCCTGTTCGCTTCCAAATATTTCAACGGAGGGGGACACAAGAACGCCTCGGGAGGCAAATCCTACGATACCATTGAAAAGACCGTAGCGAGATTCGAACAGGCCGTAACAGAGTTCTTCCATCCGGCAAAGATGCAGGAATAACGAAAACCGGACGACGGCAATACGAAATACCCGAAAAAACTTCAGTTTTTTCGGGTATTTCTTTCCATTCAAGCTGCCGGTAACATTACGCCTGCTCCAGCACCCGGGCTTTCTGCACGGTTCCCGCCCGGACATACCGGCTAAAAGACCGGAACATCCGTACATTCCCCATCTCCGGAAGTTCCGGAAGGGAGGACGCACCGCCCAATCAGAAACGCAGCAACGATTCGACAGGAGCAATCCGTTCAAGCCGGGAACGGGCTCCGATATCCGCTATCTCTGCAAGAAAGACAAATTCCCGTACCCGTACCGGCAACAGGCCGGCAGCCGTTTCGACAGTCAGCCTGTTCAGCTCCAAAGCCATCCCCTCGGCCGTCCCGCCGGTAGCCAATACATCGTCAAAAACGGTCACCTCCACCGAACCGTCCTCCGTCCGTGCCGCTTTCAAATCGGATTTACGGAAATAGAGACTGTCGTCGCCATACTCCTTCTCTATCGGTATCTTCACCAAATCATCGGCCCGGGTCGGCAATTTCCCGCTTTTGCGAAATATCAGAAGACTTTTTACCCCGCCGGGTACGGTAAGCAGCGGCGAGGCGAAGAGAAAACCACGGGCCTCGGGAACCGCCACATTCGGAGAGGAGATACGCGCGGCTATCTCCTGGACTACCCAGGCGAATATATCCGAATCGCCCAGCAACGGCAGCAAATCGATGAACAGGATGCCCTCCTTCGGAAAATCCCTGTAAAACCTTATCCTGTTTCTTACCGTTTCCAGTGTCATGGCACAAACGTCTTTTTCTCCCGGAAGAAAACGGCACGTCCCTCCGCTCCGGCAGTGCGGCACGAAAAAGACGGCCCTATTTCGACATGTCGAGCATGTTGCGGATAGAGCCCTCGGCCCGGCGCCTCACCTCCTCGTCAATCACGACTTCGGGAGATTCGTTCACAAGCGCATCGTATATCTTCGGGAGCGTCACGAGTTTCATATATTCGCAGTCGTTGCATCCGCAGGTGGAATCCGTCGGAGGAGCCGGAATAAAATCGATTTCCGGATACTTCTCCTGCAGTTCGAACAAGATACCCGATTCGGTTACGATGATATACTTCTTCCCGCCATCGGAACCTACGTAATCAATGATAGCCGCCGTACTCCCCACGAAATCGGCAGCCAGCAGCACCGGTTTCTTGCATTCGGGATGGGCAAGCACCTTGGCGTCCGGATGTTCCCTTTTCAGTTCGAGAATCTTTTCGAGCGAGAATTTCTCATGCACATGACACGCTCCGTCCCACAACACGATGTCGTCGCGGCCGGTCACCCGCTTCAGGTAATCCCCAAGATTGCGGTCCGGGGCGAACAGTATCTTCTGTCCCTCCAGCGCCCGGATGATTTTCACGGCGTTGGACGAGGTACAACAGATATCTGTCAGTGCCTTCACCTCAACCGAGGTATTGACATAGGCCACCACCTTATGGTCGGGATACCGTTCGCGGAACCTGCGGAAATCCGCAGCGCTGCAAGAATCGGCCAGGGAACACCCGGCAGCCGGGTCGGGTATCAGCACCTTTTTCCCCGGCGACAGCACCTTGGCCGTCTCAGCCATGAAATAGACGCCCGCAAAAAGGATGATGTCCGCATCGGTCGCCGCTGCGGCCTGGGAAAGTGCGAGGGAATCCCCGATGAAATCCGCCACCTGCTGCACTTCGGGCCGCGTATAGTAATGAGCGAGAATCACGGCGTTCTTCTCTCTTTTCAACGCCGCTATCTTATCCGCCAGAGTCGTGTTGTCAGCCATCTTTTTATTTTTTTATTTATTCCTTAATTAAACCTTAAAAAGAAAATAACAATAATAAAGCCTGTTCATAATGTTGATAACTCCTTATATTCCGCTTTCCGGACAAATTGCCAAAAATTATCAACATTGCTCCCGGTAGGAAAGTGTCCGCATGACTTCGCTTTATCCATGTGTCTTTCAGTTTTTTGTATATATATTACTGAAAAACAGCCATGTAACTTTCAGATAGGGCGGCATTTTTCCGTTTTCCGTCTTCATCATGTCCTGTCCATCCGTTTGTCGGTGCCTTTCTCCCTATCTTGTGTGTCGCAAGGAGAGGATGCGTCCGGCGGAGGGAAGCGGCGGAGTTGTCAATAGCTGTTCATAATGTTATCAACATATCGACAGCGGCAAAACGGATGCCTGCCCGTGTGCAGATGCTGTCGATAATTCCGTAACGGCCGATGAAAGATTTTCCTTGTTTTTTTCCTTCGTATTCCCGTATATACGAATTGACGGCATTTCCCAGCTGGAAAAGGGGGAATCTTTCAACATTTGCGAACAGTTTCTTTCTCGCTTTTCAACACTCAGCGGTCGGTTTTTTCCAGCTTTTCGACAATCTTGTCCGCTATCTCCCGATAGTATTTTTTTACTTCCGGATGGATGGATACTGCCGGCGTTCCGTTCTCACCACCTTCCATAACCGATTGGACGATAGGAATATCTCCGAGAAAATCGATGCCTTCGGTACGGGCCATGTTCCGTGCTCCCCCCTTTCCGAACAGGTAGTACCGGTTGTTCGGGAGTTCCGCCGGAGTGAACCAGGCCATGTTTTCGATGATACCGAGTACGGGTACGTCGATGCCCTCCGCGCGGAACATGTTCACGCCGCGCCGCACGTCGGCCACGGCCACCTGTTGGGGTGTGGAAACCACGATGGCTCCGTTTACCTTTACCTCTCCGACTACCGAAAGGTGGACATCCCCCGTTCCGGGAGGGAGGTCGATGAGCAGATAGTCCAGTCCTTCCCAAAGCGTCTGATGGAGCAGTTGCTTCAGGGCGGTCGTCGCCATGGGGCCGCGCCAGATGAAAAAACCTATCGAGGCGATTTTGATGCCTCCGGTTTCGGCCGGCAGGATGTACTCCTGTTCGTCGCGGAGAATTGCCTGCGGCGTATATCCTTCAACGCCGAACATCTTCGGCATGGAGGGTCCGTAGATATCCGCATCGAGTATTCCGACGCTGTAACCCATGTCGCGTAGCGTTACGGCCAGGTTGGCCGTGACGGTCGATTTGCCGACTCCTCCCTTGCCGGAGGCGATTGCGAGGATATGTCGTATGCCAGCCGTGGAGGATACTTTCTCTTTTACGGGCGGTGCCGGAGCCTCTTCCTTTTCCGTAACGGCTATCTTGCCGGCCAATTCGGGGAATGCTTCGGTCACTGCCGCTGTTACCTGCCGTTTGATGGAGTTGGCGAACGGGTCGCGCCGTTTGCGGAAGGCGAGGGTGATGACTGCATCCTGTCCGTTGGCCGTGATATGCTCGACGATACCCGATGAAACGATATCTTCTCCCGTTTCCGGATGCACGATGCCGCCGAGTACCGATTTTATCCTGTTTTCGTATTCAGTCATTGGTGTTCGGTTTTATTGTAACAACGATACAAATATAACAAAATTATATTCGCTGAGATACGAAAGTGCATGTCCGGTGTACGCTTGCGAAGCGGTTCGTTTGAAGCGAAATGACGGAATATATTCGATGAGAGCCGAAAACGGTCGTCTGACGACACGTCGGTACCCGTTTGCAGATGCAATGCGGGAATATATGAAACATCCGCTTCGGACCGGAGACAAACGTCCGGCGGAAACCCGGTATGCGTTTGCGCAACGGTTCGGTTGGGGCAAATAGAACCGATTCGTGATGAGAAGGAGATTCAAAGGCACGGAGTTGTTTGTTACTTAATAAAAAAATATCGAATTACGATAAGTATAAGAAAATTATCTTGTAATTTTGTAGACTTTCCTATTGCATGCAATAAATATAAATATAACGAAGATGAAGAATTTTTTCAAGACTTTCGGAGCCGCTTTGCTGGCGTTTTTCGTGGGAACGGTGCTGATGTGGTTCGTGCTGTTTTCGATTATAGGAGGGATTGCCGCCTCCTTCGGACAGCGGCAGGTGTATGTTCCTTCGGATGCCGTCCTCGTGGTGGATTTTCGTTCCGGAATAGTCGATTCTCCGGATAACCGGTTCGGGGCTTTCGACGTGAACAGGAGAAGGTTGGAGACTTCCAATACGATGCTCGAGGTGACCGATGCTGTCCGGCTTGCCGCTTCGGACCCCAATATCAAGGGGATATATATCAATATAGCGGGTTCGGGCGCGGTCAATTACGGCAATATGGAGGAGCTGCGTAGCGAGTTGCTGCGTTTCAAGGAGTCGGGCAAGTTCGTTGTAGCTTACAACGAAGTTTATTCGCAGCCGGTCTACTGGCTCTCTTCCGCCGCCGACAGGGTGTTCATTCATCCGGAAGGGTTCATGGACTGGCGGGGAGTTGCAGCCAATGTAATGTTTTATAAAGGGTTGCTCGATAAACTCGGAGTAGACGTTGAAATTATCCGGCACGGTACGTTCAAGTCGGCGGTGGAGCCCTATATCACCGACCGGATGAGTCCGGCCAACCGTTTGCAGATGACCACCCTCGTCAATTCCCTGTGGGATGTCATGCTGGCGGATATTTCCGAGTCCCGCGGCATACCGGCCGATAAGCTCCGGCAGTATGCGGAGGAGATGGCGGTGCGCGAACCGGATGATGCCTTGCGGTTCGGTTTCGTGGACGGTGTTCTCTATCGGGACGAGATGGCGGACATGCTCTCCGCCCTCTGCCGCGGAGAGGAACTTTCGGCCGCTTCCGTGTCGGAACATACCGATTTCAATGCCGTCTCCCTCGGCGATTACATAGCGGCACGGGCCGTACATGCCCGTAAAGTCTCCAAAAACAAAGTGGCCCTGATATATGCCGACGGACAAATCGTGGACGGCGAGAGTTATCCCGGTGCGGTGGGAGGTGCCACGTTGGCCGACCAGATAGCCCAGGCCCGTGAGGACAACGGTGTAAAGGCGGTCGTACTTCGGGTCAATTCCCCGGGCGGAAGCGCTCTCGCTTCGGATGTGGTGTGGCGCGAAATGGAACTTTGCCGCGAGGTGAAGCCCGTTGTGGTCTCCATGGGCGGTGTGGCGGCTTCGGGAGGTTATTACATCTCCGCTCCGGCCGATGTGATACTCGCCGACCGCACCACGCAGACAGGTTCCATCGGTGTGTTCGGAATGAAACTCAATCTGGAAAAGACGCTGCGCGACAAGGTGGGCATTACGGTGGATGTGGCCAAGACCAACGCTTATGCCGATATGGGCAGCGTCGCGCGTCCGTTGATGCCGGCCGAACGTGCATTCCTGCAGGGGCAGGTCGAGAAGACCTACGGTACTTTTGTCGAGCATGTGGCCGCAGGCCGGAACATGACCTTCGAGCAGGTCGATGAGATAGGTCAGGGCAGGGTATGGCTCGGAACGGAAGCTAAAAAGAACGGCCTCGTGGACGGTTTCGGCGGCCTTTCGGATGCGGTGGCGCTGGCTGCTGACCGTGCCGGTATCGCCGCCGATTTCCGGGTGTACGAGATACTTTCCGAACCCGATTCGTTCGCCGCATTCCTTTCGATGTTCTCTGCACGGATGCAGCGCTTCTCCGCGGCCTGCGTGCACGGCGAACTCGGCGAGGCGTTCGTGCATTATGATATGCTCAGCCGTACGCTCCGGGAGGACGGAGTGATGGCGCTGATGCCCTATACGATATCCTTCGAATAGGCCGG
>ENA-OOZY01002190-OOZY01002190.1-human-gut-metagenome-genome-assembly--contig:-NODE-2190-length-10476-cov-2.879474_pt1 | contig 10476 bp, 10 predicted proteins | sample MGYA00241047_ERZ501410 | MGnify/ENA primary metagenome ERZ501410 (study PRJEB25962, sample SAMEA2042621) | human gut metagenome | biome: human gut; feature: human-associated habitat; material: faeces... | reverse complement strand
AAGATTACAAGAAGGAGCAACGGTGCGCTCTGCACAAAAAGAATATAGATTTCTGTTGGAACATACAACAATCCAGTAATACAGTATGCGGGCTCTTGCACTAAAATACCATCCCTTATATAATGGGGATAATAAGATAAAGAAAGGTAAGCAGGAGATTTTATGGAATTTACAGAAGCATTGCAGGAATTCTTATTTCACCAGGGATTTCAGAGAATAAAATATGATTCAAAGATTTTATGGGGAAAGGATACCAATGGAAAGTTATCGCTACTTGAGATTGTTCCTCCGGTATTACCGGGACAGAAAAAGATGTCGTTAGAACAACGGGAAAGAGAAATGGCGGATATCGAACGTCAGATTATGATAAAGTACCAGAAAAAAGTAGAACATCTGCTATTGATACTGAGACAGGGAGCGCCGGATACAGAGGAAAGAAAAGAAGCAGAAAGTTATCCGGATGTATGGTTTTTTGACATAAAGGCAGGACAGCTCTATATTTATGAGTATCAAAAATCAGAATATTATAATCTGGAAAATGATCTAGAGCCATTTACACAGAAATTTTTGCAAAAGAAAGCAGCAGAAGAGAAAAAAGAACTTCATCAGATATTAACACCAGAGAATACGATGCTTGTTCTTATCAACGTGCTCGTCTTTGCGGTATTGAGCTTTTTCGGAGATACAACAAATGCAGAATTTATATTAAAAATATTAGACGATGAAGATTTTAAAACTAATAATTATGACACATCATTTATAAATAAAAAATTTGAAAAAAAATAGCAAAAAAAGTAAATGTTTTTTGAAAAAAGCATTTACTTTTTTTTGAAAATTGTATAGAATATATAACGAGAATGTCAAAATTACGAAGTAATAATTTTAACAAAAGAAAATATAATAAGAAAAGGGAGATAGTAATATGAAAATACTAATGTTGACATGGGAATATCCACCAAGAGTTGTAGGTGGAATAGCTAGAGTAGTGTATGATTTATCAAAAACATTACACAAGGACGGACATGATGTAACTGTAATTACATATAGAGAAGGAGATACTCCATACTTTGAAGATGATAAAGGAATAAAAGTATATAGAGTAGACAACTATATGATAAATCCTAATAATTTTATCGATTGGATTTTACAATTAAACTTTAACATGATATCTAAAGCAAATGAAATAATAAAAGAACAAGGAAATTTTGACGTTATACATGCCCATGACTGGTTAGTAGCATATAGTGCCAAAACTTTAAAAAATTCTTATAATATACCAATTGTTGCAACAATACATGCAACAGAAGCTGGAAGAAACAGTGGAATTCATGATGAACAACAAAGATATATAAATGATACAGAATGGATGCTTACATATGAAGCAGCGGAAGTAGTTGTAAATAGTAATTATATGAAAAATGAATTACAAAGGTTATTTGGACTTCCATATGATAAAATAAATGTAATACCAAATGGTGTAAACCTAAACTTATTTAATGGAATAGAAAGAGATTATAGTTTTAGAAGAAAATACGCAATGGATAATGAAAAAATAATCTTATTTATGGGAAGACTTGTATATGAAAAAGGAATTCAAAATCTAATTGCAGCTATGCCTAAAATATTAGAAAACTATAATGATGCAAAATTAATAATAGCAGGCAAAGGTGGAATGCTAGACGAATTAAAAGCACAAGTAGAAAGCATGGGAATAGCTAATAAAGTATATTTTACAGGATATTTAGATGCAAAACACAGTTATAGTTTCAAAACTCAGATGGGGGGGGGGTACAGATAGTCTAAATCTTACCACAGGTAAAAGAGTTTATCGTAACATTTTAAGAACACCAAAGTGCAAATCTTTTTTAAGAATTTTTTCTATTGCAGACGCTTTTAATATTAAGACGAGGTTCTCCTTAGCTGAGATCTTTTCTCTCATATCAGGCAGATTTTGTCTTTGTAAATATGCGTTTACTCTTGCTGAGGTACTTATCACCCTTGGTATTATCGGTATAGTAGCTGCTATGACACTGCCAACATTGGTTCAAAATCACAAAAATGCTGAATTACAAACAGGGTTGAAAAAAGCCTATTCTGTACTAAGCCAGGCGCTTGATCTATACTATGCAAAAAATGGAGAAAGAATCAAACCTGATGGAACAGTGGGTTCTCAAAGTTTACAGAAAATGATAATGCCTTATTTTATTAATGCGAAAAATTGCGGTACAGGGTCAGGAAACAATGCATCAAAAGCGTGCGTACCTAATAACAGTTATGTAGACGAAGACAGCAGAAAAGCCGATATTTATAAATCATACAATGGGCAAAAGGCAAATTTTGCTTTCTTGGATGACGGTCAATTCTTAGTAAATGACGGAATGCTTGTTCTCATTGAAAATACAGTTGGCGGCACAACATTATTTCTCTCTGTTGACGTTAACGGATATAATAAAAGACCAAATAGATTCGGACAGGACTTATTTACGTTCCAAATTGACAAAAAAGGGATATTAAAACCTATGGGAGCAGAAGGAACAACATTTCCACTCAGTGAGTACCCTAGCTATTGCAACCCGAAATCTACAGATATAAATAACGGTATATCATGCACATATAAGGCTTTAACTGAACCGGATTACTTTAAAAATCTTCCAAAATAAAACAATTAAGTCCGCAAAAATGCGGGCTTTTTTATTCCCATGTATATTTCTGTCCGGTGCTAACATCTTCTATTTTTACATATTTAGAAAGAATTATTTTTGCTTCTAAATCTGTACAGTGACAAGGGAATATGCGCTGAACGCTCTGATTCCGCAGATATTCACCCAATTTATTTATCTCATCTTCGCTTCTGTTTATTAGGTATAAGCCCCCGATAATAGTATTAACACGTTCTTCACCGGTTACATATTTAGCGTGCTCAATTATATTCTCTACACCGCTATGTGAACAGCCGGATATGATGACAAGCCCTTCGTTTGATTTATAGGCAAGAGCTGTTTCATCAGGCGCATAATCAATTTTTACTTCTCTTGGAACCGGAATTTCACCAAGGTACATAAGTTTCGGGGTAATTGGCATTGGTTTTGTTGTCAGGATAAGATTAAAAAACTTATCCATTTCTTCTTTTGACAGGTGATAACTTTCGTTATCAAGGATATTACTTTCGCCCTGCTTAAAAACATCAGGGTGTGAGATAACATTTTTTGAATTAAAGTCTATACCAACATATTTAAATTTTTGATATAAAGACTGAAGTCTTAAAAATCCGCCTATATGATCAATATGACTATGTGACAACACAATATCAGTAATCTGTGCAAGATCAATCTGCATTTTATAGGCATTTTTTATAAAAGCGTCGCTGGAACCACAGTCAAAAAGGAGTTTTAAGTCAAACTCTTCAATAAGAAAAGATAACCCATGTTCAGAAATTAGACAATTTCCAGCATGAGTATTATTATCCACCAAAACCGTCAATTCCATATATACATTTTATATTATGTTTCAAGTTTTGTCAATAATTACAAAGGATTAGATTATCTTATTCAAGCTTCAAATAGTTCACTTTTTCCCAACTTAAATCAAGATATTTTACCTTTGAATCCACAAGTTTTACCTGTGGTAGAATAGAAGGGATTCTTTCCAGCCGCTTAAATACATTTTCGTCTATTTTGCCAATTCTTATATTTACAGTTTTGATTTTTACATATACATCATACGGGTTCCTAAAATCAATATACTCTACAGGCTCTTTTGAATATGTTTCTACATATTTCACAATTTTTTCTATCTGCTGGACTTTTCTTGCATCCCATTTTGTATAATCATCCCCTTTATTTCCATAGGAAAGAACTAATATTGTCTTGAATTTTTTATCCAGAGGCAGAAATTCTTTTCCGATAATTTTCCCGTCTTTTGTAAATGCTGCCACAGGCTGGACTTTTGCATCAGGAGAAACAGTGAGAACTGGAACCCGTTCCTTTAATATTATCTGAAGTCTTGCCGGAAAGGCATAGCGTCTTATATACACATCTTCAACAGGCGTGAGGCTTTTTATCTGTTTTTCTATCGCAGAGGTATTTGCCATATAAATAGGAACATTTGGAACTTCGCTTGCACGAAGAAGAGCAAGTATTCTGTATGATTTAACAATATTATTATTTAAAATAACTACAGAATTACTGCTTGAAGTTGTAAAGACTTTTTTATCAAGATACCACTGCGGCATTTTTGAAATATAAACAAAACCAAGAAGCAGAAAAACTGTCACCAGGAAGCGGAAAAAATTTCTAAACACTCCCTGAGTTTTCCTCACACGTCTAATCTGCCGTTTTTTCCTGACGGTTTTAACCAGACGTTTAGGATCAATTACTTCTTCCTGTTCTTGATTTTGTTCAAAATCTTCCATTTGCTTCCTTATTTATTTAAACCCGCACTATTTAATATGCACAAGACAAGCTCATCATAACTAATGCCCATTGCAGCAGCCTGTGCCGGCAGATCGCTTGTAGCTGTCATTCCGGGACTTGTATTTATCTCTAAAAGATATGGAACATCGTCTTTCATCATAAAGTCCACTCTTGCAACTCCGCTGCAGCCGGCTGTTTCAAATGCTTTTACTGCAACTTCTTTTACGTGTTTTGTAACTTCTTCTGACAGACGTGCAGGAACTATAAAATCGGACATTCCGCTTTTATATTTTGCTTCATAATCATACCATTCGTTTTTAGGACGGATTTCAAGGATTTCAGTTGCAAAAGGCTCTCCTTCGCACTCCAAAACACCGACTGTTACAAAAAATCCGTCAATAAATTCTTCTACAAGAACATTATTGTTATATTTTACAGCAAGCTCATAGGCAGCTTTTAACTCTTCCGGACGGTTAACTTTTGTCATACCAAAGCTTGAGCCTTCACAAACCGGTTTTGTAAACAGAGGATATGTCAAATCTTTTGTTTTTTCCATAACATCTTCGCCTTTTCTGACAAAAGCAGACTTTGCCATAGGAATATCCGGACAGGTAGAAAGAATTCTCTTTGTAAACTCTTTATTCATACAAATTGAACTTGCCATAACTCCGCAGCCGGCATAAGGTATTCCAAGTATCTCAAGCATACCCTGGATACAGCCGTCTTCGCCGTATTTTCCGTGAAGAGCATTAAACGCATATTCGTAATTCCCTTCTTTTAATGTTTTTGCAATATCTTTATCAACAACTACCATTTCTGCATTAGAATAGCCAAGTCTTTTTAGAGCCTCAAAACAACCTTTGCCGGAACGCATTGAAACCTCTGCTTCTGATGACATACCGCCGCATAGTACTGCAATTTTAGCATCCTTATTTATTTTATCATTTTTAATCTTTTGCATAATTCAACCTCTTTTTTGTTATTGCTTCCAAGGTATCTTACCTCGGGTTTTAATTCAATTCCGAATTTTTCTTTTACTCCGCTGTACATGTTATACATAATCTCTAGAATATCAGTTGAGCTTCCCGCCCGGTCATTTATTATAAAATTCGCATGGTTTTCCCATACATGAGCACCGCCTGAGGATAAAGATTTCGCGCCGGAGGCTTCAAGCAGCCTTCCCGCAGAATCACCATCCGGATTTCTAAATACGCTGCCGCAATTCGGTAAAACCAACGATGGCTGTTTTGCTTTTCTGAATGCAAGATTTTCCTGCATCTTTGCATTTATTAAAGCTTCGTCGGAATGTTTGAGATTAAATTCGGCAGACAAAATCACTAAATCTCTCTTCTGGCATATTGAAGTTCTATACGAAAATTCCAATTCTTCTTTTGAAAGTTTTATTACCGCTTGCTTTTCCCTGTCATAACATACTGCATAAATAAGAGTATCACTTACAGACTGCCCGTGAGCTCCCGCATTCATAAAGACCTCACCGCCTATAGAGCCGGGAAATGCAACCATAAACTCAAGTCCGCTTAGATTTTCAGCAGCCGCAGCCTGGGCAAGTTTTGGACCCTTTAAGCCGCATTCAGCTTTGACGATAGTTCCATTTATCTCGTAATTTACAAGACGCGTTGTAAGAATAACAGTTCCGTCGTAGCCGTCTGTTGACACAAGTGTATTTGAAAGATTGCCAAAAACCCTTGCATCCTTTTCCTTCTCCAAAAGCTCAGAAAATTCCTCAATGCTTTCAGGAAAAATAACCTTCTTAATCTTTCCGCCGCATTTAAATGAAGTTAAGTTTTTTACATCATAATCAAATTCAACGCGCAACGTCTGCAAGCTCCTTATTTAAAGCCAGAAGTTCTCTGCCCACTGCAGTTATTGTACCTGCACCGAGCCCTATTACCACATCATCTTTTTTCAATGACGGGTAAAGTTTTTTAGCTACCGCTTTCATATCTCCGCCGATATATTCACAATTAATACCTTTTGCGGAAAGATCCTGCGCGAAATTTTCAGAGTTGACCCCTTCTATTACATCCTCTGATGCAGCATAAACATCAGTTACAACAACTTTATTAACACTATCAAACGCATTCAGAAATTCATCCCAAAGATTTTTTAATCTTGTATATCTGTGCGGCTGGAACACTGCAATAATATTTTTACCTTTAAAGCTTAGTGCAGAAGAGAGTGCTGCCTTAATTTCGGTCGGATGGTGGGCATAATCATCATATATTGATATACCGTCAAAATCCCCTACTTTCTGGAAACGTCTTCCCATTCCGGCAAAAGTTGCAAAATGAGGCTTAACAAGCTCTAAATCTACTCCTGCCTGATGAAGACTTGCCAGAACTGAAAGCGCATTATAAACATTATGAATGCCTTTAAGAATAATTTTTAAACTTATGAGAAATTCTCCCCTGAAATAAACATCAAAATCGGTATATTCAGAGTTAAACTCAATATTTTTCGCCTGATAATCCGCACCATCTGAAAGACCAAAGGTCATAGTTTTATGACTGTGTAATCCTTTTGAGGCTTCGCAGTCATAATTTACAAGAACAACTCCGTCATCCGGCATTTTGGATATAAATGTTTCAAAGGTTTCCAAAATAGACTGAAGTCCGTTTTTATAGAAATCAAGATGATCTGCTTCAAGATTATTTACAACGACTATATTAGGAACATATTTAACAATAGTACCATCGCTTTCGTCAAGCTCTGCGGCAAAATATTTTCCACCTTGACAATGAGCATTTGTATCAAGTTCCGGAATAATACCGCCCACAACATATGACGGTTTTAAGCCTGCTTTTTCCATTACATAAGATGAAAGACCGCTGGTCGTGGTTTTTCCGTGTGTTCCTGAATATCCAAGAAAGAATTTTCCTTCTCTTGAAATTTCTGCAAGTAAATCTGAGCGGTGATAAATCGGCAGCCCCAATTCTTTTGCCCTTACCATTTCAGGATTGTCCGGACGGATTGCAGTGCTTGCGATAACAACACAGTCCTGAGGAACATTATCTGCACTGTGTCCTATATGTACTGTTGCGCCAAGATTTTTAACTTTTTGGACATATTTGCTGTCGCAAACATCAGAACCAGCTACTTCACAGCCGTTTTCCAATAAATACTTTGCAAGTCCGCTCATCCCGACGCCGCCTATTGCTATAAAATAATATTTTCGTGTGTTCAAAACTCTCATCCCTAATTAATGTATTATTCCTTTTTTAATTATATTACATAAATTTTTTTAAGGATGTAATCTTTACCTTTTGTAAAAATAATTTTTTCTTAATAGCAATTTTTATTATTATTGTTGTTAAAAGAAATATGAAAATAAATTTTATCGCTCCACTAAAACCTGTAAAAATTCCTGAAAGAATAATCTACGGTAACGGTTCAAATTTCAAGATGGCTGATACGCGCACAGGTGACTATCTCGGAAGAATGAAAGCTGTACCAATGCTGCTAAAGACAAGTCCTTTTTATAAAAACAAAAAGCCGATTATGTCGTTGTATATTAATGATTTATGGATAATGCCGTTTGCAAGAAGAAAGAAAGCGGGTTCAGACTTTGTAAAATTTGCAAAATATCTGAGCCGCAAAAATAACTGTGAAGGAAGGGTTTACACACTTGCCTACAACTATGATAATCCGGGGAAGGCTCCGCATAAATTCTGGAGAAAAATGGGGTTTGCTACATCATCTCCTGAAGAAAATAAAATACTTGATTTTGTAATAGAAAACAATATTGAGGTTCCTCCGGATATGTGTCAGGGAACTGTAATGTTTCTGGAGAAATATTAATGTTTAAAATATATTGTCATAAAACTTATCCCAGAATATACTTAAAGCTCGGTAACAAAATTTGTACTATATTTCAGAACAATCCGCATAACCGATTTAGAACAAAACTAATCACACAGTCAAACGGCTTAAAATCAATACTTGAATATCCTAAAAATCCGCCGCTTCCGGACAGGTTTATTTACCGGCACAGAAATCCTCAAGCTCGCGGATGGTTCACTATGTTTGATAAGACTGATGAATTAGGCTGGATGAATGGAGAGTTTATGCACATTAGCAGCTCTGATTTTTATCCTATGAAAGATTATGACGCCTTTTATATACATAGATTAAAAGCGGCTACTTTTGGGAAAAAAGTCGGTACTGATTTTATTAAATTTGCAAAAAATCTGAGTGTTAAAAACGGGTGTGAAGGGCGGATTTGCTTAGCTGCTGCAAACTCAAGACGCCCGCCTCATATCTTTTACAGAAAAATGGGGTTTGATTGTCAGGACAGCCGCAAAATGGAGATTTTAGACAATGCTATAGCAAACTTCACCCCTCCAGCAAACGGCTCACAAAAAGTTCCTGCTCCAAGAGGCTCTCAACACTGGGTTCTCAGAATGTTCTTAGTGAAGTAAAAAGCCCTGATAAACTCAGGGCTTTTTCTATTTTTATTTAACAACGATATTAACAAGCTTTTTAGGAACAACAATTGTTTTAACAATTGTCTTGCCCTCGGTTAGTTCTTTAACCTTAGGACTGCTCAAGGCCAGTTGTTTCAATTCATCTTCCGATGAAGCTTCATCAGCTTCGATTTTGTCTTTAAGCTTGCCGTTTACCTGAACAACGAGTGTAATTGAGCTTGCTTTTGCAAGATTTTCATCCCATTCACACCAAGGTTCGTCATGAATTGAAGTTTCTCCGCCCAAATCGTGCCATGCTTCTTCTGTTAAGTGAACTGCAACAGGTGACATAAGTTTAAGCAATGATACGATTGCAAAACTCATTACTTCTTTATCTTCAGCGTCAAGCTGTGATTTCTTACCGCACCATTCATATATTGCATTTGTAAGTTCGCGGTATTTTGAAATTACAGTATTGAACTGGAAGTCATTTGAAATATCGTTTGTAATTCCCTTGATTGCAATATGAACATTACGGACTAAATCATCGTTTTCTTTTTTCAGAGGGAATTTCAATTCGTATTTCAAATTAATGTCGTCTGCATTTGAGGCTACCAATCTCCAAACTCTGTTTAAGAACTTGTAGCAGCCTTCAACACCTGCATCGGACCAGTCAAAGTCCCTTGCCGGAGGTGAATCTGACAGAATAAATAGTCTTGCGGTATCTGCTCCGTAGTTTTCAAATATTTCATCAGGATCAACAGTGTTGCCTTTGGACTTTGACATTTTTGAACCGTCTTTTAAGACCATACCCTGAGTTAGGAGGTTTTTAAAAGGTTCATCAAAGTCAAGCAGCCCTAAATCACGCAATGCCTTTGTGAAAAATCTTGAATATAACAGGTGAAGAATTGCGTGCTCAATACCGCCTACATACTGATCAACAGGTAACCAGTGGTTAACTTTATCTTTTGCAAACGGCATTTTATCGTTCTTAGCGTCAGCGTAACGTAAATAATACCAGCTTGAACAAATAAATGTATCCATAGTATCGGTTTCGCGTTTAGCTTTTCCGCCGCAGCAAGGACAGGTTGTTTCAAGGAAAGTTTTTGAAGTTAAAATCGGAGATTTTCCGACAACGCTGAAATCGACATCTTTAGGCAGCAATACCGGCAACTGCTCTTCAGGAACCGGTTGAATTCCGCATTTTTCGCAATACACAACCGGAATAGGAGCACCCCAGTAGCGCTGGCGTGAAATTAACCAGTCGCGCAACCTGTATTGGGTTTTAAATTCGCCGAAACCTTCTTTTACCGCTTTTTCGGTAATAGCTTTTTTGGCGTCTTCATTTTTCATACCGTTAAATTCGCCGGAATTTACAAGAACGCCTGGTTCAGTATAAGCTTCGTCTTTGCAGTCTGAAGGATTTTCAGGGTTCTGAATAACAACTTTTAACGGTAAATTATATTTTTTAGCAAAATCAAAGTCACGCGTATCGTGTGTAGGAACTGCCATTACGGCACCTGTGCCGTATTCTACAAGTGCGTAGTCTGCTGTCCACAACGGGAAAATTTCTCCTGTAAACGGATTTTTACAGTGAGTACCGAGCGGAACTCCTGTTTTAACGCGTTCTGTCGAAAGCC